>Ga0256913_10000493_pt1 | contig 20342 bp, 19 predicted proteins | sample Axial_MatmetaG_FD_185970 | JGI IMG/M metagenome (GOLD analysis project Ga0256913, IMG submission 185970) | Deep-sea worm associated microbial mat communities from Axial Seamount, Juan de Fuca Ridge, Pacific Ocean - Axial_Mat | ecosystem: Environmental > Aquatic > Marine > Oceanic > Microbial... | reverse complement strand
GGTAGCGTGGTTGTTGCGAAAAGGTCCGTCGGGGTGTCCCGTTCAATCGTCCGACTTTTTCGTTAGGTTTAGAAACGGCTGGACGAAGCGCGGCCATCGCTTCGTGGTTGTCGGTGAGGATGAGGGGTCTTGGTCTTTCAAAAACGACTCGTGTTCTATTAATAGGTCGTCGTGGCATTGTGGACAGAGGCCATGCGACGGTCCGACGCGTTTGCCTTCCGCGACGAGCCACCTCGGGAGCTGGAAAATGGTGTCGCAACGGGAGCATATGACCGGAATGGTTTTCTCCTCCAGTTCCAATCGATCGATCGTTATGGTTTCTTTCAGTTCGTCCATTAAGTTCTTTCTCCCGGAGCCGTCCCCCCAGATTCCGCCGCTTGTTTCAGACGTTTTATCTCTTCCGGCCACAAGGTGGGGTCGGGGGTCTCCAAAATCAAAGGGATGCCGTCTAGTCGCGGGTCCCGCGCTATCGCTTCGAAGAGATTCCAGCCTATACTTCCGGCTCCGAGACTCTCGTGCCTGTCGACGCGGCTACCCAAGGGATTCTTCGAATCGTTCAGGTGCATTCCCCGCAAAAAACCAAGACCCACCAGCGAATCGAATTCCGCTAGAAACACGTCTAGATCCTCTTTGGAGTTCAATTGATATCCCGCCGCGAACGCGTGGCAGGTGTCGACGCACACTCCAACCCGGGTTTTGTCTTCGACTCCGTCGATAATCGCCGCGATATGCGCGAGGTCGAATCCGATGTTGTTGCCTTGTCCAGCGGTGTTCTCGATTACCGCCACCACCGAATCGGTGGCTGCCAACGCGACGTTGATCGATTCCGCGACTCTCGCGAAAGCGGCGGCGAAATCCTTGTCCAGCGCGCTGCCAGGATGGAAATTCAAGAGCTTCAGCCCCAAAGCCTCGCAACGCTTCAACTCGTCGATGAAGGCTTCCAGGGATTTTTCGAGCTTCCCGGGATCGGGATGCGCCAGGTTTATCAGATAGCCGTCGTGGGGAAGTATCGATTCAGGAGAAAATCCGTTGTCCGCGGAAAGCGCGGAAAAAGCGGATATAGAGGATGCGGAAAGGGGTGGGGCGGACCAGCGTTTTTGATTTTTCGTGAACAAGGCGAACGCGGTTGCGCCTATCCCCGCCGCGTTCAACGGCGCGTTCTCGACACCCCCGGCGGCACTGACATGCGCTCCTATGAACTTCACATCGATTTGTCCCCTGCTCCCTGTTCCCGCCGTCATTTATTTCGGCGCTGGAGCTTTGGCTTTGGCGTCCTTTCCCTTATCCTTCGCAATCGTTTTCTTTTTTGTGGCTTCGCTCTTGGTCGCCGCCTGTCCGGCGTCCGTGGAGACAGCCTTGTCCACCGTCTTGGCGTCGGCTCCCTTCGACTCGTCGGCTTCCAAAACCTTATCCATCGAATCGAGAATGGCTTTGTCCTGTTTCAACGCCTGTTTCTTCGTTTCCGGAGCCTTCACCGGGGACATCTCCGTCGTTTCCTCCAGTTGGCCTTCGACTATCCCCTTGTCCATCGGGCGACGGCCGGTGATCACGGCCAGAAGAAGGGTCAGTCCGAGAAACATCGACGCCAGCACTACGGTCACTTTGGTCAAATGGTCGGACGCCTGCCCTCCGAAAATCGATTCACCCAATCCGCCGAAGGTGGAGCCGCCGCCGAATCCACCGTCCTTCGACTGCTGTATGAGGACTATGCCGATCAACAGCAACGCGACCATCGCGTCGACAACCGTCAATGCTATGATGATTATATGTGTCATATTCTCCGTTCCGTCGTCAGACGGCGCTTTCCGCTATCGCCGCGAACGAATCGGGTTCAAGCGAGGCGCCACCAACGAGGCCTCCGTCTATGTCGGGTTGCGAAAGCAGTTCCGCGGAATTCGCGGGTTTCATGCTGCCACCGTATTGTATTCTGATCTTCCCCGCGGTCTCGGCGCCGAACATGTCCGCCAAAACACCGCGGATGAACGCGTGCGCGTCTTGGGCCATCTCGGGTGTCGCTGTCTTGCCCGTGCCTATCGCCCAAACGGGTTCGTAGGCGACCACTATGTCCGCTATGTCGCTGGCGGAGAAACCCGACAATGCGCCGCGGATCTGGCGGTCGAGAACCTTGTTCGTGTCGCCGCTTTCGCGCTCTTCCAGCAACTCCCCGACGCACACCATCGGGATCAAGCCCGCGGAAAGCGCGGCTTGGAGACGCTTGTTCACGCTTTCGTCGGTCTCTCCGAAATATTGCCTGCGCTCGCTATGTCCGATGACGACATGGGAAACCCCCATCCCCTTGAGGATAGCGGCTGGAATCTCTCCCGTGAACGCGCCCGATTCGGCCCAATGGACGTTTTGCGCCCCAATGGACACATTCGATCCGGCCGCTGCGTCCACCGCCGCGGCGAGCGAGGTGGAAATGGGACACAACACAATGTCAACTCCGTCGACTCCGTCGACTTTCGTTTTGAATTCCTCGATGAACGCCGCCGTCTCCGCGGCGTCTTTGTTCATCTTCCAGTTTCCCGCTATGATGGGACGTCTCGTCATCGCGCTAAATCTCCTTTAATATAGGTAAACGCCACCTCGACCGTCGGTTCGTTCCTAGACAGACCGTCGGCCCGGTGGCGTATCCGTTTTCCCGCGGCGTCTCCAGCTCGGATCCCCGCGGTTCCCGAGAAACCTTATTCCATCGTTATGGCTTCGACGGGGCATTCACCCACGCACGCGCCGCAATCGATGCATTCGTCTTCGTTGACGACCGCTTTGCCTTCCTTCATCGAGATAGCCTCGACGGGGCAGGAACCCACGCAAGCTTCGCAACCGGTGCAGGTGTCGGCATTCACTTTCGCTGGCATTTCTCTCTCCTTTTTTTATGTCTTCGAACACAACCACGCAAAAACACCCCGCCAAAAGACGGGTTGAAAGCCCGAATATACCTCCTAGTTAAAAAACGTCAACCCCTCGTCGAAACGAAAAAAAATGACGTCAAAGTATCGGCGTGAACAACGCGCAGAAATTCTCCGCGAGTTTGGCTCCAGCGGATTTTCCCGCCAAGTCTCCCCACGCTATCTCCGAGGACGCCGCGAACTCCATCTCGAACTGGTCGTGCAAGCGCTTTATGAAGTCGCCGCGCTCCACCACCAGATCCAACTCGTAGTTGAGACGGAAACTCCGGACGTCGCAATTGCTGGACCCCATGCGCGCCCATTCGCCGTCAACCAGCGTCGCCTTGGCGTGGGAGAACGGCCCCGAACGCTCGAAAACCCTGACTCCGGAACCGATGAGAAACGGATAGAGGCTTCGGGTGGCGAGTTGGACATACCAATGGTTGTTACGACGCGGCACGATGACTCGGACATCCAATCCGCGCGTCGCCGCCGCCGCCAAGGCCTTGAGGAAAGGCTTGTCCGGAACGAAATACGGCGCGGTGATCCAAACGCTCCTCCGAGCGGTTGTCGCCGCCGCCATGTGTATTTGCTCCGAAGCCTCGTAGCTTTGCCCTGGACCCGAGGCGACGACGCGGGCCACGGAATCGCCGGCAGCCTTGAGGAAGGGGAAATATTTCGCCGACAGCAAGTCTTTTGCGGACGATTTGGAGACGTGATGCCAGTCCCGCAGGAAAACGAACTGCAATTCCCCCACAACCGGCCCCTCGACGCGGCAATGGAGGTCGTGTATGTATTTATCCTTCCCCGCCGAACGACCGTCGTTCTCGGAACTTATGTTTATCCCACCGACAAAACCCTCGCGGCCGTCGACAACAAGTAGCTTCCGGTGGTTGCGCAACTGTATCCCCCATGGAACCGCCTGCGCGAACGCGCGCGCTCGCAGATTCGTCGTGCCGCGCATGAACGCGGCGAAAAGACGCGACGCCATGGCGGGGAAACTCCCGAATTTGTCGTAGAGAATCCTGACTTCCACTCCGGAATCGGCTTTGAGGCGCAACGCGCCGAGCAATTTCCGGCCAATCTCGTCGTTCGTGATTATGTAGGATTGAAGATGGACGGAGCTTTCCGCCCTCTCAATCGCGTCGAGCATCGACGGATACGCCTCCGTGCCGTCCAAAAGAAGATCTATTTTGTTCCCGGACAACGGAATCGTGTCAGGAAGAGCTCGATCCAGAAACCTGTCGTGCTCGGGATATCCGCCTTCACCTCCCTTGAACTCGAACTCGTGCCGCTCCTTGACGCGGTTGGCAAGCGCCGCGCGGACGCTCGACTCCACTTGGCGGGATTCCCCGCCGCTTTCCAATCCGCTCAACATCCGATCGGTGGAAGTCTGTATCCGCAATCCACGCGTCCTGACGCGGTTGACCCCGAAAACGATGTAGAGCGCCACGCCAAGCCCCGGAAAGGAAAAAACCAGAACCAACCACAACACCGCGCTCACCGGCTCCTCGTGCTTGTTCAGCAGAATGTGGACCGCGGTGGCGAAGCAAACCATCGCCACGAAAAACCCCACATAGGAAAACGTGAATATGTCGAGACGAAAAATATCTCCCATAAAACCCTTCCTGAAGTGAAACCGCCACGACGCGGCGTTTCCACACAATTTAGCGCGGATGCCGCGCAAAGCCAGCGCTCCTGCAAGGTGACTTGACTTTCCTTCCGGAAAGAGGCATGTTGACGCTCGAGCCATGCGTCCGAGGGGACCGGAAGGCGATAAAATGGAGGAAGCTATGAAGAGTGTTATTGCCGTCGTCGTTTTGCTTGTATGCTCCGCGAACATCGTCTCCGCCGGAGCCGCTCCGAAAGACCCGGGCGTCACAAAAGCGTGCCGGAAATTTCTGACGGCGATGCTGGCAAACGACAAGGAGGGAGTGCTGTCGGTCATCCTTCCGGCGAAAGACTCCGACATCCTCTGGAAAGGCGAGCCCGTGCCGGAGAAAATGTTGGCGGAAATAGCCAAAGTGCTGAAAAACCTCTCGGTAGTAGAGCTGTCGGAGGGGGAAAAGTTCGCCATGCCAAACGGCCTGGTCCTCGAAATCAAAAAAGGGATGCTCAACGAAAACAAACGCTTCGTACTCGTCAATCTCCCGGGAAGCAAGACCCCCCTCCCGCTATGGGTGCTCAAAAAAAACGGGACGTGGAAAATCGACGCGTCCGGTATCATCGCGGGAAGAAAAGCCGCCGCGAAAGTCCGGGCGAGGAGGGAGGCGGAAAAACGGAAAAAGTCCCAGGATGAAAACGATGCGGTGTCACCGGATTGAACCAGCGAATTCCGCGAAACGAAAAACCAAGAGAGAGCGAAAAGGAACAACCTTGACAAAACACTTCCGAAATCGACTATTGGGTGGGCTAGGAACCGCGGCCGCGGTATCCGCGGTGGCATGTTTTCTTCCGTTCCACGCGTTCGGCGCATCCCCGTTGCTCGAACGATTGAATTCCAACGAGCCAGCGGACGAAATAGCTGCCGAGAAAGGCATTTGCGCCAAACTCCACGACATATGTTTTCCGGATGTCGAACGGACGCTGGCTAATCTCGGAGCCGACGACTACGAAACTCGGGAACACGCTACGAGAATCCTCATTCGGATAGGCGAATCCGTTCGGAAAACGGTGGCCGACCTCAAAAAAAAGACGAAAGATCCCGAAGTGAAAACGCGTTGCGCCAGGATTTTGGACGCGTTGCAAAAAAACAACGACGCTGCCGCGGGACGGGATCCCGTTTTAGAAAAGGCCATGGAAATCGCGCTTCTCTCCAAAGAGAATCCCAAAACGAATCAAGCGTTCCTTTCTCTCTATTTCGAAAAATACAACGCCCTCCCGAAACGTTTGAGAATACTACTTCCCGTCGCATTTGAAAAAGCGAAACATTGGAAAAACACCGAAAAACTCTTGTTTTCGTTGCTGACGGCAATGCGTCGAGAACACGACGACCAAGCCTATCAAATGATGGAAAACGGGCTCCGGAAAATCCTCCCGACGGAAAAGTTCAAAATAATATCGCGTAAGGTGCGGGCTTGGAGGGAAATCGACAAGATGGACCTTCAAAAACGAGGCGAGATGTATATGAGCGGCAACATGCGCGACGGAATGAATTTCATCAACATCAGGGAGGCCATACGGCGGATCGACGGATTTTACCTCATAAAACACGACGTCATAAGGGAATACGCCGAAGCCGACGACCCGTATATGGCCGGAGTGGCCTCCTTTCTCGTGGGCGAGGAGGACACCCTGCCGTACAAAGACGAAATGCTTGGAATAATGAAGCGGAACTTGGGAGGGAAATTCGAGTGGTGCTTTTTCGAATGGGGATTGCTCGGTGTCCACAACCGTCCGGAAATGTTTGGCGACAGCGTCAAGATGTTTTTGGATTCCGAAGACTACCACTTGTACGGCTATGGGCTAACATGCGTCATCGAACCGAAGAAATACGGGGAACGCTTGATGGGGGACGCTTTCAACGGAAGCACCGCCGCGATGCGATTCATCTCCGAGCGACTCCCGGAGATGAAGAAAAAGATGCTGTCCGAAGCGGTGGATCAAATCCGCGTAGCGTTGGCGAGGAAAGGCGACTCCAAAATCTCCGTTCCTGGCAAATTGTTTTCGATGCTGGAGGTGTTCGGATACCGCGGACATGTGTTCGACGCGTGGTTCGAAAAACGGGTGCTGACCAATCCGACGGACTTCAACGGGAAAAACGTCAATTTCTTCAGGATGTTGAACATTCCCCCGGACTTGTTGATGAAACATCTCGACGTTCTGGAACTCAATACCAGCATGAGACCGAAGGACGTCACCTATCTTTTGTCGTGCTCCGAAAAAACGAATCGGGAGAAAGCCTTGGGATTCATCCTCGAGGGAATCCGGAAAGACCTCGATTCTTGGATTCCGTGGAGTAATGTGGGCTTGCTCATTCAGGCCGTTCCCGAAAAAGCTCCGGAGATGCTCGACGCTGTATTCCAGGCGCTCTCTCCGAAAATAGGCGCCAAATTATATTGGGCGGGGCTGCCGAAGCAATTGCCACCTCTCGCCGCGGCGATCGACGCGGAAGACGGGAAAACCCTGGAAGTGGTGGAGAAATATCTAGGAGCCGACTCCTTTCCGGCGCGGCGTCTGGTCGCCGCCATGCTGTTGGCGCGCTCAAGCGCCTCGGATGCGAAGTCGAAAGGAATAGCCACGATGGTGGAACTCGTTCCGTGGATAGACAAAAAACTCCCCGACGCCGTGCTTCCTTGCCTCTTCATATTGCAAAAAAACCGCGACGTCCCCGATTCCGCGGTCACCGCGTTCTCCGCGTATTTGTTGAAAAACGCCCTGAAGAATTGGAACCAATGGTGCGCGTGGAAGTACAGGCAGGCGTTCAGGGGGTTCAAAGGCAGGCCCGCGGTGGCCAAAGTCCTGTGGAACAAACTCATGGCGTTCGAGAAAAACACCCCAACGCCCAAGCCGAACCACGCCGCCAGAGGGGAGATGCCGGAAAACCTCCTTTTCGCGGTTCTCGGCGCGGTGGTGGACGCCGACCCCACCTTTCAACCGGCGGTGGACAGGCTTGAAAAGATCATAGAGGGCGAGGGCGGCATATACGACGCCTATTCAGCGCTCGCCATATTGTCCAGAAACGGAGTGAAAATCAAATTCCCCCCGGAAAGACTGGATTTACTGGAGCCATGCGAGAAGAACCTCCAATGCGCGGTGCTGGCGTTGGACGCCAACGAGGAGAATCTCGCGGCGGCGTTGCCCTATTTCAAACGCCATGTCGCGGGAGGAGTTCCAAGCCCCATGTTGCTAGCGGATGCGATGACGCGTCATCCGGCCTTGCGGCGCGCCCTTTTGCCGGAACTCGTCGCGCATCTCGAAAAACACAAGGACTCGCGTGGAGCGTCGGCCGTGTTCGCCAGATTCCCCGCGGCGATCCAACCGCGGATAGCGCGTTGTTTCGCCAATGCGGGCACCAAGGAGGAAATTCGCAACTTGGCCTGGCTGGCGATACGTATCGCTAAACCATCCGCGGAAATCGCGGAAACGGCGAAGGGATTTCTGGAGAAGGCGGATTCTGCCAGGGAGAAAGAATCGCTTATCGCGCTTCTCGCGAAAACGGATCCGGACAAGGGGAAAAGACGGGAATACGCGTCGTCGTTTATCGAATTATTGGACAATCGTCCCTTTTCGACGGAATTCGCGGAGGCGTTGGATTCCGCCGCGGCGCTTTTCGAATTTCCAGATATTCTCGCTCCGTTCATGGAGAAACAATTCCGCTCGGAGGATTTCAGAAAACAACTGGCCGCGGCGAAGGCCTTGGCGAAGCAAACGCCCCCGTCGAAATTCGCCATAGACCGCCTCTTGGCAATTGTCGACGACTATGCTAAAGGAAAAAACGCCGCCTTGTTCTTCGGAGCGCTGAGGGCTGTCACTGCCGCGGGAAACTCGGAGTTGGCCGCGGCGATATCGCCCGTCCTCCAGCGAATACCTCCTCCGAAAGAAAAACGATGGAAATTCGATAAAATCAAAGAGGCGATAGCGGAGCAAGCCGCTAAGATTCCGGAATGACACCTCGGCAAACCACTCCTTCTCTTGCCTTTTCCGCGGGCCGACGCTATATTCAACCCATGATGGCGCATTTGACACTCCATTCCAATCGACTCGGAAAACGCTCCCACGCGTTCCCAGCCTTGTGCGCGGCCGTGGCGATTCTCGTTTCCAGCGCGACTAGCGCTCTCTCCGCTCCCACCGACGACGCTAAACAGGCGGGAAAGAAAAAACAAGAGGACACGGAGGGATACAACTCCCTATCCATGTTCATGGACATCCTGGAGCTTATCAGAGAGAAATACGTCGACGCCGACAAGGCGACATACGACAAACTGATGCGGAACGCCATGCGCGGCATGCTCGGAGGACTCGACCATTTCAGCTCCTACATGGACCCGAAACTCTACTCGCGTATGAAAAAGGAGACCAACGGCAAGAAATTCGGCGGACTCGGAATTTACATCGCCATGAAAAACGGAAAACTCATCGTCAACGCACCGATACACGACGGACCGGCGTTCAAGGCCGGGGTCAGACCAGGGGACATCGTCCTCTACATCAACGGAAAGCCCACCAGCGGATTGTCGGACCAGGAATGCTTCAAACTCCTCAAAGGCCCCGTCGGTTCCGAAGCCAAACTGACGATTTACCGTCCGGCGGAAAAAACAACGAAAGAGATAACCGTGAAACGCGATTTCATATCCCCGTCGGCGGTGAAATGGGCGATGATGCCAAACAAAATCGGATATGTGCGAATCTCCCTCTTCAACAAACCATTGGCGCGGGAACTCGACGAGGCTCTCGAAGCCCTTGGGAAAAAAGGAATGACGGCATTGGTGCTCGACCTGAGAAACAATCCCGGAGGCCTCCTAACCGCGGCGGTGGAGGTTTGCAGCCGATTCCTAGACGAGGGAGCATTGGTAGTGTTCATACAAGGACGCCACAAAGAGGATCGGCAGGACTATTTCTCGATGGAATGCCCCAAATACACCCACGTCCCAATGGCTATACTGGTGAATGGAAACAGCGCCAGCGCCGCGGAGATAGTCTCGGGATGCCTCCAAGACCACAAACGCGCGGCCCTGATCGGAGAGACGACCTTCGGAAAAGGATCGGTGCAGTCGATAATACAACTCGCCGACGGTAGCGCCGTCAGACTCACTACCGCTAAATACTACACCCCGAGCGAAAGAGTGATACACGAACATGGCGTGGACCCCGATATCGTGGTGTCCATATCCCCTTCCGTGAACACCAAGCTTTTCTTCCAGTCAATGTCATACCCGGGCGAGGTGATGCCGAAAACCCCGGGCGCGGTGCGGGACGCTCAACTCGAACGGGCGGTGGATATCCTGAAAGGAATATGCATCTTCAAAAAAAGCGGAACGGACGACTAGTGGACGCGATCCAAAACACGGCGCGCGCACGCGCCGCGGAAACACTATGACCATCGGAAAACACCCCATCATTGTCTTGGGCCTGAACCCCGCCTGGCAGAAAATCATGCTGTTCGACGAATTCAACGTCGCCGCCGTCAACCGCGCCTGCGAAATCTTCGAACTGCCATCGGGAAAAGGCGTCAACTTCGCCATGGCCGCGGAAAACGCCGGAGCCGAATGCGTCGTGGCTCAGTTCTCCGGAGGCGCGCTCGGAAAACGATTCCTAGGGGATTTGGAGAAACGCGGCGTCGACGCGATCAACCGGGAGGTGGACGCCACGACAAGAACATGCGTCACCCTGGTCACAAAAGGCGACCCGGAAGTGACCGAGATCATAGAACCATCCGGAGCCGTCGCCGAGGACGACCTCCAATGGCTTATGGAACGAGTGACGGCGAGAATCCCGGAATGCGCGGGAGTCGCGCTCTGCGGAACATCTCCGCCGGGCGTCCCGGCCTCCTTCCACGCCGCCCTCGCGGAAACAGCGGGAAAACACTCGAAACCGATCATCCTCGACGCGTATAGAAACGTGGAGCCAATCCTCGACACCCGCGCTGTGTCGATCTTGAAAATCAACCGCGCCGAGATAACGGCCTTGACGCGGAACGGCGATATCGAAAAGGCGGCCCGCTACTTGGCGGAAAAATTCGACATCCCTATCGTCGCCGTGACGGATGGCCCCGGAAAGGCTCTGTTGATGGAGGATGGAAACGCATCGTGGCACGCTCCGCCGCGAACGAAATGCCTCAACCCCATCGGCGCGGGAGATGTGGTCTCCGCCGTCCTCTTCGTGGAGATATTGCGAGGAACTCCGCCAAGCTCCGCATTCGACGCGGCCTTGAAGGCGGGATCCGAATCCTGCGCCTCTATCCTTCCGGCCTTCGCGGAAAAGAAACGGTGAGAAAATAACGGAAACCCCGGATCCACCGTAGCAGGCTTGCGTATGTTCGGTTTCGGTGGTAACTTTCAAGCTCCGCCTCCGGGAGCCTCCTCCCGGAAATGAGAACGGAAACACACGAACTGGATGCCGCCGCGAGGACGCGGACCGGAAACTTCACATCGAATCAAAGGAGCCCGGGAATATGAATATTGGAAAAACATCGGGGACCGCGTGGATACCGCTCGCCGTCTCCTTATGCCTCTGGGCGGGCATCGCCAACGCGGGGAATTTCAAATGCGCGGTGGTCGATATGGAACGCCTTTTCAAAGAATACTACAAAACGAAAATCTCGACGGCGAAACTCGAAAAACAGGCGGCGTTGTATAAAAACTACGCCGACAAACTCGCCGAATCCCAACTGAAACTGCAGGAGGAATTCAAAACATTGCGGGACGCGTCGCTCAATGTCGCGTATTCGGAAACGGAACGCGAATCCAAACGACTGGCGGCGCAGGACAAATACCGCCAGCTCAAGGCGAAGGAACTGGAACTGCAGCAATACAACCGGGAAAAACACGACCAGTTGCGGAAGCAAGAGGACAATATGCGCAAGGAATTGGTCGACGAAATCAGACGGGCCATCGCGAGATACGCGAAAAGCAACGCCTACGACCTGGTCTTGGATTACTCGGGACGAACTCTCAACAATCTATCGGCTGTCATATATTTCAAACCGGAAAACGATGTGACGGACACGATTCTGGAACTGATAAACAAAGGAGCCAGGACGAAGTGAGCGAAGATATTAAAACAACAACAGCCGCAAAAATGGCGGAAATGGTCGGAGGCCACCTGAAGGGAGATGGAAACGTCGAAATCGCGGGGGTCAACTCCCTGGAGGAGGCGGGACGGAACGACGTATCGTTCCTCGGCAATAAAAAATACGCTCAGCAGGTGAAATCGACGGACGCCGCGGCGGTGATCGTCGGAAACGACTTCAACCACGTCGACGCGGAGGGGAAAACTCTGATAATATGCGGAAATCCAAACGCGGCCTTCGCGAAAGCCGTCGATTTCTTCGCCCCTCCATCAGTGGAATTCACCAAGGGAATCCATCCATCCGCCGTGGTCCACGAATCCGCGGAAATCGCGGAGTCCGCCAGCATAGGACCATGCGCGGTCGTCGAACCAGGAGCGGCGATAGGAGAAAACTCCGTGGTCGGAGCGGGATCCTACATCGGACACAACGCTAAAATCGGAGCAGGAACGCTCATATACCCAAACGTCTCCATTCGAGAACGATGCGTGCTCGGAAACAGAGTCGTGATACACTCGGGAACGACGATAGGAAGCGACGGCTTCGGTTTCGAGGCGGGACCAACCGGAATCGTGAAAATACCACAAGTCGGCATCGTCCAAATCGACGACGACGTGGAGATTGGCGCGAATTGCGCGGTGGATCGGGCGAGATTCGGGAAAACACACCTGAAAATGGGCGTCAAACTCGATAACCTCGTCCATGTCGCCCACAATGTCGTCGTCGGGGAATTCACAATGCTCATAGGACAGTGCGGAATCGCGGGAAGCGCGAAAATAGGACGAGGAGCCATTGTCGCCGCCAAAGCGGGAATCAACGGACACATAACCGTCGGCGACGGCGCGAAAATCGCGGGAATGTCGGGCGTCGTGAAAAACGTCCCTACAGGAGGGGTCGTGGTCGGAACACCAGCAGAACCACAACGCGATTTCATGGCGCGCGTCGTCCTACCCAAAACCGTGGCTAAACTCAAAGCGAAAATAGCGGCGATGGAGAAAAAACTCGACGAATTGAGCAAAGGAGAGAACGCGTGAGGAAGATCATCCTCCCCATGGCGCTTTTCGCCTTCGCCAGTGTCGCATTGTGGGCGGCGGATGGCGGCGCTATCGAGGCCAACGGGAAATACCATTGGGTGCATGGTGGAGGAAAAAAACACGACAACGGCGATTTGAAAGCGTTTTTCACGCCCGCGGGAAAAAACAAATGGACGGTGAAATTCCACTTCTCCTGGAAAAAGGAAAAACACGTTTATTCAGGCGTGGTCACCGGATCTTTGAAAAACGGATCGCTGTCCGGACGGATTGAGAGTGACGATAAAAAACCTAGGATATTCGCCTTTTCAGCCAATGCTAAAGACGGGGCCATAACTGGAAAACATTGGGAAATCAGGACCAGAAAGGGCAAGGAGATCAAAACCGATACGGGAACATTCGAATTGTCGCTCTGAAATTACGGAGACATCCCCCGCCCCATCGGATTTCGAGGCAAATCACCGCGGGGCGGAAGAGTCGAACACCTCGAACAACCCCATCAACCGAAAACTCATGAAAATCCGTCCTTTCGAGGCTGTTTACGTCCACGTCCCGTTTTGCGCGAAACGGAAATGCGCGTATTGCGCGTTCTTCTCAATCCCAAATCCTCCAAGCGAACTCGTAAACGCGTATCTAGAGAAGATCGAACGCCAGTTGGAACAATACGAACCGCTCGCTCCGGTGAAATCCGTATACCTCGGAGGCGGAACGCCTACGGCATTGCCAAACGTGGCTTTGAAACGACTGTTCGACTCCATGCGACGTCATATCAAACTGCTCCCGAACGCGGAAATATCAATCGAATGCAATCCCGGAACGCTAACGGAGGAAAAAACCGCGATTGTCGCGGAATTCGCCAACAGAGTCTCCCTGGGAGTCCAGTCGTTCGTTCCGGAACTCCTCGAAACACTGGGGCGAGACGGCTCCACGGGCGATTTCAAACGCGCCTTGAAACTTCTGCGAGCGGAGAAAATCGAAAACATCTCCTGCGATCTCATTCACTCGATTCCGGGACAATCTGCCGCGCAATGGAAAAACGACCTCGAAAAAGCGGCGGATAGCGGAGTGTCGCATATCTCCACATATTCTCTGACGATCGAAGAGGGAACCGCTTTGGCGCGGAGGGGAATCGATCCCACAGACCAAAACTTGGACGCGGAAATGTGGGAACTGGCGGGGGATCTCCTGGCAACAAAGGGATTCGCTAGATATGAAATCTCTAACTTCGCGAAAATGGGAAGGGAATGTAGACACAATATGGACGTGTGGATGGGGGGGACGTTGCTGGGAGTGGGGCCCGCCGCCGCGTCCTTCGACGGACGCGATAGATGGACGCTGCCCGCGGATATCGCGGCGTGGCTGAACGGAGCCCCACCGGAAATAGACGCGCTCCCCGAGGAACGCCGCGCCGCCGAAATACTGGCGATGGGACTCCGAACCGCCACCGGATGGAACCCACAGCTCTTTGAAAAACGAACCGGATTCAAAATAATACGCTGGCAACGCGAACTTGAACTACTCGAACGCCACGGATTAATGGAAATCGAACACAACCATATCCGGCCGACGCTTAAAGGGATGGAACTCTGGGACGAAATAGCCGAACACCTGCTATAGAATAGGGCTCACTGAAAAAGTCGGACAACGTTCCGGACACATTAGGCGATAAACCGAAAACGCTCTCCGGAATCCCCCTGCGTAGCCATGAGAAGATGAAAAAGATGGAAGCGCTTCCCAGCGGAAAGCGGTGAAAACGATGTTAATGACGCGAAGTGTCCCTGCAAACGCTTTGAAGCCCCCTCGGAACTGGCGTCTTCCCCAAGGTTTTTCCGCGCAACCCGCGGGAAGTCAAGGCCTCCGGCCATACAAAACTCCACCGCCCATCACGCTCAAGCTCTATTTCAAAAGTCAATAGCGGAGGGCCGACCCCAAGTTTCAAAGTCAATCCCTCCCGTTTGTCGCATTATCTTTTTTCTTGCGAAGAGAAAAAATTTTACGCTCCATCTCCATTTGCTTCTTTTTATCATCAGGGAACAAAGTCTTTTTTCCCTTCATGATTTTAGTAGAGTTTTGTTCCCACCATTTCAAAAATCGAGATATTTTTTTGTCTCTGGTTGTTAATTTGTCCGGTCTTTGAACAGAAGCACCATAAACAGGATATTCAGCCAAAGATTTCAGCGTGTTATAAGCACAGTCGCACACACGCAAACGAATATCGTCGTTCTCTCCAATCCGCGTTCCATCACTATGCCATAGATATGGGAATGGAGGTGTCGTTGTAAAAGAAGATATGCGAGACTTATCGTGCATCATAATTAGCAGAAGGAATAAATATTCCTTATATTCATCTAATTCCGGAGAAGAAATTAATTTTATTTTTCCAATCGAAGTAAATTGAGTGTAATGCCTAATCAACCAGGTGAAGCTTTCTACGGGAGAAATTATAGATAAACTACTAAAGGTAGATTCAGAACCATTGATTTTATCATCATTTATCTTTGATATATATAATTCCGTCATCTCCTTATCCTTATCGGCAAACAGCAGTTGACGGAACTTTGACAACTTTTTTGGGGGAACAGTTTCGGAAGCGATAAAATTACAATCAATAAAAAAATCATTGGCTTCTGCAAATACCTCTTTCAGAAATTTTTCTGAATCCCTATCTTCTGATTTAAGGTGCTGAAAGCATAGAATGCAAAGAGCAAAAACAAAAACTGTTTTGATAGTATTTTGACACATAAAAAGCTCCTTATTTATTAAATGTTTTCACTAGCATCCCATAGGGATGGTTGATTTTGACAAAAAGATAATCCATAGCTCCCTTTCCTCTATGGCAAAATATCCGGAGGGGAAGAGAAAAGGGGCAGGCGCTTTCGTCCGGGCCAGAGGATTTCGCCAGGGCACCGTATGGCGAATACGCGTATTCCGCGGAGACGAACCGCCAGCCGTCATGTAGCTTTGGGCATCCCATAATCCCGTTCCCTTGTCGCGCATCTATGGCAATCTACCGCGGATCCCGCGGGAAGTCAAGGCTCGTCTTTCACCACTAACGATACACTGGGATACGAGTTTTAGGTTTTAAGTTTTAGGCAAGACAAAGAAGGAGAAAAGCTCCCATTGGCCCGCCAGCGGAGCGGGAGCGGGCCCGGTAAACCAAGCTTGCTTGGGTGCCGAACTCTAAATCAACCCCCGGTGTGTCAACCAACTCAAAAAACACCCCATCCGGCGGTTAGCCGGATGACACTTTCCCTTCCGCTTGTCGTCGCTGGCGCGGCTTCCGCGGCAAGCCGACAAGGGGAAAAGTAGAAGAAAAAGTTAGTGTGGCGTTAGTGTTCAGTTAGTGGTGAGGAATAAGAGTCTGGGGGCAGTGGGTGCCCGTAATTAACCTGTCCCCAAACTTTCAAAAAAATGAATGAAAATTTATAAATATCTTTGTGGCTTAGTGTCTTAGTGTGATAAATAAAAAAAAGTGATCGGTGATCGGTAGGAAATAATATGGAAAAAGGGAATATCCAATAACGAATAACCAACGCCCAACATCCAAGTGGTGAAGAAGAAGAAAGGAGAAATCGGTGATCGGCTCAAGCGAGTTTGAGAATTGGTGGTCGGTGGTGCCGGGGGGGAGATAAGCGTTTATTGTTCCTCGACTCCCGCGTCGGCGAATCCCTTGGCGCGGATTCTGCAACTGTCGCAACGTCCGCAAGGAGTTCCGTCCGTTTCGGGATCGTAGCAACTCGTCGTGAGCGAGTAATCCACTCCAAGGGAGAATCCCATTTCTATTATTTCCGCCTTGGAAAGATATTGCAACGGGGCGTGTATAGCGAATCGCCATCCCTCGTCAGCGGCTTTTGTTCCCAATCTCGCGCATTCCGCGAATGCCTCGATGAATTCGGGACGGCAATCGGGATATCCGGAATAGTCCACCGCGTTGACGCCAATGAAGATATCCCTGGCTCCCAAGGTCTCCGCCCAGGCCGTGGCGAAGGAGAGGAATATCGTGTTCCTAGCCGGAACGTAGGTCGGGGGAATCCCGGTCTCGCCTTCCGGACGGTCTTTCGGAACGTCGATCGTTGTGGAAGTCAACGCCGAACCGCCCCATTTCGCGAGGTCGATATCCACCACTATATGTTCCGCGACTCCCGCGGCGGATGCGACGCGTCGCGCGGCTTCCACCTCGACGCCATGGCGTTGTCCGTAGCGGAACGTCATGGCGTGGCACTCGAATCCCTCGTTTGAAGCGACGGACAAGGCGGTGGCGGAATCGAGCCCTCCGCTCAACAACACCACGGCGCGTTTTCTCGCTGGATCCGGAGACATCAGCGTTGTTTCCGTATCAACGTCAACAACTCGTCGCGCTTCGCCTCCATCTTCCCCTTCGTGTCGGCCTCGACGATAAGGCGTAGCAACGGCTCGGTGTTGGAGGCTCGGACATTGAACCACCAATCATCGTATTCGACCGAAACGCCGTCGAGTTCGAAAAGGTTTCCGTCAGCGTATTCCGCTCTGAGTTCGTCTAGAATAACCGCCACGTCCTCGACCTTCGAGTTGATTTCGCCACTGGCGTGGTATTTACGCAACGGCCTGACCAGTTCGGAAACTTTCTTACCGGTCTTCGAGACCAAATTGGCGAGCATTATCAACGCCAGTCCCTGGCTCTCCGTGGTGTAGTTCTCCTTGAAATAGTAATGACCCGAAAGCTCACCCGCGAAAACGGCGTCGCACTCTCGCATCTGCGCCTTGATGAACGCGTGTCCCACGCGTGACATCACGGCCTCGCCGCCGTTCGCCTCAATCGTCTCTCGGACAACGCGGCTGCTACGCAGGTCGTATAGGATCGTCGCCGGGCCTTTCGAGAGGATATCCCGCGCGATAAGCGCGGTGAAAAGGTCCATAGGGATGATTTCGCCTTCGTCGTCGACGAATCCGCAACGGTCCGCGTCGCCGTCGAATCCAGCTCCGAACGCCGCTCCGACCTCTTTGACTTTCGCGCGGAGCGCGTCGAGAGTATCGGTTTTGAGAGGGTTCGCCTCGTGGTTCGGAAACGTTCCGTCGAGTTTCTTGTAAAGCGGAACTATCTCGAAATACTTCTCGATTCCGGCGATTTCGAAGGATGCCATGGCGTTGGCGTAGTCCACCACGATTTTGGGTTTGCCCTCGAATTCTATGTGTTTCTCGAGGAACTGGTCGTATTCCGGAGTTATGTCATAAGAGGAGACCGTCCCGACGCGGTCTGATTCGGGCCAATCCTCCTCGGCCACCATCCGCTCCAGATCCTGGATACCGGTCGCTCCGCTTATCGGAATAGCGTTTTCCCTGCAAAGTTTGAATCCGTTCCACTCGGCGGGGTTGTGGGACGCGGTGATAATCACGCTCCCGTCGGCGCCGAGTTTTCCGTTGGCGTGGTATGACATGGGTGTCGAACACATCCCCAAATCCACGACGTCCGCGCCTTGATCCGTCATTCCCTTCGCCAACGCGTCGAACAAAGGTTTCGAATGGGGACGCATATCGCGGCCGATCACCACCTTTTCAGCGTCGAGAAACGCCACGAAAGCGTGTCCTAGCTTTTCCGCTATCTCCTCGTTCAAGTCCTCCGGGTAGACGCCTCTAATGTCATACGCTTTGAATATCTTCGCCATTTTTCGTTTTTCTCCTTCGGCCAACGCCGTCGTTAGTTTTCTCCAGCCACAAAACCGCCAGTTCTAAAACCATCGGAGGGCTCTAAAATCTCCGCGCTCCGCTGTGAGCGGCAATTTACACCGTTCCCCGCGTTCCGCCAGTCCGAAAGCATGATGAGGGAGTGGAAATCCGAGAGTGTGATTGTCTCGCATGACGCAAAATTCCCCCTCGATCCGCGAGGACATAAAATGTCCGGGGTAGCGCATTTTCTTTTGGAGTGTAGTATTGTTTTGGGACTCGTGACGCGTGGAGGGATTGCATGTTCAGAATTGTCTGCGATTACGATTTGGAGCGTTTGGGGCGGAAATTGGCCGCGGAGTTGTCGAAGCCCCGTTCCGACCCGTTCGAGCGCGACGTTGTTGTTTGCCAGAATCGGACAATGGAGTTGTATCTCGACAAACTCGTCGCCGACCTTTCCGGGATCGCCGCCGGGACCGATTATCAATATCCCCGCGGGGCGGTGTTCAACACGCTAATCGCGGGTGGGGTTCCCGGGGCGTCGATCCGCTTCTCCTCGGAAACCCTTCAGTGGAGGATATACTCCAAGCTGCCTGAATTGGAGGGGAAACACCGTGAAATAGCGTCCTACGTCGAACACCATATCGGCTCGCGCGACCGTCGCCGCTACCAACTGGCTCGTGAGATCGCCTCGGTGTTCGACTACTATGTCGGCTACCGCGGGGATTGGCTGGAGGCCTGGAGCGACGGTCGACCGTCCGACGGTCCGTCCTCCTTGGATTTGGGGAGGAGGGGCGAATGGCAGAGGGAGTTATGGCTTTGGCTAACGGAATCCACTGGGATTCCTTTCAAGCGCGTCCAGCGACTTCTCTCGTTCCATCGGGACTCCATCGCCGAACACGCGCCCAAGCGCTTATCAATTTTCGGAATATCCAATCTTCCTCCCGACTATCTCGACTTTTTCGCGGGACTCGCACGGGACATTGGCGTGGAGGTCGACCTCTACTATCTGACGCCATGCGTCGAGTATTGGTGCGACTCAACTCGCAGGAGTTCGGCTTTGGAAGGGACGGGGAATTCCCTCCTCGGATCTTTCGGCACTTTGGGACGCCACTTTTTCCAAGCGTTGTTGGAGAGGTTCGAGAACGAGATCAGCGGAGGTTCCGCCGAATTCCCTGAGTTGGACGAAACCGACGGGGGAACCGTTCTCGAAGCCCTGCGACAGGATATTCTCCGCGACACCCCCGCCTCCGAAAGCGCGCTTGCCGGGATGTGCGCCGACGCGTCTCTGAGCGTATCCTGCTGCCATAGCGAGTCCCGGGAAGTGGAAGTGGTCAGGGACCGCGTGCTGGAACTGCTCCAAGAGGACGGATTGGAGATTGACGGGATTCTCGTAGCCGCCCCGAACATCGCGGTTTACGCGCCGCACATAGAAGCCGTGTTCGGCAATCCCCCCGAAGGGATAGCGCGCGTCCCCTTCCGCATCTCGCAGCGTTCCCTATTGGAGACGTCCCCCGCCGCGGCGGGTTTTATGAACATATTGAGATTTCCCGAATCCTCCGCGACCGCGGAGGATGTGTTTGAAATACTCTCGAACGAGACGGTCGCCAACCGCTTGGACTTCTCCTCCGTGGAGCTTTCCATGGCGAGAGAACTCATTTTGGACGCCAATATATTTTGGGGGGAGAACGCCTCGCGCCGTCGGGAGCGTTTGGGCTTCGACTACACCGAGCAAGGCTCCTGGGAGTTCGGTTTCAGGAGGATACTCTCGGGTTACGCGTTCGACATCGACACGGTCTCCGACGACGGCGTCGCGCCGCTGCCCCTGTGTTCCGAACGGATATCCGTCGCGGGGAAACTGGCGAAATTCCTCTCCCTCCTGTTCAAAGCGGCGCACAGGCTTTCGTCGTCTCGGCGTGCCGACGCGTGGCGGGAGGAACTGTTGTGGCTCGTATCGGAATTCGAGCGCGTTCCCGGGAAGGGAAGGGACGAGAGGGTGGAGGATGTGGCCGCGGCGATTGAGGAACTCTCCCGGGAATGGGATGATGCTGGGAT
>Ga0256913_10000492_pt1 | contig 20342 bp, 1 predicted proteins | sample Axial_MatmetaG_FD_185970 | JGI IMG/M metagenome (GOLD analysis project Ga0256913, IMG submission 185970) | Deep-sea worm associated microbial mat communities from Axial Seamount, Juan de Fuca Ridge, Pacific Ocean - Axial_Mat | ecosystem: Environmental > Aquatic > Marine > Oceanic > Microbial... | reverse complement strand
CAACATTATGCGTTCCAACTTCGCTATTTATCGGAGTACCGACGAGAGTTGCAGAGCCGTCTCCGTTGTCAGTTAATGTAAGCCAAACAGGCAGTGTTGTTGCTGTTATTGTCAGTTCACTTCCTGTATTATCAACATCATCAGTTGTAATACTGTATGAATAAGCGATATCTTCAGTTGCACTTGTAACTGGTGTGCTTGTGAAATCAGGAGCATCATTGACATTTGCAACTGTGATAGAGAATGATTGAGTATCACTTAAACCATCAGGGTCTGTTACTGTAATTTGTACACTATGAGAGCCGACCTGGCTATTTGAAGGCGTGCCTGAAAGAGACGCAGTTCCATCTCCATTATCTGTAAGGACAAGCCATCCAGGCAGAGTTACAGCAGTAATTACGAGAGAGCTTCCGGCATTGTCTACATCAGATGCAGTAACACTATAAGAATATACAGTATCTTCAGTTGCATTTGTTACCGGACTACTTGTAAATTCAGGAGCGTCATTGACATTTGCAACTGTGATAGAGAATGACTGAGTATCACTTAAACCGTCTGGGTCTGTTACTTTCAATTCAACACTATGAGTACCGACTTCGCTATTTGTTGGAGTACCGGCTAGACTTGCGGTGCCATCGCCGTTATCTGTTAAAGACAACCAGGCAGGCAATGTAGTTGCTGATATTGTCAGTTCACTTCCAGTATTATCAACATCTGCAGTAGTTATTGAATAGGAATAAGCGACATCTTCGGTTGCGCTTGTAACTGATGTACTTGTAAATTCAGGCGCATCATTGACATTTGCAACTGTGATAGAGAATGACTGAGTATCACTTAAACCGTCAGGGTCTGTTACTTTCAATTCAACATTGTGAGTTCCGACTTCGCTATTTGTCGGAGTACCGGCTAGACTTGCTGTGCCATCGCCGTTATCTGTAAAGGTCAACCAGGCAGGTGATGTGGTTGCTGTTATTGTCAGTTCACTTCCAATATTATCCACATCGGCAGTAGTTATGCTGTAGGAGTAAGCGATATCTTCGGTTGCACTTGTAACAAAAGTGCTTGTAAATTCAGGTGCATCATTGACATTTGCAACTGTGATAGTAAATGACTGAGTATCACTTAAACCGTCAGGATCGGCGACATGCAGTTCAACATTATGAGTACCGACATCACTATTTGTAGGAGTACCGGCAAGAGTTGCAGTACCGTCAGTATTATCAGTTAATGAAAGCCACGAAGGAAGTGTTGTGGCAGATATTGTCAGTTCACTTCCAATATTATCCACATCGGCAGTAGTGATTGAATAGGAATAAGCGATATCTTCGGTTGCACTTGTAACCGGAGTGCTTGTAAATTCAGGAGCATCATTGACATTTGCAACTGTAATAGTAAATGATTGAGTATCACTTAAACCGTCAGGATCGGCGACATGCAGTTCAACATTATGAGTACCGACATCACTATTTGTAGGAGTACCGGCTAGAGAAGCTGTACCATCTCCGTTATCAGTTAATGAAAGCCACGAAGGAAGTGTTGTGGCAGATATTGTCAGTTCACTTCCTGTATTATCAACATCGGCAGTAGTAATACTATATGAGTAAGCGATATCTTCGGTTGCACTTATAATAGGAGTGCTTGTAAATTCGGGCGCGTCATTGACATTTGCAACCGTAATAGTAAATGACTGAGTATCACTTAAACCGTCAGGATCGGCGACATGCAGTTCAACATTATGCGTTCCAACTTCGCTGTTGGTCGGAGTACCAGCAAGAGAAGCAGTGCCGTCACCGTTATCAGTTAATACAAGCCACGAAGGCAGTGTTATTGCTGTTATATTCAGTTCACTTCCTGCATTATCCACATCTGCAGTAGTAATACTATATGAGTAAGCGATATCTTCGGTTGCACTTGTAATAGGAGTGCTTGTAAATTCGGGTGCGTCATTGACATTTGCAACTGTGATAGTAAATGACTGAGTATCACTTAAACCGTCAGGGTCTGTTACTTTCAATTCAACATTGTGAGTTCCGACTTCGCTATTTGTTGGAGTACCGGCTAGACTTGCTGTGCCATCGCCGTTATCTGTAAAGGTCAACCAGACGGGCAATATTGTTGCTGTTATTGTCAGTTCACTACCTGCATTATCTACATCGGCAGAGGTGATACTGTAAGAATATGCGGTATCTTCTGTTGCCGCAGTTACCGGGGTGCTTGTAAATTCGGGTGCGTCATTGACATTTGCAACTGTGATAGTAAAAGACTGAGTATCACTTAAACCGTCAGGATCAGCGACATGCAGTTCAATATTATGCGTTCCAACTTCGTTATTTGTCGGAGTACCTGCAAGAGAAGCTGTACCATCACCGTTATCAGTTAATGTAAGCCACGAAGGTATTGTTGTTGCAGTTATTGTCAGTTCACTTCCTGTATTATCAACATCGGCAGTGGTGATACTGTAGGAGTAAGCGGTATCTTCGGTTGCAGCAGTTACCGGTGTGCTTGTAAATTCAGGTGCATCATTGACATTTGCAACTGTGATAGTAAAAGACTGAGTATCACTTAAACTGTCAGGATCGGCAACATGCAGTTCAACATTATGCGTTCCGACTTCGCTGTTGGTCGGAGTACCGGCGAGAGTTGCTGTACCATCACCGTTATCTGTAAAGGTCAACCAGGCAGGGAGTGTGGTTGCTGATATTGTCAGTTCATTACCTGTATTATCAACATCGGCAGTGGTGATACTGTAGGAGTAAGCGGTATCTTCGGTTGCAGCAGTTACTGGTGTGCTTGTAAATTCAGGTGCGTCATTGACATTTGCAACTGTAATAGAGAATGATTGAGTATTATTCAACCCGTCCGGATCTGTCACTTTTAATTCCACACTATGACTACCGACTTCGCTGTTAGTCGGAGTACCGGCGAGAGTTGCAGTACCATCGCCGTTATCTGAAAAGGTCAACCAGACGGGCAATGTTGTTGCTGTTATTGTCAGTTCACTACCTGCATTATCTACATCGGCAGAGGTGATACTGTAAGAATATGCGGTATCTTCTGTTGCCGCAGTTACCGGGGTGCTTGTAAATTCAGGAGCGTCATTGACATTTGCAACTGTAATAGAGAATAACTGAGTATCACTTAAACCGTCAGGGTCGGCGACATGCAGTTCAACATTATGTGTTCCAACTTCGCTGTTAGTCGGAGTACCGGCGAGAGTTGCAGTACCATCAGCATTATCAGTTAAAGTAAGCCATGAAGGCAATGTTGTTGCTGTTATTGTCAGGTCACTACCTGCATTATCTACATCGTTAGTTGTTATTGAATAGGAATAAGCGACATCTTCAGTTGCACTTATAACAGGAGTGCTTGTAAATTCAGGTGCATCATTGACATTTGCAACAGTAACAGTAAAAGACTGAGTATTACTAAGTCCCCCTGGATCTGTCACTTTAAGTTTTAAAGAATGTGCCCCGACATCACTGTTATGAGGAGTTCCGGAAAGAGTTCCTGTACCATCACCATTATCAGTTAAAGAGAGCCATGAAGGTATGATATCTGCAGTGAGAGTAAGTTCACTGCCGGAGTTATCAACATCTGTTGCTGTTACAGAATAAGAATAAAGGCTATCCTCAGTTGCATTATTAACAGGAGTACTTGTAAACTGAGGTGCATCATTAACATTTATTACAGTGATAGAAAAAGAGAGTTCATCATACAGTCCGTCCGGGTCTGTTACTCTTACGGTCACACTATGATTTCCGACATCCGAATTGGTCGGAGTTCCGGAAAAGTCAATTGTTCCGTCAGCTGAAGAATAAGAGAAAGAAAGCCACGCCGGACTCACTGGGAGAGTAACAGTTAATTGATCAAAAGAATTATCATCATCATCAACAAATAGAGTTGCTGAATAAGGTTGATCTTCAACGGCATTCATAATGTGAGAGCTAAACGGCATGACATTTCTTGCAGTTATAATGTTTCCACTAAGCCCACCGATACAGACATCAGAATCACCATCACCGTCAATATCCGGACTAGCTGGAATTGAGAAAGAACCAACTTTCGGATTGTCTTTTCTCGTGTCCAGTTGATATTGAGGAGAACCTGCTGTTCCAATATTTTTTATAAACGATATTTCACCATTAGCACTGCCAATTCTAACTCCGATCAAACCAGTGGCGTAAGGATCAAATGAAGAAGGTGCACTCCTTGAGCCGAAATCAAAAGAATCGAAAGGGTTATCAATACCAGTACGCTGAGTAAAAACAGGTGCAATTTGAGAGCCGGTATTCTCGTAGTAATAAAGCTTCCCATCTTCTGCTCCTGCAACAAAATCATAATCACCATCCTGATCAATATCCGCGAGAAGCGGAACACTGTAATTGCCTACATCAATTCCGTTAAAAGGACTGCTAGAGCCTGTAATTTCAGAAAAAACAGGAGCTAAAACAGTACCGGAATTTTCATAAAAAACGAAAGTTCCATCTGCACGCCCGATCACACAATCGAAATCATTATCATTATCAATATCAGCGAAAAACAGAGTGGAATTTGCACCTACATCAACACCGTTAAACGGATTATCCGGACCAGTACGCTGAGTAAAAACAGGAGCATTTGAAGTACCTGTATTTTCATAGAAAAAGATAACGCCATCTAAATTTCCAATAAATGCATCAAGATCACCATCATTATCAATATCTGCAAAACCTGGTGCTGAATTATCTCCAACATCAATTCCGCTAAACGGATTAGAAGTTCCAGGTATGACTTTTCCTCTAATAAAAACTGGTGGATCATTAACATTAACTACAGTTATTGTAAATATTTGATTTGCACTGAGTAAATCAGAATCAACTACTTGAAGTTCAACACTGTTAGCTCCAACATTTCCATTATTAGGAGTTCCGCTAAGAGTAGCTGTACCATCTCCATTATCAGTCAAAGATAACCACGCTGGAACAGTTATTCCTGTAATTGTCAATTCATTTCCGGCATTATCAATATCTGCTGTTGTAATATTATATGTATAAAGGAGATCTTCCGTTGCTGTTGTAACAGGTGAACTTGTAAATGCGGGAGGATCATTAACAGGATTAACAGTTAAGACAAAGGTATCACTGTCACTTAAATATCCATCAGAAACGGTTAAAGTAATTGTGACTGTTCCATTCAAGTCATGAGCTGGAGTGATTGTAACAGTTCTATTTCCGTCAGATCCGCCAAGAACAATATTTGCATTCGGCACAAGTGTCTGATCTGAAGATGATGCAGTAACAACTAAAGCACCCGGAGCTGTTTCCAAATCGGAAATAGTAAATGCTATTGCTGAAGTTGAATTATCCTCATCAACACTCAAATCTGCCACATCAGAAATCACAGGAGCGTCATTAACTGGAGTTACATCGACAGTAACAATCACCTCGAGAGAAGTCAACGGCACATTTGCATCATCAGTTACGGTAAATTTAAAATTCCCATACCCTGCCCCATTCTGATCCGGATCCGGAACGAATATTACTTTGTGATCAGCATTGCTTATAACGGTTCCTGCAGCTGAAATTAAAGAACCTTTAGTTATATTATCCGATTCTACCTGATATAAAGAACCAGCGACCGGTAAAGTTGAAATTTTATAAGTGAGAATATCACCCGTATCAGGATCAGAGCCACTTAAAGTAATTACAAGTTCACTGTCTTCTGCAAGAGAAACAGTCTGAGCATCACCAATCGGAGTTTTATTCAGTATGATATCTTTAGTTGCGGAAGCATTGTAGTTATTTAAAAGAGAATCATCATCCTGATCAGAGCCGGAACTTGAACCATCACGCTCCCCGGAAACACTACCTGCCATACTAGTATATACTGCAGTTATTTCATTTGTAATGACACTTCCTGGGCCCGGTGTGGATTTCACATCAGCGGTAAAGGTGATAACAACACTTCCGCCGACCGGAATTTTAAACTGAGAACTGGTCCAACCGGTGGAACTGCCGGTAAGCACTGGAGTATCAGCTCCACCTGAAACGGAATCCACTGTAAGATTTGAAACTGTCTCCATATCAGAAGGCAGCACACAAGAAAGTTCTGTTTCGAATGAACCGGTATGTCCGTCATTTGAAACTGTAAATCTGTAATCGACTGAATCACCAGGACTCATACCGGTTGAAGCACTCACAACATCAAGAGTCATATTCAAGTGCGGTTCACCGGCGGTTATTCCAAGAGTTCCGTTCAAAGTCTCAGTCGTTCCGCCAGCCGGATTTGTAAAATTTAGAGAATAACTGCTGTCAAGTATAACAGAATCCTGAACAGCAAGCAGATTATCAACATTCGCAGAATAAGTAATAGTTAAAACAGCATCAGAACTGCTGGAATTCGTCAGTTTACCCAAATCAAACTGCAAAGTCTCCTTACCGGCGGAAGGAGTATCGTCGCTTCTTGTAAATACTGGTGTTATATCTGAAGTAATTTCCGCGGGAAATACAACATTATAAGAACCACCAATATAAGTAACGCCTTCATTTAAAATATCTTTCACAATATTATCTTCTATTATAAAATTACCCGGCAGAGTGATCTCAATTTTATAATCAACAGTATCGCCTACACTAAAATATGATGATGCATTAACAACACTTTTGGTAATCTTATATTCAGCAACAGTAACATCAATGTTATTGGAAGTGCCGGCATAAGTATTTGGAGCCACACCACTACCTGTCCGTTCTCCGTCAGCATCACCCGGATTTCCTGGTGTAGCATACCCGGTTCCCATATCGCCGGGTAAACTTGTCCATACAAAATCAGCCGTATTTGATAAAGTCCCAACAGATGCAGGATTATTTTTTATTGCATCGTATAAAATTGATACACTTGCACCAACAGGAAGTTCAGTTATAGAGACATTAATATTCGTACCGGAAGAAGTATTTACTATGCCAGTTGCCCCTCCGGACTGAGTAATACTGACAATAGAAATTGAATCCCAGTCAGGAGAAACATTATCAGTAATCTGAACATCGTAAGCGGGTGCATCATTTGCTCCGGAAGGATTAGATAATAACAGGGTAAACCTTACTTTCCCACCAAGAGTAGTCATGTAATCAACATTAGAACTTTTTAATAATGCCGTATTAGCCTCCACAACCGTAAATGTATCATTCTGAGTTGGTAAACTCAATGTCTGTGATAAATTATCTTTATAGCTTAAATCCAAAGTATCAACTAAGGATGTTCCTGCAATATTGCCTGTCGTATTTTCAGTAACTGCTTTAATTTTTAATTTATAACTTTCATCATTCGAATCATTATCGGAATTTATTATATCTCCAATATACAAACTTACTTCATTTCCTGAAATAGTTAAATCAGAATCAGGAATAGAAATAAATACTCCAGATGCAGCAGAATTTACGGAACCGGGATTTTCCTGACAAATCAATCCTGTTTCATATACTCCTGCAAGCTCTGCACTGGAAGCGATATATTTCATGCCGGATGGTAATGTAAATTTTAACAATACATCATCAAGAGAACCGGCAGGTATATTGAAAGTACCGCCAAGTGTAACTACCTCTCCTATCATTATTTCATTTCCTGTAGAACCAGCTTCGCTTGTTGATTCAACCGTATTAGTTAAACCATAAGGAGCATTCCCTGTGCCTGATGTATGCACAACAACTAATGTAGGATTTTTCCCGTCTCCATCATTGCCGTTATCATCACTGTTTTCACTTATTCCTCCAGACGCCGTCAAATGTGCCTGATTTGATATCACTGTTCCATCTACTGTACTACCGTCAATCTGAACTCTAAATTTAATCACACTCATATCACCGGGTGGTAATGTCCCTATATTAAGAGAAATCGGCGATTCACTAAGTACAACTCCTTTACTTGTAGATAGAGAGCCACTTATAATCGTTAAATCAGATGCTAATGAGTCACTGACTCTGACATTTTCAGCATCTGCTGAACCGTTATTTGTAATTGTTAAATCATACTGAAGCGTATCTCCAGGACTTACAATTCCATCTCCGTCAGCATCTACAGATAAAAGAACTCTCTTTTCAATATCTACAACCGCTACTCCAGTGCCGTTATCAACTGCAGCAAAAAGAGTTGTTGAATATCCGTCACTCCAATCCCCGTTACTGTCACTTAAAACAGTTCCAGTCTGATCAGAAACTGCAGACGCCTGATTTTCAAATCTTTCAAAATGAGAATTACCATCCCCGCTACCGTCATAAAGCGGACCGTCTACTGTTATATCAAAATAAGCATATTCAAAATCATTTCCAACTATTGAAGAAATAGAAATAGTCAAATCAGTTCCATTAAAAGTAAATGAATTGCCACTTCCCGAAACAAATTCAGAAGAATTCACAAGAGTTAAACCATCAGAAATTGAGTCCGTTAATACCACATTAGTCAGTGATGAAGTATCCAGATTATTAAAAACAAAGTAGTATCTAACTGTATCACCAGGAGAAATATCACCGCTACTATCCGCATCATTACGCCATTCGATAAATTTTTCTACATACAAAGGAACAGATGATGGGACATTACCTCCAACAACAATTTCAGTCGGCTGATCTCCGTTTTCATCAATACCATCAGCATCAGTCGGCTCCGGAACTGTCTGGTCTGAATCAACTGAACCCTGATTAGAAATAACTGAACCATCTGAAGTTCCACTGCCTATAGTAACACGGAAAGTAATAGTTACCGTAGAATTGGCGTTCAGAGTAGGAATATTAACACGCATCAGTGATGTATCAGAATCATCCGCCGTACCTGTATCTGTTGTTAATGACGATGCCACATAAACAGTCTGAGCCGGTATCGGATCTGTAAATACCACATTGGTCTCAGGTTCAGAACCATTAATCAGTGTTATTGTATATTCAAGAGTATCTCCAATATCAGCAATTCCAGGTGTATTGTTATCCACTACAATTGCTACTGTTTTTTTTGCCTGAATATCAGTTGGTGTATCAGGTGCAAGAGTCCCTGTTCCAAAAGAGGAATAAGTTCTTTCCACTGCGGGCGAACCAGATTGAGTATCCCACTCACAGTTTATTACATTATCTATATTCTGACCTACAACAGCATCTTTCTCAACCAGGCATTTAAATGAAAACTGTTTCTGAACATCACCAGTTGTTATTGTACTCAGAGAAAATTTAGGATTACTTAAATCAGTTTCATCTACAGTAGCCCCAATAGTACTTCCGGAAACATACGAGAGCCCGGACGGAATCACATCACTTAGATTAACATCATAGGCATCCGAATCACTGTTATTATGACGCACAGTTATTGTAAATGTAACATTATCCCCAAGAGAAGGAGTCGTATCTCCAGGAGTTTTTATAATTTCGAGATTCGGTTCCTTAACTATTATATCTTTTACCACTGGTCCGGCATTTCCTTTTGCAGAGGAAACCTCAGCTCTATTTGTAAGCACTGTGCCTTTTGAGTTTGAAGTGATATCACTCATTACAGCTGAAAGGCGACAAATAATATAATCATTTGAAGTATCGCTGTCTGCTGTATCTGTAACTGTACCAAGATCAAAAGTTACTGTACCTCCGCTGACTGAAACACCCGGACCGTTATATGAAATATTTGCTGAAGCAATAATCTGACTGCTTCCTGTTATATAATCAAGACCTAAAGGAAGAGTATCCGTAACAACAACACTATCCAGAGTCCCTTCCCTTACATCAATACGAATATCATAACTTACGGTATCTCCAATGGTAAAATGATCGATAGTACTACCTGCAGCCATTGTTTTCTGAACTGCAATATCACTTGACAAAGTAAGTGTGGTTGAACCAGTCTCTCCATAATTATTTAGCTGCGCATTATCGTCATCATTGCTCGAATCATTGTCATTCCTGCCTCCACCCGCAGAAAGACTGTTATATCCAATTAAAACATTATTCGTTAAAAGAGCTCCGACTCCTGCTGTATCTGTAACCTGCACATCATAAGTAATAGTAATGGTTGAACTAGGTGGCATATCAAAGAGTGGCCAGCCTAATGTATCATCGCTGTTTGTGGTCGTTGAAATAATTAAATCTGAAGATGAAAGCGGTGTTGCACCATCCGAATTAAGCACAACATTATCAGGATTTGCTAGAACCACATTGGCAAATGTAGGAGTCCCGCCCAAAAGTTCGGCAGGCATAATATCTTTTAAATTCACACGGTATGCAGTCGCTGCAGGTGATGAATTACTTACATCTATTTTATATGAAATAACATCTCCGGCATCACTGCCTGCTGCTCCGGCTGTAATAATTTTAGCTATTGAAATATTAGGCTCAATAATCTGAACTGAATCACTCGCAGAAGGTAAAGGCTGACTTGCATTGTCATAACTTAACTCAACTGAATTATCCAAATTCACGGAATCCTGATTATTTAATACATTATCAGCCTGAACCTCATAAACAATTGTTATCGTTTGAGCTGTCGAAGCACTATTCTGAATATCTCCAAAATCAAAAACAAGAGGATTACTTCCTGTAGCAGGAGATGCAGGTGTTTTTGTATGAGAAATATTAGCTGGTATTGTAATCGTAACTGGTGTGCCGGTATAACTCAAACCGCTCGGCAGAGTATCTGTAACAACAAAATTTCCAGTCTGCCCAACAGGAATCCCAATTGTCAATGTCGCATTAGTTCTATCAAGTATCTGTAAAGAATGATCTGTAAAACTTTTTGTAACTGTCGGTTTTGAAATAACAATTGAAGCTCCGTCATTCCAGGATAAATCATTATCTCCAATAAGAGAACCAGTTCTCTCTCCATCACTTTCTCCAGAATTCCCCGGTGCAGAACCTCCAGTACCACTGTCACCAGGAAGTGTAGTACAGGTGATAACAGCCGTATTATCAATCTGTTCCTCAAAACTCACACTAGAATCAACGTTAGCTTTATATGTAACTGTAATAGTCTCACCGGAAGTTAAATAACGCTCTGATGCTGAAAGATTAGTCATGTCAAAAGTAAGCGTATTTCCAGAAATATTAGAATGTAAAGTAGTTGAATTTCGACTTAAAACTGCAGACAGAACTGATAGTGTATTATATCTTGCAGGCAGAGTATCTTTAATTACAGGTTCCCAGGCATTCGAGACATTACTCAAAGTGCCAGGATTAAATGTTGCAGTCACTGTAAAAATAATCTCATCACCTCCAGATGCAGTTGTAGGACTCGCATTTTTTGAAATTCCCAAAACTGGCTCATTTACAGTTATTCTACGGGAATCACTCAACTGTTGTGAATTACCGTCTCTGTTCAAATAATCTAAATAACCGTATAAACGCTTTCTATTACCTATATTTGAATCAGATGTATTAAGAATCAATGCATCAATATCTATGATAATATTTTCCGCATTCGCATCATTATCACTATTTGTAATATCTCCTAAATCAAACGAGAGTGCCTGTCCGTTAATTGATGGTGTAATTGATGTTAAACTTGTAGGAATTACCCCATATTTTGAACCACTTAAAGTCCCTTCCGCATATATTTTTGCAGTGCCACTTCTATAACTTAATCCATTCGGTACCACAATTCGTATTATAGGAGCATCCTCTTTTGTAATACCTTCCGGAATTAAAAAAGTTGAACGAAATGTTACAGTCTCTCCAATAGTAGGATTCAAGGGACTGGTAAAACTTTCTGAAGTAGCAAAAACATCAACATCAACAACCGGTACACTTGTGGAAACCGATGTTACAAAACTTGCATTTCCATGTCGTTCTCCAACTACAGATCCATTCTGAGTATCACAAACTGAATCCGCTGTGTTTGAATATGATGAATTAGCATTAATACTGTCGTTAACTACACCTGTAAAAGTAAATATTACACTGCCTCCAGCTGCAAGATAAGTGTTGTTATCTGCTGAAATTGTAACAGTTGGACTTGAATAAGCAAAGGTATAACCAGCAGGAATTGAAGACTGAGCAATAGTCGTTAAATCAAATAAGTCACCATTACTGTTAAGTACATCTGAAACACTTAAATCCGCCGCAGGCCCTGTACCATTATTCGTAACTGTAATTGTAACAGTTATTGTATCTCCTGCATCAAAATCACTGCTGGGCGACATGCTTTTATTAATAGAGACATTCGGCTCAACAAAATTTACCGAATCAGATGCTGTCTGAACTGAAACAATTGAATCATAACTCATACTGACATTACACTGTTTTGCCTGAGGTGCAGTAAGCCCGTTATTCGCATTATCGCTTCCATCTACCAATGCAGTAAATTTAACAGAAAAACTGTTATTAGCTGAATTATTATCTCCATCTATTTCCGTATCCGAATCAAAAACTATAGTAAGAGTCTGACCATTGATATTTACGGAATTTATACCTATTGAATCTCCGGCTTCAACAGTTGCCGAATCTAATGCTGCATCATTCTGATACACAAAGCCATCTGGGATTTCACATACAAGCTGAAGATTTTTTGATGTACCCTCCGGCAATAAAGGTGAAATTGTATATGTAACTGTATCACCCGCTGTTACATTAGGCACCGCAGGTCCCGGCGTTATAGCACTACCAATAGATACACTCGAACCATCTGTCGTAACTGAAGCGGTATCATCCGCTTTATAATCATTGTCACTGCCGCCAATATCAGCTGTATTTCCAGTTCTTTCAACTCCTAAAGTATTAACTGGACATAATGGCAAAACTCCCTCATCCGCGGTTAGTAAACTTTCCCAGGTCATTTCTGCTGTTTCCGTATAAATGGTATACGGAGTAACACTCTGATCAAAAACTATATCAAATTTTATTTGCGAAGTTGAAGACTCTGGAAATGAATCCCAATTAACAGTCACATTATTTCCACTTTGCGTCATTGAGGTAGGAGCAATCCCGGCTGAATTAATCAAATTTCCGGCATAACTCATACCTGAAGGTATTAAATTCTGAAGGATAACATCAAAAGCAGATACATTTCCACCGGCAGAACTTACATCAAGAGTTACAACAACTGTATCTCCTGCATCTCCGGTAACAGGAGCCATTGATATGTTAATATTTAACAGCGGTTCCACTATATTTACAGAAGCCGCCGACAGCAGAACATTTTTCTCCGTTCCAGAAGCATTATCCCAATACAATACAGCACTATTTTTTCTGTCAGCACCACTATTATTTCCACTCCAGTTTAAAACCCTGCAGCGGTACACAACTTCTATTGTCTCACTTACCGAATTATCTGTATTACTGTTGATAATAGTACCAAAGTCAAAAGTTATCTTCCCGTCTTCCTGATATGAATTTCCTCCGGATTCCTCTATTAACGCATTGTTTTTAACTCCGTTAAATCCTCCGCTTATACTTGTAGCAATATCCCCGGATGACGGTGTAATTGAAACTACATCAGTGAAGGCAAGACCATCTTCAAGAGTGTCTATCAGTTTTACCGCCTCGATCGTTCCCTCAGGAATCTCAAATATAGTCGTATATGTGATCACTTCACCTATGGAAACATCGCTTCCTGATGAAGAATATCCTGGAGATATAGAATATGAACTAGATGCAAACTGGGGATTATCTGTTATAATTGAACAATCATCATTCTCTGCCGGATATGTTTCACTACTGCCGACACTTGGCTTCCAAGTGACTTCCGCTTCCGTTAGAAGTTCATCTTCAGGTTTTACTGATAGATCAATCTTGGCCGTATAGGTTATTATAACTGTATCTGTAGAATATGGAGCTCCTAATGTACCATCATTTTTGGCAAGTTCAGAATCAAGCACCAAACCACTTCCAAACAAGTCACCACTATATGTTAATGTAGTTCCACTGCCATCTTCAACAGATTGTAAAGTATAATTTGTCAATCCGGATATTCCGGGAACTTTTAAAGTTACAACCCTAGCCGGTGCGCCGCCCTGATTCTCTGCTGTTATTACAAAAGTAACTGTATCGCCCGCATCTGCTCCGGTACTTATATTACTATCAACAGGAGACCCCACAGGTGACGGATCAAGGACCGCATCAGGATTATCACTAGATAATATCCCCTCAGTTATCACCATCTTTGGAGCATTAACAGAAATTGGAGTATGATCAAGCCCGGTTAATGCTATACCACTAGAATTCTCCCCACTTACTTTTAAAAAGTTTGTAAAAGTCATTCCGTCTGGAAAAATTTTATCTTCAACATTAATTGAAATATCAATTGATAATACCTGTGCTGTGTTTGTATTAATTTCCGGCCAGACAATTGATAATTTATTCGTAGCACTATCTATAGTTATGGAATCCGGATTTAATCCCAATGTATCTGTGGATGCAATTGAAACATTATTGTTCGCACTCAAATCAAGATTTGTATCAATACTGTTAGCATCTAATATAGGTAATGGAAAATAATCATCAAAAGTCAAAGCCTTCGTATCTCCTGAAGGAACTTCAACAGTTAATCGATATTCAACAAGATCCCCTGCATAATATTCACTCTTAGGATTTATCAGCTCCTTTTTTATAATAAGATGCTTTATTGTCGCTGTCGCTGTTTTTGTTTCGCTACCAACCCCTCCAGCACTTAACTGATATTGAGCTGTAACTGAATTTTCTAAATTATCCCCTGCTTCCAAAGGTCCACCACTGTTATAAAATTCATCAATTGACGCAGTATACTTCAAAATTCCTTTTGCGCCTCCGCTTAAACTTCCTGTGACACCCGAAACTATATCATACTCAATCCCCGTACTACCGTCAGGGTTATTGCTTATTGTCGGTGTTATAGCTAGTGAACTTCCGTTAATAGTTAAACTGTCGTGAGAAACCCAGGTCATCCCGTCTGGAAGTAAATCATCAATACTGAAATCCGTACCCGTTCCGTAATCACTTAAATCAAAATTAACTGTAAATGTAACACTATCTCCAGGAATAACTGAACCGGAAGATATACTTTTCCTTAACCGAAGATGCTTCACTGTTAGTGAATTTGATGAACTTGACGGTACTGTCAGTTCATCTGCATTAAATGTCGCAGTATTTGTAACAGTCGCTGATGTATCATTACTCTCATCTAGTATATCCGTAACATAACACGGAAAAGATATCGTAAGTTCTGATGAGGAAGTAGTCCCGTCGGCACTGGTATAATCAACCTCCAAATTACCTCCCGGAGTTACTGTAGACGGTTCACTAACTACTGTAGCACCGTTTCCACCGCTTATGCTCAAAGGTCCGATATATTGAATTTCATTCGGCAAAGTATCTGTAATTTCACAGTTATTAAGAACTGCACCATCTGCAATATCAACTGTTATTGTATAATTAAACTGAAATGTATTCCCAGGAGGAGAAACCCCTGAAACAGCACTATTGCTTTTGCTTATTATCGCTATAGCCGTTGTTACACTCTTACTTCTTGCAGGACCGGCAATCGGTGACCCTACTGCACTATCTCCATTTGCAAACATTCCCTGCGTCGTAACTTCCAGACTTGTTCCGGTTGGAACAGTATTATCTATGGTTATAGTATTCGAAATATCAAGTTCTGGTCCTCCGGGGACAAGAGCAGAAATAGGTAATTTAATAACAATAAATGTCGCATTCTCAGGTCCAGTCACCAAATCTCCGCTATATGGATCTTCAAGTTGATTATCCGGAGCTGCAGGAAAAGTACCGACAACTTTTTTCTGAAGAGTTATCCCCGCCCATTCCGAATTATTATAAATAAGACCTTCTTCTACAATTATCCTAAAATATGGACTATAACCAGGCGCCGTTCCTGGATTCGTAAATGTCATATTACAATTAAAAGTAGCCCCCCCCAAGGCACTGCCCGGTGTCCCATTTGTTAAATCAGGCACCTGACCAAACAATATTACAGACATATAAACCAATAATAATGTTAATAGTATTTTTTTCATAACAACCTCTTATCCTTTTATTCTTATATTATTTATATTTATATTTATTCAAACGGAAATTATTCCGTATTTAAATTTTCAATTATCAGCAATTATTCCCCGAAATGTCAAAGCACCAAATTCAGCTTCCAAATGTTTCTGAAGTTCTAAAAAAACAGGATGTAATTTACATTTATCGGAACGCAGACAAGCATCTTCATCCCGTAAACAAAAATTGAGTTTTAAACTGTCATTATCAACAGCTCTGAGAAGTTCAAGTAAAGTAAGTTTTCCCCTTTTATCATTTAACTTTATTCCACCATATTTACCTCTGGAACTTTCACATATACCTGCAAATGTTAATTTCCCTGATATTCCTCTGAAAAATCTGTACGGGATATCAATCTCTTCTAAACGCATCACTAAACGCGATACACAATCGATCTCTTTTGTAAGCATATATTTATTTTTTCCATCTTTTAAAACTAACTGATATCATCATTATATCATATTGAAATATAAAAATTAATAAAAAGTTTTTAATTTTAGAAAAATATCTTCTTTTTTTTATTGAAAATTAAAAAAAAGGAACTGTTATGAAGATAAAACACGGAAAGTTTCGCACATTTAAAAAAATCTGTTTACTTATATAATAAAAGAGGAAGAGTTATAAGTAAATAGTATAAGAGAGAGAAAAGGCACTGTTTAGTATTATAAAAATGAAAAGTGGTAAAATTAAACATTACCACAATTAAGACTCAGTTTTTTATACTTAATTGAGAGAGTAGTCTGAAATGCAGGTTTTTCTTTTTTTGCATTCTGAGTAAAAATTAATCATTTTTATCTTTTTGAAAAAAAAACGGGTGCAAAATTAATCGCACCCGCTTCAAAGATTTTATCTATTACTCAGACTTAATCTGTTATTTAATAGTAATCTCCGGCAATGTACCTTTTTCAACTGGAGTTGTGGCAATACCAACTTTATTGTCAAGTACAATCGGATAAGTTCCAGAGGAAAGTTTCTTGATAGGTAGAATTACTTTAATAGAACTTTCTCCTGTTTCCGGATTCATTGCACTAGGTTTACCTTTGTAGTTTGTATTTGATAATCCAGTTTTGTCAACTTTACATTTAAGAAGTTTTCCGCCTACCTCAAGAGCTACTTTTGGTGCTTTATCACCGAAGTATTTACCTATGATAGTGATTGTATCACCGGCAGACGCTTCAGTAATAGAATTACCTTTTCCATCCTGAATATCTGTAATTACTGGTGGAACAAGCTGGACTTTCTGAATTTCAGCATCAATTTTTACTTTAGCTGCAGTTTTAGCTTTAGCCATTACTGTAATTACTGCTGGAGCATCAGGTCCGTTTGAATCATAATAAGATTTATATCCGCCTTTTACAGCTTTCTTGTTATACAGAGTAAATTTCTTGCCCCAGGCTCCTGAAAATTCTGTTCCAGTTGAAGATTTAATCTTCTTGAATGAACCTTTTTTACCGTTTGCAAAAACACCGTAAAGTTTTGGTGGTTTTGGAAATGTTTCATCTTTAAACAGACTAACTTGCGAAGCTTTATATTTAAGCACAAGTCCAAGTGTTACTTTAACCGCTGCAACATTCAATGCTACAATTGCTGTGCTTGTGTTTGTTCCGTCAGTAATCTGGTATTCAAATGTATCAACACCTGTGAAATTATCGTTTGGTTTATATACAAAAGAACCATCATCATTTAAAGTAACTTGACCGTTTGCAGCTTGCGCAGAAAGTGAAGCAGTAAGACCGTCAGCATTCAGGTCATTTACAAGAACACCTTCTTCAGCACTTACAATTTTTACAGAATCCTGAGCTACATTATATTTGTCACCAACTGCTGTAGGCGGTGCTGTATTTCCAGCAACAACAGTAATTTCAACTGTAGCAACATTACTTACTGCACCCTTTGCATCGGTAGCTGTATATGTGAAAGTAAATGTACCTGCTGCTGTTGCAGAATATGTAAATTCGCCGCTAGGACTCAATGTTACTCCGTTAAGTGGAGTAACTACTTGAGCTGTTATAGCATCTCCGTCAGCATCTACATCATTTGCAAGAACTCCACTTGCTTCTGGAACATTAAGAGTTCCACCAACATTGGTAATATAAGAATCATTTGCCGCAACTGGAGGATTATTTCCGTTTGGAATTGTCGGGGTTCCAATAACTGTTTCTGAAACTGTAACATCACTTCCGTTAACAATAACAGAAACTGTAGCAGGAGTGAATGTATAATCCGGATGTGTTATAGTTACTGTATGTGTTCCGTCAGGTACATTGGTAATTGTATAAGCTCCGTTTGCATCTGTAACAGCTGTATGAGTGCCTATAGTTACAGTTACACCTGCAATTCCTGTTCCATCAGCATCTGTGATTGTACCTGTTACTGTATGACCAGTTCCTCCACCTGTTGATGTTGAAACAAAATCAATACCTGTAACATCAGCACCTGAAACCGCAGCACTTGCTGTAGCAGGAGCAAATGTATATCCTGTTAATGAAGGAGTTACTGTATATGTTCCGTCATTAACGCCACTTATTGAATAATTTCCGCTACTATCTGTAACATTGCTCATTCCATTATCAAGTGTAATAGTAACACCTGCAAGAACATCACCTGTGACTGTACCGGAAATACTATAAGTACCAGCGGGAGCATCGTCAAATGTAGCAGTAACAGTAATATTCTGAGCCGGCATTGTTACTGTAGTTGAAGCGATATTTACATCTGCAATGTACTGAGTATCACCTGTCCATGCTTTAAAAATTTTACCTATCGGAATTGTCGCAGAAATTGTAACTGTATCATTTTCTGCATATTGTCCGCTGCCTGTTCCATCATTTACAGTGAGCGTAAATTGCGGAGCGGCATTTTGAGTTGAAACAAAATCAATACCTGTTACATCTGCACCTGAAACTGTAGCACTTGCTGTAGAAGGAGCAAATGTATATCCTGTTAATGAAGGAGTTACTGTATATGTTCCGTCAGTAACGCCACTTATTGAATAATTTCCGCTACTATCTGTAACATTGCTCATTCCATTATCAAGTGTAATAGTAACACCTGCAAGAACATCACCTGTGACTGTACCGGAAATACTATAAGTACCAGCGGGAGCATCGTCAAATGTAGCAGTAACAGTAATATTCTGAGCCGGCATTGTTACTGTAGTTGAAGCGATATTTACATCTGCAATGTACTGAGTATCACCTGTCCATGCTTTAAAAATTTTACCTATCGGAATTGTCGCAGAAATTGTAACTGTATCATTTTCTGCATATTGTCCGCTGCCTGTTCCATCATTTACAGTGAGCGTAAATTGCGGAGCGGCATTTTGAGTTGAAACAAAATCAATACCTGTTACATCTGCACCTGAAACTGTAGCATTTGCTATAGCAGGAGCAAATGTATATCCTGCGAGAGTCGGAGTTACTGTATAAGTTCCGTCAGCAAGTCCGCTGATTGTATAATTTCCGTTCACATCAGTTGTCGCTGAATGAGTTGCATCAACTGCAACTGTTACACCCTGCTGAACATCGCCTGTGACTGTACCGGAAATACTATAAGTACCAGCGGGAGCATCGTCAAATGTGGCAGTAACAGTAATATCCTGAGCCGGCATTGTTACTGTGGTTGATGCCGCACTTGTGTCAGCAATATACTGAGTATCACCTGTCCATGCTTTAAAAATTTTACCTGCAGGAACTGTTGCTGAAATTGTAACTGAAGCATTTTCTGCATAAGAGCCACTACCTGTTCCATCATTTACAGTTAAAGTATACTGAGTTCCACCGCCACTTGAAGCTGAAACAAAATCTATACCTGTTACATCTGCACCTGAAACTGTAGCACTTGCTGTAGAAGGAGTAAATGTATATCCTGCGAGAGTAGGAGTTACTGTATAAGTTCCATCTAAAAGTCCGCTGATTGTATAAGTACCATCTGCTGCACTTACTGCAGATTTTCCGCCGGCTGCAACTGTTACACCTGCCTGCACATCACCGGAGATTGTACCGCTGATTGTGTAGGTTGCAGGAGTAACTCCGAACCATTTAGCGTTAAGATAAGCTTCAACACTCTGACGATCTGTGTCTGACAGTGCAGAATTATAAGTAATAATTTCAGCAATATCACCCTGCCATGATCTTAATCCGTATACACCGTTTCTATCCTGAGTAATAGAATCAATCTCAACAGGTCCTGTAAGAACAAGAGAAACGATATGATAATCACCTGCAGGAAATACATCATTTATTCCATCAACCGGTGCTCCGTCAAGATAAGTCTGACCATTTTTTACTTCATCTGAAGCATAATCATTATCCCAGTATTTACCATCAAATGCATAACCTGCATTAGCATCACCAATTCCACGATGGA
>Ga0256913_10000491_pt1 | contig 20347 bp, 15 predicted proteins | sample Axial_MatmetaG_FD_185970 | JGI IMG/M metagenome (GOLD analysis project Ga0256913, IMG submission 185970) | Deep-sea worm associated microbial mat communities from Axial Seamount, Juan de Fuca Ridge, Pacific Ocean - Axial_Mat | ecosystem: Environmental > Aquatic > Marine > Oceanic > Microbial... | reverse complement strand
GTGTTAATGTTGGTGAAATGAACTCTACCCTTTTAAGAAAAATTGAAGAGCTCACCCTCTACATGATTGAACTCAAAAAAGAGAATGAGCAAATGAAAGCTCAGATTGAAGTGTTGATGGAAAAATAGTACACAATATCTATTATTAACAAAAAAGGATGGTTTATTTCGAAACCATCCTTTTTTGTTACAATGCTAAACTAAATGCTGTTCAACTCAAAAATATTTTTCAACAAATTCTTACTTATAAGATTGATACTCGCGAAGCCATCTTTCCACGTGGTAAGAAGGGTGAATGGAAAGTAGCTTTATAACTTCATCAGTATACTTAGCTATAAGATACTCTTTTACTTCTTCAGGCATTTCAAAAAAAGGTGATACATTACTTTTTTTATGCAAATGTTCAAAACTACTATCTTCGGGGTCAACATTTAAAAATGAAAACAATTTTGAAAGTAGTTGTTTTGGAGACTTAATTACCTCATCATAATAGCCTGTAAAAAGCTGGTCAGAAGAAAAAACTGATCTCCACCTTGAAATAATCCCATAATAATCTCCTCTTGAAACCTGAAAGGATGAATCAATAAACTCTATTATTTTCTTTTTAGTCAGAGGAGTTTTAAAGCTGTCTTTCTTTGTAAGAAACTTCAGCTGCGACCAGGCTCTTTCAACAGGATCGCGGAGAAGTAGAATAATTTTCAGATCAGGAAATAACTGTTTTATATGCCGTATATCTTCAACTGATAGAATAGAATAAGCCGGTGTAATTTCACCTTTTATTTTTCCTTTTCCTTCAAAAAACAACGAACGATACCAATTATCAGAAATATCCTGACAGAAATAATTTCTTAACCAATTGGCATTTTTTATATTTCCGGTTTTAATTGCAAACCCCAGTTCTTCATCCATCTTTCTCCGGAACAAAATATTATGTTCATCTGTTCCTTTTACTCTATCAATATATTTATCCGTTGCCAGAAAACTCGGAGATAAATAATTGATACTTCTGTCAAAATAATGCAACTCCTTTCTCGGAGGCATCCATATATCCGGATGATCTCTCAGGTTATCAAACAGCCATGAAGTAGCTGATTTCTGAACTCCGATCCCTAAAAAATCCACATCTATCATATAATACTACTTGTTTTACTGTTCAACACTAGGTGCAACCAATATCCCGCAACCATTTTTACACACTAAAAAACAAAATTATAATCATTTCTCCTTTTGATTAACAAAAGTGATAGTTTTGTAGTAATAAGTAACTGATTAATTCTACAATTAAACAAAATAGAAATGAGTGCTGATAAGGATGGCTTATTCAATGCAGAAAATATTACTAATTGCAAAACAGTTTGTTTAACATTAGGTCCGTACCGAAATTTAACAACATTAACTGCGGCTGTTTTGTTTTTACATCCCAATTGTCAGGTTCTCAATCATGCTGGCGATCGTATTTTTGGAAATAACGAAGTAAACTTCTTAATAAATTATTCCCGAAACAAATTTGATAACTTCATTGAATTTGCAACAAAGATTTCGTCTGGAGGGAAAAGAGGAGATTATGGTGGATCAATAACCCTTGCACACGCTTTTGATTCGAGATATCCATTAAAAGAAATTTTTCAAAAGTCAGGTCAAAATATGGTAAAAAACCGAATTGATTGCCTCTTTTGGAAAGAGTCTTTAAGAATATCAAATTTTATTAGAGAGTATCAGGTTGATCTTCAACTAATTTTTAATAAAGAAGAGCGGCTACGTTTTTTGATGCCCATTAGAAATCCCTTGGACTGTGCCAAATCTAATTTAAAAACAGGTCACGCTTACCGGTTTGCCAATGTTAACAGGTCATCTTCAATAGAAGAAGTACTTTTAGCTGTATTAAACGAGATTCATTGGTTTGCTAGATATAAAGAGATGTTTCCTAATCGTTTTTTTTACTTCTTTGAACACTCCATATCCAGAAATATGCTTGAAGATCTTACTAAATTTCTGATGCTTGATAAGGATGAAACATGGTTGCGTAATGCAGAATCCGTCATGATTAGTAAGTCAACATACGAATACGATAAAATACTGATCGATTATTATCAAGAAAATGTAGAACGACTTTTTTCAGACCTACCTGACTTAAAAGAACAGCTTTTACAATTTATATCTGGCAAATAGATTATTTTTCATACAAAAAATAGGAGTGGTAGGTAGCATCGTCAATCCAACCTTTCTTACGAAGCTCATCTATTGCTTTGTAATCGGATGATTGAAAATGATTGATTAGGTTTTTAATGGCAAGGGGTGATAAGTATTTGTCAAAGCGCGAATCGTTTTCCCGTATTTTAGTTTTATTCTTTAATGAAATATCCAACAATCCGGACAATTTGTTCAAGTCATCTGTCATTGCTTCAAGTTTTCCCACAAACAGAATTTTATCATTATGTTTTCTTACCAACTCTCCGTCATTAAGATACCATCCAATACCTTTATAAATATGCTCATCAGGGTGCGACATTAACTGTAAAGCTTTTTCTTTTAACTCATTATTCGTACTCGAAAGTGATTCAGCCAAATTATTAGCTGTTTTAAAATAATTAATTAAATCATCATACTCTTTACTAAAAGTATGGTCATGTTTCATTTTATACATAATCCTACCAGGAGCCAGGCTATTGTAAATTGTCAGATTATTAATATCAAGGTTTGTAGTATCTGTATTTATAATTGCATAGGAATGGTTGAATGCCGAAACAAACCTGTGAAGCGGGTTTCTAATCCAGATTATAAATCTAAAATTTTCTTCAATATCCGGTTTCTTCAAATGAAATTCACTTAACTTAATTCCCTGATTTTTAAAAAATGTGAGAATTGCTGTACCTCCACATTTTCCAATATGGATTAAACGAACATTTGGGTAACAATCTCTTACTTTATAATATGAGCTTGCAATCTCCATTTCGCATAATTCGGGTTCCAGTAAATAATGCAAATTGCAATTGTTATGATAGTTTGATGCATTATAACGATACGTTAATTTATAAAGCGGCGACTTTCGATGATCAATGTGTATCATCATTTCATCAGTAACATCAGCCAACATACCTTTTCTTTGAAGAAAGTGCGGGCCGGTTTCAAACAATTCGGGAACAGCATCCCATGCTATTTTAAAGGATGTATCCGTTTCATAAAGCTCCTGAAACAAATAATGAAACCAAAAATAATGTTCTTCAGTAATACCCTGTTTCCATTTTTCTTTGGTTGACTCAGGTTTATTGTTGCCTAAAATTTTTGTTTTACTGCAATAAGCTATGGTTGCCCTGTACCATACATTAATTATATAATTGTCACTATTCCCGTAAATAAACCAGCTTGATATCGGTCTGTCTGGTTTTTGTCCATTTAATTCAGCAAATCTGAATGCAAAGAAGCCCTTCTGAATGTATTCGTCAAGCCAATCATCCAAAGGTGTAGTACAGTAAGTGGTTGCATCTACCCATAATCCTCCATATTTATTTAGCAAGCTTATTCGAATAATATCGGATGTTGAAGCATTAGAAACAGACTTTTTATCCAATCCGTTTATAATATCCTGAATACTGATATATTCGTTTAGATTATTTTTATCAAGCTGAACAATGTTCCATGTAGGGTTCATCGAAATCCATGAATCAAGACATTTTTTAACTAAAAAGGGAGCATTTTCAAAACCTTGCAGCCAAAGAATGTATATTGTTTTAACAGTGTTCTGTTTTTTTATTTTTGTTAACCCTTTATGCATTTCAGGCCTTTTATTAGGTTTAGGCATAAGGCTATTCAACCATTTTTTTATTTTAACAAACGGATTCATTTTAATCAAATTATAACAGTAAAAAATCAAGTATAAATTTTATCATAACAAAAGTCATAGATTAATAACATTACAGGAATCAGTAGGATTTTTCAAAAACTAATCATTGTAAGAGACTGACCATTTACAGAGTTCTGTTTCTAAAAACACCTATTAATTAATGCCCCTTATAGGCTGGATACTTCCTTATCTTACAAATTATTTTGTAGTTTGAAAATTAAATTCCAAATAGGCTTGCCGAGTATCTTCTTTTGAAACTGCGGCTGCATGAATAACAATATCAGCATTATCAAGAATTGAATAATCAACATCCTCTCCGGCAAGATTATATTTAACCCACTTAATATCTTTCCTGAATCCCTGACGAACTTTTCTCGTTATTCCAATTATCTCAAAGCTTTCCTTTGGTTTAATAAAGTTAATAACCGTATCAATAATAGATGACGAAGCTCCTGTTATTACAACCTTTTTTTTCATCTTAATGTTTAATCCTGTATTTGATAAGGTTAATAATAAACTCAAGTATTGCCCCTATTCGTACAAACGATTTCCTGCTTTCGTTTGCTGATAAATAACAGGAATTTTTTCAATTTTAGTTTGCGAGCCAGAATCGTTATTTCAGCATCAATAAACCAATCTGTTGCCTGAAGATCCATTCTGGAATATGCTTCTCTTGTTAATACTTTAGGTTTTGAGTTAACATCTTTTGCATGTAATCCGGGAAAAAGGATGTTAAAAAGAAGATTATAAATTGATGAAATAATAACTCTGTACAAACCATCATGACGATGATTTCGGTAAGTTTTAACCAGATCAAAATCGCCTTCTTTAATTTTGTTATAAACTTTTAGTACACTATCAATAGGAAATTGGCCGTCACCATCAATAACACAAATATATTTACCTATTGATACATTCATACCTTGTAACATATCCCACCCCATCATTCCTTGTTTGATTTTACAAACCGGTTTAACGTTGGGTTTTCCTTTAGCAAGTTCCTTAACTATTTTTATGGTTTCATCTTTACTTTCAGCAAAGTCATTAGCAACCAAAATTATTTCATAATCTATTACTGCATCTTTAAGCAAAGACTCCAGTTCATTAAAAAACGGCAAGATGGTTCTACCCGAATGGTAGCATAATACAACAACAGATAACTCAGTCATAGGTGATTTTAAAGTTTAATCGTATAATAAAGTATGAGTTCCTTTAATTAATGACTATTTTTTTAACACAAAGGCCTAATTTTCGTTTATCAATAGAATAGCCAAAACCAGCCGGGCTGGCTGCATTTTTGATTTCAAAATCAACAACTATTTTTGTACTGTCAATAATAAAATCAGGAGGTATTATTGCTTTATACCAGTTTTGATTAGTAACATGCCATTTTGTAATAAAGTGTTTATTTACAGAAACTGAAACTTCTTGTTCTTTAATCTTCCCCTTTGCAAGGAATCCAGATCCTAAAAGTTTTAAAGTCAATGAATCTGTTACCGGGTAGGGAAACATAAAAGATAAGCCTGCGGTTTCGCCTATTGTCCATCTATATGAATTTTCAACTCTACCCCATCCATACGTTATATAAGAATTTGAATTTCCACTTTTTGAAAAATCAATAGTTTGAAAGTTAACAAAAGTGTTTACTTCTGGTTTGCGAATGTAAATAATATACGGGGATGCCTCATATATTATTTTTGAATTCTCTTTGTTCCATTGATGAAAATTATCAGTATGAAATCTCGGTGCCGTAAATTTAGTATTTAAAGCTATTATTAAGTCGCGTGAATAGTCTTCATTGGTCAAATGGTTAAACTGTTTGAAGTTTTGTAAATCCGGCAGCGCATATTCTATATCAGCTGCTGATGCCCACCAGGCTGAAATAAATGGCCTATCTTGTTTATACTTTTCTAAGAAGGAAACTGTTTTTTGTAAATTCTCCAGCCTTAAACAATAATTAAAACCAAATTGTTGAAAACGATTTATTGGTTTTTTGAGCTCTGAAAGTGGTCTTAAGAAAGTAGTTATAAGTAGAATAATAATAACAGGTATTATGCCCTTTGGTAATTTTATAAATACCAGTAATGATAATGCGGTAAAAAATAAAAATAATCCTATCAATGCATATCGAACCCATCCTAAGGAAAAAAATACCCAATAGAACAAATGCAAAAATGAGCCTGTCATCAAGAGTATAAATAATAGTTTTATAAACTTTTTGTCTGAATATAAAATGATTATAACACCGGTTACAATAGCAGCAACCAATAAGATGTAAATCGAGAATCCAAAAGAGTTACTTAATAAATCATTTCGAATTATAAACTGATCAATAAATGAACCGGTTGATATTCTTTCTGCTCCCGACAGATGGCTAAACAATTGTATAAAACCGGCCCAATTATTAATATATCCGCTTAACCCTAAGGAAATAACCTTCCATAATTCAAAAAGAATAAAAGGGGTTAAGAAAATTGCTATTCCCAGTAAATAATTTATCATTAACAGCTTTCGGTTGTTTTTTTCTCTGATTAAAGATATTAAAAACCACGCCAACAGAGGTAGAAATCCTAATAACGAAAGCATTTTTGTCGTAAAAGCCAGACCAAAAAGCAAACATGCAATAATCACATATTTACGGCGATATGGAGAATAAGCAACAATGATCAGTGCAAGGATATTTAGAAACGTTGCAGGTATTTCTCCTAAAATAAGAAACCAGTGAAAAAAATGATTTCCCGCAGTTGTATTGTATAGAAAGATGATAAGTGTTATTGAGAATAGTAAAGCAAATGTTAGATTAAACCTCTTTTTTATAAAGTAAATAATAAATAATAGCAATATAAGACAAAAAGTTGCAGTTGTAAAACCCGGAGCCCAAAGAGTGTTTCCAACAATTTTTATAATAATTGCTGCGGGGATAATCAAAGTAGGACCCGTTGTAATACCAGGCGAAAATTTATCCAATACAGGATTGTTTTCATATGGAACAGACAACGCATAGCCATTTCCTTCTGCAAGATTTCTTGCAGCAACTGAAATTAATGCATCGTCACCACTGCCAAGTTGTGAAGAAAATACATGAGCATAGACAATTGTAAAAAACGATATTAACACAATAATGATGGCAGCATTAACCAAGAAGACTACATTTCTGGAATTAATAGTTTTTTTTGTCATATCAATTGTTTTTTAACCATATATAAAGGATAATTTCCATTCATAATAAACTAAGGCTTGCTTGTCAATCATGTTTGTTTTCATTTCCCTAACCAACTATTGAAAACCAATTGCTCTAACAGGAATACCTAAATTTCTGCTGTCACCAGGTGCTTTTAATAGCGCCGATGTTTTTACGTACACAACTATTCGGTCTTTCTGGTATCTTTCAGGAACAGCAATAGTTTCTTTAAAGCTGCCAGATTGGTTAATCTTCTTTTTTAAAACCATTTCGTTTTCAAAAAAGACATATAGATATAAGGGTTTAGAATACTTGTTAATATTCGGGATAAAATAAGAGATAACAAATTTGTTTTTATTTTCTGCCTTAAGTAATAATCTTGCATTTTGAGAAAACCAGCAATAACCTCTTTCAAGCGGATAAATACCAAATGCCATAGGATAGCCGGATATTTGATAGTTAACAAATGAATTTAATGGTAAAGGCTTTTCTTTTATCGAACTTTCGGCTTTTTTTAGAATATAATCTTCCCAGTTAAAATGATCACCATTTATATCTATGGCTTTATAAAGGTATATTATTTCCGAACCGTTGTGCTCATAAAATGTTTTTTGTTTTTGTACTCTTAGTCCCATTGATTTTAGAACCTTTAGAAGAGCCTCCATTACATAAACATCTTTCTTGCTCAATACAGGAAAGTATATTTCTGATAAGTCAGGGTGGCTGTTAATAAATGAGGCAATTTCCCGGTTCAGTGCTTCTGATAATTCAGGCTCGCTTTTATAACGGAATTGGCCGTTACGATCATTTATGATTACCTCTCCTTTATTGAGAAAATATAACTGAGCACAAATACCCCACTCTGTAAAGTATATATTCTTAAAATCTATGTTGTTTACTAAAATATAATTATTTAAGTCATAAATGGCAGGTGTAAAAACATGGTTGCCTTTGTTCACTCTACTTGGTTTTATTTTACTATACGACATACTAATATTTAAACCTATAAACATCAGAAGAATGGTTAATACCAGTGGTTTAACCCATTTCAGCGAAAAGACTTTAATGTAAAGAATCGAAAGGCTGATAATACTTAATTCCCAAAAGGGTGATAGGCGGGTAAAATGATCGGCTCTGAATGCTTTAGGACTAATTGAGATAAGAGCTAGTGTCACAATGAATCCTATGATTGGAATAAAATAATACCTGAATTTCATCAATGTCTTTTTCTTTATTAAAACAATCAGCATCGTTACATAGGCCAATATAAAGAATAGTACAAAGAAAAAATATAAACGATGATTTCTGCCTAGTAAATTTGGTATTACATGGGTAAACCGATAAGAAATGTCTTCAAGCAAAGGTTTTGCCTGTACCGCGTCAATAGGGTGCTCGTTATACTTTTCGCGTGAAAAAAGTCGTAATATGAAAACAGAAACAGATGGGAACCCCATGGAAACATTGTACACAATATAATTAAACATTCCTATAAAAAATGCCAATAGTATAATTAGAAGTTCCTTAAGGTTTGACAAAGATGCCATCAGTTGCTTTCTGAAAAACAGCAAAACAATAACAATGATTGAAGTAAGAATCCAGGTATTGTAAAAGAAGAGATTGCAACTAAAAAATAGTATTAATGCTCCTCCAAACAGCAACCGTTTACTGGCCTGCTTTTTTGAGTAAAACAAATATAGAAGATGAGCAGCGAATAGAAAAAGAATGACATGAATGTTATTAGTAAAGTCCATTAGTATTTTTGGGTATAATACAGGACTAGCCAAAAGCATCAGTCCAAAAATAAATGCAAAGCCAGTGTATTTCCTGGCAAGTTTATAACTAAAATAGATTGTCAGAATAAAATATAACAAATCCAGAAACTTAAGGCCAAATAAGTAATTATCAAAAAAATAGAGGGGTAAGTACATGCTACTTAAACCCGAAACTGAACTGATATATTGTTTATACATTAATGGTATTTCTTTTCCAAATATTGAAATACTGAAAATGGATTGATTGACAGGGTAGGCTTTTGGGTTTATGAGTGGAATAATATTGTTTAGTCTGTTAGCTTTGTCAAAGTGCAAACCATAATCCATATAACCTCTGAAGAATACGGCAATTAAAATACAGCAAATTAAAACAAACAGCTGTTTTTCGTTGGATATAAAGTACTGTTGGATTTTTTTTAACAAAGATTTAGATAAATAAGATTTAATCATGGGAGTGAGGTTTATAATTGTACAAAAATTAGCTGTTATTTTTTTATTTATGAGATCTCATTAAAAATACATAACCAAACGAAGCAAAAATCCCGCTAATAATTAATACAAAAATATTTGTAAATAAACCTATTGATATAGCTGTTTCCAAAGGCATTCCCAAGAGGACAAACCCTACGCTCCACCCTGTTTCAAAAGTACCAAACCCTCCAATTGCACTAATGGGTATCAACATTGAAAAGTTGGCAAGAGAGGTTGCAAAAATAACCTGCACAATAGAGAACTGTAAATGAAAAGAGAGGACTATAAAGTAGAAAGTAAGATAGATAAGAAACCAATTAAGAATAGAGACCAGCATTATTTTTATAAAAAAATCACCTGTTTTTGATTCACGGTAGAGGATTAATTCCTTAAAATAGACTTGAAGGTTGTCTTTATATTTTGCAAATTTCTTTACATTTATCATATTAATTGCTTTCTCAAGCAAACCAATAAACCATTTGAATTTCATCCAAAGAAGTACTTGCAACACTATAATGGCAAGCACAATAGAGATGAGTAAAAGCTGATTCAGTTTTTCTACCTTAATAAAAACCAAACTAATGGCAAGTAACAACAATACACTTAGCAAATCAAGAAATCTGAATAAAACCAAAGCGCTTGTGCCTTTTTTGTATGATACATCCAGGTATTTATGAAACAATATGGGCATGGAGATTTCACCACTTCGCGCGGGTAGTACTTTGTTTAAGAAAAAGTGTATTGAAGATATCGAAAAAAAGGTCAACAGGTTTTTTTTGAGTAAGATTATTTCAAACCTGTAGGCTCTTACAATGTAAGAAGTAGCAATTACCAAAACGGAGAGTAGTATAAAATTTATATTGACTGTGGATATTAAGTCAATAAAAGTTCTGAAGTCGATGAAATAAAATAGCAGATATAGAAAGACGCCTGTTACTAAAACAGTTAGTATAATTTTTTTTTGTTTCATGGTTTTAGCCACCCTTTATTATTTCAATTTGCATAAAACCATTGTCCAGGGTACAGGTGTTTTTACCTGCACTATAGTAAAATGTTTTTTCAGAAGAGATGTAAATGCAGTTGTTGACCAATTCTGTACATGTCCGGGAGTATTCCCCAATTTATTCCAATATTTACCTCGTGCCATGTTTAAAGCGCGCCACAGCGGTTCGCGGGGTACACAAACAATGAGATTAGGGTTAGTTATTTGTTTTAATGACAGAAGGGCTTCTTCGGGTTTGTCTAAATGCTCGAGAACCTGATTACAGATAACCAGATTGGCAGAATCAGTAGAAGGGTCAAGGTTATAAATATTTCTTGTTAAAAATCTGAGCTGAGGAAGGTTTCTTTCTTTTGCATTCAACTGAGCCATCTCTATTACAGTTTTCGAAAAATCTGATCCTCGTACGTTTAACCCTTTTTCAGACAATTTCATTGTCCAATATCCTTCGCCACAACCCACTTCATGAATATCTGATGGATTTACAACATTGATTAATTCATTCAAGGAATTTTCATACCCTTGCATCATCAACCTGACTATTGGGTTCCGTGAGCCGTATTTATCGAATGTATTGCCAACAAATATTCCATCTTCTTTTTGGCCTCCGGCAATGATTAATTTTTTATGTGTTTTCATTTTTTCAAAATAAATATTTGTTAGATAAAAAGGACTCATGTTTTTAACATAAGTAACTGGTAGCTTTGATAAGATTGTTTCTTTAAAAAAGTACTTCTTTGGTTTGTTGATAATCTTATCAGTGTATTCAGTTATTGCAAAGTCCGAAAATTGATAAAGCATCTGTTTATAGATGCCCAGTGTTTTTAAAGTTTTAGTAAATGCCGATTTTGGTAAATAGTGTAAAAATGGTAGTTTATAGTGTAGTTCAACAGGAAAATTCCAGTTGGGAGTTGCCATATAGCAAATGCCCTTGTATAGAACAGCTAATAAGCCTTGAGGAATTAACCAATGCGCATGAATAATGTCAAAGCCATTTTTTTTAAAGTCTTTTTATGGCAAAGAATTGCAAGATTAGAAAAATCGGTACCTAAGTAAAGTAACTTGTTTTTTTTAAAATTTGGAAGTATGGCTCCATCAGCAAATTTACTCTTTCCAAACCAATATTTAAACCGATGAATTGTTAAGTCAGCCTTTTTGACAGCTCGAATACAAACGGAGGGGTTGAGTCACCTTTTACAAAAGTGGGAAAGGTTGATGCTAAAAACCAACAGTTTTTTCTTTGTCATTTTTTATCCTTCAACTCCAACTGTTTTATTTTATACAGTGTTTTTTCTATTAACTTTCGGTTGTTGCTTATTAAATCCGAAAGAATTCCAAACATAAAAACTAAAAAGCCAATAATGATAAATGTTGTTGAAAAAATCAGCGACTGGATATGGCCATCACCTCCGTCGGTAAAATAGTAGTAAAGAAAGCGGGCAAATCCTGCTAAACCGGGTAACAGCATAATAAGCCCGATGGCGGTGAATACACGCAATGCCTTGTAAGTAGCATAAACTCTTAAAATAGTGGCCAGTTGGTTTTTAACAAAGGAGGGCAGGTTTTTAAACAATCTTGAATCACGAAGTTTTTCATTTGTTTTAACAGGAACTGAAACAATTTTTAATCTTTGATTTCCTAATTGAATAAGATTCTCAATGGTGTACGAAAACTCTGTCAATACATTGATATTGAGTGCAGCTTCTTTTGAAAAGGCACGAAATCCACTTACAGCATCAGGAACATTGGTGTTGGATAAACTTCTAACCAAACTACTTCCTGAATACTGGAGTTTTTTCTTTAACCACGAAAAGTGATTGATTTTGTGAGTTTCTCTGTCACCAATAACAACATCAGCATTGTGCTGAATAACAGGCTCAACCAGTTTAGGAATGTCACCCCCGAAATATTGATTATCGGCATCGGTATTTACAATGATATCGGCGCCTAACTCTAAACATTTTTCGATACCGGCACTAAAAGCCATTGCAAGGCCCCGGTTTTGTGTGAAGCTTACAATATGGTTAACGCCCAGTTGTTTTGCAACCTCAACAGTTTTGTCTGAACTGCCGTCGTTAATGATTAATGTTTCTATTATATCGATCCCGTCAATTTTTTTTGGTAAATCAGCAAAAGTTATCGGTAAACTTTTCTCTTCGTTATAACAGGGTATTTGGATGATGAGTTTCATAGCTGTTAGTTTAAATAAATCCAATTTTTCTAATTGGTATTCCCAGATTTCGGCTGTCTGCTTTTGCGTTAACCGAGCTTGATACTTTAATATTAACTACCACACGGTTTTGTTTATATTTATTTGGAACTTTGAATTTTATTGAGGCAGTTCCTGAGGAGATGATTTGCTTTTTGTAAACAAGTTCGTTATTGAAGAAAATGGATAGAGATGGCGGAGAGGAATAGCTATTAATGTTTGGTATGAAATAAGTAAGAATAAATTTGTTTTTATTAGTCGCATCTAATAATATTTCTGCATCTTGAGAATACCAGCAAAAATCCTTTTCACGTTTATATACACCACTTGTTTTGTTATAGTCGTAATCTAAATAGTTAATTAATGATAGGATTTTTGAAGTATCTTTTTTGCCGATAATCTGCTTGATAGAATATTTGTTGTATTCAAAAATCGTTGATAGTTTGTACATTTCGTGTATTCGATGATATGAAGCCATATCGTAATAGTTAACCGGCTCGAAAAAAACAAAATACTTATCCGAATCGCTTTTCATTTTCATTTTTTCCTCAAGTGAAAAGCTAAATATATCCTGATGTTTTACCCCTGATAAAAATGACCATCTTGGCGACTGCCACCAGGCATAACCGCAAGCAATATAATCGTCAGGTAATTTATCTAACCCCATTCGAAGGTGAGATTCAAGGATGACTGATCCTTTGTCATCATCGGAAAGTAGTTGTTCTGAATGATTAGAAAAGAAATAAAAAATATTAAAAATGACTAATATAATTAAAACAGATGATGCTAAATATTTAAATGCTTTTTGAAATGTATCTTTTACAGGGAGTTCTTTAACCGCAAGCGAGATGGCAATAAATAACAGTATGTCGGCAATAAAGCCTCGGCGAAACCAGGGTTTGCTGCTAATAAAAAACCACCATATAAAGTATTCAAGCGCAAATACACCAATGATTAAGATGAAAAGTTGATTCTCAGTAAGTGTTTTGCGCTTTTTTATTAATCCAATAGTTTTAACGAAAAGTGAGATAACAAGAAAAAATAATTGAAGGTAGGCTATTATCTTTATTATTGCCGGAAACAGGCCTCCCGAGTATTGAACATAAACCTTCCAAAACAATGAAATTCGTTGTGCATAATCGGAATAATAAAGGTTGTTAACCGGTTTTGAATGCAATAAAATATCACGAAACAACTGAACAATATCAACTGAATAATTGTAATACTCAATTCCCCAGAACAGGATAAGAGATAATAGGAAACCAAGAAGACTATTAATTATTAATTTATATTTTTTGGTAATAAACAGAGAAAGCAGAAGCAAACCAAAAGGAGGAAGAATTAATACAAAAATCCATTTTGTAGCCAAAGCAGTTCCAATAAAAAAACCTCCAAAAAACAGTTTACTATTGGAGTTGGAACCGTAAATAATTAATAGTAATCCTAAAAGACCATAAACCAGTACCGGTAATTCTCCATACCCCTTGAATCCAAAGTCGATAAGGCCTGAGCTAAAAGAAGTAAGGGTGAAAGCAATCAGAATAAGCGATGAATCAAACCGCTTGTGCAATTTATAAAACAACCCTGCAAATAAAGCATAGAATAGTACATTAGCTAAATTGGCTGAAATAAAATTAGTGCCAAATAGAGTTAAGAAAAAACCATTTACCAGTTGAAAAGGAACTTTTATCTGGGTGAACCCAATGGGGTAATCCAAAACATATTTTCCATATTTATAAAAGTTTATTGCTGCCTGCGAATGAAATGCTCCGTCGAAACTTAACCCTGAATAAAAGAGTGCATACAGCGATATAAAAATAACCACTAATCCGGTGAGAAATGAAATCAGACTATTTTCGTATTGCTTAAGTTTTTTCATTATAGAATTGTTATCTAAATCAGATTGTAGAGTATCATCAGTGCATTACTTTCAATCTTACAGTTTACCCCCTTTTATGATTCTGAAGAATGACTCTTTGTTAAGGAAATAATACTCTCTTGTTTATCAATCCATATATTGGCAAGCAAATTAGCAGTTTGATCTAGTTCGTTATCTGCTAATGGCAAGGTGGTTTTGTTTTCGTATTCTTTAGTATAAAAAAAACTCTCTTTTGATGGAAACCATCGTTTTCTAACCCATTCGTTTGATTCTTTAAACGCATCTTGATATTCATCGAATAAATACTTAGGCATAACGTATTTGCTATTATTAAAATGCTTCTGAAAATATGCTATAATATTACCGCGTAATGGGTTGGTTCTATTATCAATAAACAAAGGAATCTGTTTATTGATTCTTCTTAGCAATTCCAATCCTATAGGAGATAAACTCGTGTTTTGATTATTTGGTATTTCAAAATCACCATATAATGGCATACCTAAAACATCTAAGAAGTCTTCGATTATTGAACCATTTTTGAATTCACTTCTGTCAAATATTTTTGGAATTAGATGCTCTCTCCCAAATACTTTCTCAAATTTAAGTAATGTGTTTTTATGGTTGCAAATTCTGTTGAAGTAACTGTCTTTAGGGGAAGGTGGGAGGTCAATGGAGTGTCCGTTAATAATACAATTTGAGAAAAGGGAAGTAGCAATCTCAGTCGGATTTCGTAAATAAATAACCACGGAGATATCATATAATCCTATTTTCTCAAGTATACTTTTTAGACGTGTGATTTCCTGCTGGGTTGTTAAGCGAGATTGAATATGCTCGGATGAAAAAATAATATTTGGTTGTTTGTTCTCAGCAATTTCTTTTTTCAGATCAGTAATAATTTTCTTTTGAAAATTTATTAAATCTTCATTAGTAAAAATATTGCAGATGTTTGTCAGATCATCTCTTTTATCAATATTGTATGAAGAAACTGGAAGTTTAAAATTATTAGTTAAACCGGCACTCTTAGTAAATAAAAAACCTTTCTTAGCAAGTTTATCTCTGTTTAAATGTAAAAAACTCTGTAGTGTTGTTGTTGCAGTCTTCTCTGTTCCAATGTGTAGAATGCATTTCATGTAACAATTAGTTAAGTTAACAAATAGTAAAATATAAGATGGAAGTGAATATCCTAGTATAATTATTATTTCTTTCTAATTTATAACTTCCAAATTGATGTGTCAAAACCAAGAACTGTCTTAATTTTTTCAATATCTTCTTTTATTTCATTATTGATGCTCCTTTTTTGAGACCTGCTTAATTTGCCCGACACTTTTAAATACCATAAAAGTAATTTAGCCCTCATTTTATTCTCCTTGAGTAAAGCAAGATACTCCTTGTGGGAGAATATTCCAAACAATCCTCTTGTTATGTAATTATCCTTATAAAGGTAAATAGTGCTTTTATGTAAACTTCCTTCTTTCAGCTTAAACTTAAAAGAAGGATCAATATCCAGAAATTTACAAATCTTTGTTAATGTTTCATTTGGGTTTTGTGTAAAGCTCTCGAATGACAAGAGCAAAATATCTTCACGTGGAAATCTTTTATAATACTCTGATATTTGTAAATAATACTTCGAAACTGAAATTGTGTCAATGTTTATTTTCCCATCTTCATTAAAAACTTTCCACCCAAAGTGGTTTGATATTTTTATTTGTGAACATATCCTTTCAACAGGATGACGCATAATGTAAATAATTTTCGTTTTTATCCCGGATTGTTTAATCCGCTCAGCAGGACTTGTAAATTGGGGTATTTTTGTATATGATGTGGAAGCTTCTATTGCAACCTTATGTTTTGCATGATCGAATTCCCATAGTTCATAATATTTTTCAATTGCATTATTGTCGTAATCATTTTTAACAAAATATTCCGGTTCTTTGATTTTACAACCAGCAACCTCAGGATGTTGTTCCAAAAGACTGAACAGGTATGTGGTGCCCGATTTCATTGCCCCGACAATAATGGCAAATCGTGGTATTGGTTTTGTCATATTAGTATGTCGGGTTATTAACGGTGATTTTTTTTATAAACTATTTGTTTCATCTACTACTTCTTTTAATGCCTCCAGATATTTAAACCCGTTTTTTTTATCAGGTTCCAGGTAATTGCTTTCTGCCCATTCATTCCATGCATTGATCATTACAAGATTCTCCTCTTCTGACAGATCCATTTCTTTAAACTGACTGATTAATTGCCTGAGATATTTTGCAAATAATTTTGGCGAACTTCCTTTTATGATAATTCCGTTATTACCTCTACGGGGTGAGTTGTCCCAGTCAACAAACGAGCAGGGGAAATAGGGGTAATCAAATTTACGGTTTACCATCATCTCTTTGGCTTTTGAATAACTGTAGAGTTTGAGTTTGTTGCTTATTACTCCAAATTTAAGGTTGTTAACAAACTTTTGTTTTAGTGTTTCATCATCCAGAATATACGGAAGCACACCCAGTTGGGGTTCGAAGTTTAGTACACCATCAAATCCCCACTTGCGGGGATCATCGTTGGCCGTATTGGAATTGGAAGCTATCAGATAAGGTTCTTCTACCCCTTTTTTTGCACTTAATAATTTAAAAGTTTCTACAAATTTCTCAATTTGTGGAATGCTTGTTGGCCGGTAGATGGTAAAAACAGGCCTGTTGTTAATTCTGATGTAACGAGAATCGCTAAATACTTCAAGTAACCAGTTTATATGGCGTATATTATCTTCTTCCGAGTAGGTTTGTTTAAGGATAATCTCTTTTTCTTCACCCAACCACCTTCGGCTCCAGGTTTCGTTAGCCCATATAAGATAAAAGGGGAAATTTGGTTTACCTGTTTTTAACAGGTTATCAATTGGGAGGTTTAAAAGTCTTTTTCCCTCAAACCAATAGTGATAAAAGGCAAACCCGTCAAGTCCGTAAGATTTGGCCATTTCTGCCTGCTTAACCATTACATCCTGGTCTCTTAAATCGTAATATCCTACTGAATCGTGGGGAACCCGCGGTTGGTGATGTCCTAAAAAAAGAGGCTTGCTCTTTTTTACATTAGTCCATTCAGTAAATCCTTTTCCCCAGGCTTTGTCATTTTCTGGTATCGGGTGAAACTGAGGAAGGTAAATTGAAATAAATCTAAGCTTTTTCTTTAACTGGTTCATCTTTTAGAATATGATCGTAAAGTTTTAATTTGGAATTATCTGAAATCACTTCATTGATAACAGCATAATATTTTTCTTTTAATGTATCATCAGCAAAACAAACCAAATCAAACTCTTTTAAGTTTTCATTCATCCATTGTTGCCACTCATATTGACATCTTTCTCCATATAAAAATTCTATCCCCGCCTGTTCAAAGTCGTCAACAAAAGCCCCTAATCTTTCGAAATTATCGGGCAAGAATTTAATGATATATTTTGACTCGATAAAATGGTTTAATAGCAGTATTGTTTTTTTTGTATTGTCCTTAAGGGAGCTGTCAGGGACATGATGGTCAACCAAGAGAACCATTTTTTTATTCATGCTTCTTTCGCGGGCTCTAAATAAATTCTCATCTCTGTTGTAATTCTGTTTTTCGAAAACCTCACGCCATTTATTAAAGAAGATTTCCTGATTCTTAACCTGATTTTTTTTAATCCCTTCTGATAAATCGGTACCATGCGAAACTCCTTCAAAATGGATGATTTCGGTTTTTGGCTGATAAACTGTACGATACCCCATTTGTCTTACCTGAACTGCAAAATCGGTATCTTCGTAATAAGCCGGAGCATAGCGGCTGTCAAATCCACCTGCTTTTTTCCAAAGTTCGGTTCTTATGCAGATTGAACACCCTGAGCCATAGTCAACCTCTTTAAAATAATTATACTGCGGCAATTCAGGATCGTCTTCTCTGCCATAATTCATAGCAGAACCATCTTTAAAAATAATACTTCCGGCTTCTTGAAGTTTGCCTGTTGCAAAAATTACTTTAGCACCAATAAGCCCAACATCAGGTTTTTCCTCCATGGTTTTAATGAACCATTTTAACCATTGTGATTTTACGAGCGTATCGTTGTTCAGAAATACCAAATATTTTCCTTTGGCGCTTTTTGCCGCCAGATTACAGTTGTATAAAAAGCCCAGATTTTTTTCATTACTTATTACATGAATGTTCTTTACAAAACGTGTTATGTTTTTTGTTTCATCCGTGGAGTTATCATCTGCAATAATGACTTCGTAAGGAACATTACCGGAATTATCCAATATCGATTTCAGACAGGCAAACGTGTAGCTCCATTGGTTGTATACAGGAATGATGATTGATACCAATGGAGAACTGCTGATTTCAGGAAACTCCAATATTCCTTTCGGTTTTTCCGGTAGTGGGTATTTTAGCTTGTTTTCCGGTGGTTCAATATTACTATCACTTTGTCTGTTTGTTTCACCATGTTCGCAAAAAGTGAACAGTTCCTTAATATTGTTTTTTACTGATTCGGGAGAGCTGATGGCTGCATTTAATTTTAATCCCTCTAACCCGATTTGTTGTTGCAAATCATCATCCAGAAGTAACTTTACAACGCATTGTGCAAATTCGTCAGCACCGTCAGCAATCAACATCTCTTTACCATTGGTTGCACTAAAGCCCTGTGCTCCGATGGAAGTAGCCACTACCGGTAAGCCATACGACATTGCTTCGTTTACTTTCCCTTTCATTCCGCCACCATAACGTAAGGGAGCCACTGATACGGCAGCCATCTCAAGGTAAGGTTTGGTTTCGGGAACATAACCTGTAACCTCTATACCTTCAATTTCAGCCAAAGCCAGTACCTCTTCGGTGGGGTCGCTACCGATAATTAAAAAGCGGGCATCAGGTTTATGCTTAATAATTATTGGCCAAACTTCTGAGGAAAACCATTTTACCGAATCAATATTAGGTGGCCAGGTATAGCTTCCTATAAAAATTACTATTGGTTTTCTTTTTCCGGTTTTCCGCTTATATACCGGTACAACATTGGGAATGATAAACACATTTTCAACGTGCTCTTCATTTGTAAGTAAACTATAATCATCTTTACTTACCGCTACAACAGCATCAGCCTGATGGTAAACAGCCAGTTCTTCTTTTTTGGTATTCAACGCCTGTTCCATTGTTATCTCCCCCAGGTTTGCCTGGGTAATTTCCCTTGCAAAATGCACATCAACCGAATCAACAATTGTATATGAGGTTGGTTGTTTTTCTTTAAATGGAAGTATCAGTTTTTCAGCCATCCAATAAAGGTTAAAATAAACTCCTGCATATTTATTATTAGTAATGGCAGTATTAAATGTTTTTTCCTTAAAAGGCAGCACGTTGATTCCCATTTCTTTGAGATTATCAAAGTAAGGAGTCATCTCATCTGTAATAGTCCAGTTTACTTCATATCTTGTTTCGGCTATGCAAAAATCAATATCCCAAAATTGTAACAGGATATCAAGAATCCCGACGAATCTTAATTCTCCCGAACTTTTATCTGGCTTGGGAATACCATAGGAAACAACCAATAATTTGGGTTTGTTTTTCTTATCAGTCTTGTTTTCCATTTCCGAAAGCACCTCATAAACACCTTGTAAAAATGCATAGCCGTATTTTTGATCGGGTTCTAAATGCGCGCCTTCTGCCCATTCATTCCAGGCATTTACAAAAACAAGGCGTTCGTCCCGAGATTCGAATCGTTTATAAGTATCAACTGCTGCGTTATAAATCCATTTCTTAAACCTTTCAGGATTGCTGTTGATAAATACGTAACTTTCGTTTTTACGTCTCGGAGTATTATCCCACGAGGGACAAATACCTCTGAAAAGTTTATATCCTGGATTCTGATAGTTTTCACTTTCATCGGCCATAAATTTCCAGTCAAGAACATTACATTTAAAATCAGGTTTGAGTGGTTTTACGGTATGGGTTATGTAAGGTGCTCCAAAATAGTTGGGTGGAAATTCCACAGCAGCAT
>Ga0256913_10000490_pt1 | contig 20350 bp, 16 predicted proteins | sample Axial_MatmetaG_FD_185970 | JGI IMG/M metagenome (GOLD analysis project Ga0256913, IMG submission 185970) | Deep-sea worm associated microbial mat communities from Axial Seamount, Juan de Fuca Ridge, Pacific Ocean - Axial_Mat | ecosystem: Environmental > Aquatic > Marine > Oceanic > Microbial... | reverse complement strand
CCGCGTGATGAATAAACCTCTAAAAGAGCATTAACTTCGTTAAGAGAAAGAAAATCAGGCAGCATCCTCCAAAGTTTTGGCGAATCCATTACATCTGTTATATCTTCTGAAATGATCTTCTCCTGAATAAATACCGGAAAAAAACCTTTAAAATGTCCTACGGTCCGTTCCATATCTTTCCCAATCTCCAATTCTATTTTTAAATACTATATTCAAATAAAATAAATAAAATCTATACATCCTCTATAGTTTAATGCCTTTTATTCAACTACTCAATTGCCTATGATAATTTAATGACTGACAATTATATATATGATTTATATTTTTATACTCAATGTTGGAATAAAATCTCCTTGGTGTTATATTTAGATGTTTCTGTTTTTTAACTCTGCATTTAATTTGGAGATATTATAGTGAAAATTTGTACTGTTATCGGGGCAAGACCGCAATTTGTTAAAGCGGCTGCTCTATCATCTAAAATTATCGAACTTAAGAATAAATATGATATTGAAGAAGTTATTATTCATACAGGACAGCATTACGATGCCTTGATGTCTGAAATCTTTTTTAATCAGCTTAATATTCCAAGAGAAAAGTATAATATTAATGTGGGGTCAGCCTCTCATGCAGTACAAACTGCGAAAATGCTTGAAAAAATTGAGAAAATTATCATTTCTGAGAAACCAGACATCGTTTTAACCTATGGTGATACTAATTCAACTCTTGCAGGTGTATTAACTGCTTCCAAACTACATATTAAAACTGCACATATTGAAGCAGGAATGCGTTCTTTTAACCGCCAGATGCCCGAAGAAATCAATAGAGTAGTAACAGACCATTTATCAGATTTGAATTTTTGCTCTACTCAATCAGCGGTTGAAAATTTAAAACACGAAGGACGAGGAAAAACAGCCTATCTTACAGGGGATGTGATGTATGACTGTGCCTTGAAATTTACAAATACAGCCGAAAAAAATAGTAACCCGTTAAAAGAATTTGCACTTGAAAAATCATCTTATATTCTGATGACTTGCCACCGAGCTGAAAATACTGATACACCACAAAATCTCAAAGAAATTATCCAGGGAGTAAATCGTATCGCTGAAATTATTCCCGTTCTATATCCCATTCATCCGCGTACTGCTAAAATGATGAAAGAATTTAATCTGACTTTTTCTGAAAAAATTAAAATTGTTCCACCCGTTTCCTACTTTGATATGCTTATTCTAGAAAAAAATGCAGCTATTGTATTAACCGATTCCGGCGGTGTTCAAAAAGAGGCTTTTTTCTTTTCAATTCCTTGCGTTACAATGAGAAATGAAACTGAATGGACTGAAACCGTTGATGAGGGTATGAATATATTAACAGGCGCATCAACAACAAAAATATTTGATGCTGTCAATAAATTTTTGTCAACTCCAATTATTAAAACTCAACTACACCCGTATGGTGATGGTCATGCCTCTGAAAAAATTATAGATATTATAATGGCATAATTTATGCTTGAATGAATGTAGGTAAAATAACAATCGGTAAAAACCGAATGGTAAAGGAGGTAGAAGATGGCCTACATTCATACATGCCCTAAATGTTCGAAGCAGTATACTGTTTATTACGATGGCGAATATATCTGTGATTGCGGAGAGTGTTTTGAATATCCAGTTCGCTCAAAGCATTCAAAGCGCAAATATCGCCAGACAATGCCTACTTATCTTGATTCTTCAAGCAGAAGTATGATACGCAAAAGCAGACATGTCTACCATAGAAATTGGAGTGGTAAAATGCCAACAAATGATTGCCCTGTTGCTAAAGGAGCTCTTATTTTTGCAATACTGAGTCTTGTCAGTTTTGGCATACTTGCACCTCCAGCTTTAATTATGGGATTCGCCGCTAGAAATCTGATTGCAGATAAACGGTATCGTTATACAGGTGACGGTCTGGCAATTGCCGCAATAATTATTGGCACAATAAGCTTGATTTGTTGGGGAGTCTGGTTGATGATATAAGAAAATTTAGTTTTTTTGCCTGCTTTGCTTCTTCTTTTTTGTAAGAGCATGTAGACATAAAAGAATTTCTGCCGCACGGTTGATCGCTTTATCTTCAGTTGGCTTTACCCCCTTAGAAAATTTTTCAAATGGAATGACTGGATAAATAGGATCAATGTCGATGTCAGGCTCAACTGAATAAGGAGAAATTGCAGCTAACGCTTCTGGAATAATCGGTACATTTAATGTGATTCCGCTTTTAAGATTGATTTTTTTTAATGGAAATGGAGTCCCTGAACTCTTTGTCCCTATTGATACTATACCTGAAAAATTTTTTATTAAAGATGCAAAAATCTCAGGCGAACCTTTCGTCTCTGAGCCAATGATAACTATTAACGGTAGCTTAATTCTAAAAAGAAAAGGCTTTATGTTTTTAAAGTCTTTCGACTCAAATAATTCTTCATCTTCTTTAAACATTGAAAGAATTTTTACCGCATTTTCAGGATGAGTATCTCTGCAGTTCCTTAAATCAAGAATCATTCCATTCGGCTTCCTTGCATAACGCATTATCGCACAAGATTTTTCATGAATAGTTGCAAGAATATCAGAATCCAAAGAATCTAACCTTGCATAAATAATTTTATTCGAATCTATTAAAATCGGATCATACGATATTTTCTTTCGTTCTTTTTCTGACGATTTTTCTCCTATATCCTCACCTTTAACAAGATGAGCTCCAATCTGAAGACTATTTACCAAATTAAAAAGAATATTATCTCTCTTTTTGTAAATGATAGACGCTGCTGATGGATTAGAATGAAGCGCAGAATGTAGAATTTCAGAAAAATCATTTACCAAATTCTTTTCAAGCTCAACATAATTTGGCACTTGCTCTTTGTGCTCATCAAACAGAATTACTGAAGATGTATACTTTTTTAACAATTTTTCTGTATCTGTCACATGGAAAATTTCATCAGCTTCCAGATAGACATTGAAAAAAATAATAAATAAAAATATATATAATCTGCAATACATTAGAAAAAAACTGAGTATTCTTTTGATACCTCCGCATCCGCAGATTTTACATTTTCTGTCTGCTTATGACGGAATTCCTTCAACTTATCTCCAATAACCTGATACTTAAGTGCGAGAATTGAGATCGCAAATAACGCCGCATTCTTACCTCCACATTTTCCTGCCGTAACTGTCGCAACAGGAATGCCGGGAGGCATTTGCACTGTGGAAAATAATGAGTCAAGACCATTAAAAGGTTCAGATGCCATTGGAACCCCAATTACTGGAATTGTTGTATGAGCCGCAACAACTCCCGCAAGATGAGCAGCCATGCCTGCCGCACAAATAATAACCTGAATGCCGTTTCCTGATGCCCCTTCTGCAAAGTCAAGCGCTTCAGCTGGTGTCCTATGTGCAGAAATAACCCTTACTTCCGTATCTATACAAAAGTCCTTTAAAATCTCAAAGGCTCCTTTTAAATGTGGTAAATCACTCTTGCTTCCCATCACAATTGCAACTTTTGGCATATCAAAACTCCTTTTAAATATCTATCGCATTATCTTATAAACTTAATCTCTAATATATCAGTTTTTTTTAAACTTGTAAACCGGATTATTAATTTTTATGACTTTTATAAATATTTGAAAAGAATAATATGAAGTAATAATGTAAGCTGAAATCTCTCTCTCAAGATGGCAAATCTCTATTCATTCGCCCCGCCAACTTCCTGCTTAGCAGAAATTTTAAATCCAGGTACATCGGAAAGCCCTACCGTAAACATAAACTGATGCTCCCAATTCCAATCATCCATATCATCTTTCCTCTGACGAACCTTGTAGGTTACACCAACTTCCCAGCAATGCAGAGAACGCGTAACTCCGAAACTCGCTTCATCAAGTACTGCAGATTCAAAATTGTATCTTATACTGGCTTTACCATGCGTTTTAGAATCAATAATTGGAAATTCAACTCCCGTAAAAACACTTTGGTTTCTACCATAAGGTTTTTCAAAGGCTGTGCCGGATGTTAAGTCTGTAAGTGAACTTCCCATCGAATAAGCGGGACGCTCAGTATACTTATTCTGATAATAATATCCTCCAAAAACTTTCCAGTCATCATTTATCCTATACTCCATCGTCGGTGCAAATCTGCTGACATTTGCCTCTCCTAAATTCAGAAGTAAATCCATTTTCGCTGAAAAATCAGGAAATGGCTGGAAATTTACAACAGTTCCAAAATTCCCTAGATCATTACCTTCAAAACTGTTAAAATGAAAATCAACATAATGTTCAATCGTCGCCCAGTTGTAAATCTCCTGAGCACCATAAGCTCCGCGTCTTGTCTGTAAGCGGTTTTTGATACCAACTCGAATAAAATTCTGCTCTGTAATCCTGTCTATATCATCAAAATAGTAAATATGCTCACGGTCAATGTTCGGCTCGGGAATATAAGTGTAATTAAGATATGGAACCATAACATGCCTCAACCCGTCAAGAGCCCAGTAGGCACTTTTTACTCCAGACCAGGTCCTGTAAATCTTCGTATTCACTTCAAGCCCAAATTCAGCCGCTATTCGAAATTTAGCTCCACCCTTCGAATCGTAATTCGTGATTTTTGAAGGATTGTCAACATAAGGATTGTCCACTTTTGCATAGTTCTTCAACATGTCAGTGTCAATCTTTGTCTTTGAAGTTTGTGAATAAGAGGTCAACCTGATGCCGGCACGAGGAATAAAATTAACCTTACTTAGCTTAAATGGATAGTAGAACATGTTGAGAGAGTCAAATCTGAATGTTTCATAATCTTCGAGGTCATCCCCGCCTCTTGAGCGCGGATAATCAAAATCACGCCACTTCATTCGCATATATGAAAATGACATCTCTCCCTGATAATATAACCCCTTGAATAACTCCTGTCGCGGCGCGTCTAACCTTATCTCAGGAAGCTTTTCCACAACCGTGAAAAAATCATTAACTCGTGGACGAGCATACGCTCCAATACTTAACCTGTTAAATTGATATTCCAATGACATAAATGTCGCAGGCTGTGGATCTATATCCGATCTTGCACGGAAAAAATCGTGCAGAAAATTAACATCACTTAACTTCTCAAACCTCCCTCTGAAGTCTAAACGGGGAGTAATATGATTCATATGTGAAAACCATAAATCATACCTGTTACTTGGAAATTCCATACGCCCCTTGCGCTTATCAACATCATTGTCATGAATGCCATACATAAAAAATTTGGTCTTGGAATCCCTGGTGTATGCTTTTACTGCTGCTCCTAAACCAAATCCGCGCTTTGAATAATAATCACTAAGTACAGTCGCTGTCGTTGTCGGAGAAGGCCAGCCATAAATTTTAGGCGGAAGAGGAATATCAAAACTCTTTTTCAACTGAACAAAATAACCCCAGTCAGAACTGTTTCCTGCACGGAATCTGACCCCAGGTCCATGATCCCAGGCAGGCTTGTAAAATATCGGAAAATAAAATACCGGAACATTAAAAAATCTCAATACTGCATTATAGGCAAGTATATTGTAATGGTCTGCATCAACCATATATTTCCTGTCGTGCCTGGTTTTGTCATCAGGCCAGACTTTTATCGTAGAAGCAGTAATCGAATAATGCTCATGATTATCTTTTATATATTCACAAGTAGTCATTTTTGCATCTTTTATTTCAATGTCTCCATTGGTAGCCCTTTCCGCATGCCCGCCTTTTATGAAAAATGCATCATAATGACCATAAAGTTCTCCAAGATCAAATACACCTGTCGTTAAATTACCAGAGGCTTTATCCCCTTTCCAGGAATGCTTCTCCTCTATAATTGTAACATCCACCAGCTGACGCCCAGTCGGCCCCATTATATACCCGTTCCTAATTACCTTTATATCCGGATCATCCAGTAACTTAAGATATTCTTTGTACCTGAGCTCCTGATTGGTCGTTGACCTTTTTACAAAAGTTACCCGTCCCTCAGCTTCAATATCTTTACTCGGTATGTTTACTATTGCTCGATCAGCTGTTATCCAGATATCCTTGTACTTTATAACCACATGCCCGTCAGCAACAATATTATCTCCCTGAAATGAAAGCTTATCCGCAGATGCATCAATATCTTGATCAAACATTGACGATGCCATAAAATCTAAACTAGACTTCTTTTTCTTCCGCTTTTTGGGGGCACTAACTGAAAGCTCCGATGAATTAGATCCCTCAATAACTGGCTCTGCTCCATCTCCAGCTGTGAGATTATATGCAAATAAGCAGATTGTAAATACTGCAAATGCATTCAGGTTTTTTCTTAGATTTGAAAAAGTAAACATTATCTTTTTTTTAAAATTTATTATTTATAGTTTTATCCGGTTAAAATAAAATTTAGGGAGCATCCCCCAAACGGGTGTAATATAATGGAAATTCCTGAAAAAACACCTTGATTTCCAGTAAAATATAAAAAAAATCGGTTTCTTTGTTGATTTATACTGAAAATAATGGTGTTTTTTTGAATTTACTACTCTTCTGAAATAGTAATCTCTCCAATCGAAGCAGGATGATTCCCATACGCAAGTCGGAAAATATACTCTCTCTTTCCGCACAGCTCATTAAAATTACTGTTTAACCATATATCTCCCACATTCCAGTCAAATAATACTCGATAATACCTCTTTGAGCCACTTATAACTGCTTTCTCCCAAATTATCCTTGTCTCCGCTCTCGAAGAACCTGAAATACTCTTTATCCCATATTCCTTTACCTGCATCCCTGCTGCTAACCATGAAAATTTTAATAAATCATCAGCCTTAGAATCATTGTACCTACCTATAAATTCCTTTAACAACTTAAACCGTTCACTCAGATGAAGCTTTGCATTATTTTCATTCCTCTCAGAATAAAATTCAGTAAAATCATTTAAAAATAAATTATAATTCATGCAGAGATAACGAAAAATACTTTTTAAAACTCGAATATTGTAATAACCGTCAATTATTTTCGATAATCTCTTCACTTTCAATAATTCAAAATATGACATCGAATGCGTTCTGATTACCGTATAAGGTGCACGATCTAAATAAGAAAATACTTCAGATTCAAGCTCCTCTAATATAGGCGTACCATTTAATACCTTTAGCAATTCAAGCTGCAGCTCCATTGGCATAATCTCAATAATTATATGTATATCATTATAAATACTTTCAAGTGTCTGACCAGGTAGACCAGCTATTAAATCAGTGTGTATGTCTATATTCGAAAGACCACACAAAACTTTTAAACCCAATAGCGAGCTCTCCACACAGCCAAAACGATTGACTGAGACTGATACCTCTCTGTCTAATGTTTGAATGCCAACTTCAATGTGAAGCATCCCATAAGGAAATTTCCCGATGACTTCAACTAATGCAGCTGATAAAAATGCAGGATTGATTTCAAGATGAAAACGCATGTCCGTAAATTCATTGAGAAAGAGTGTCAGCATCGAAACTGCACGCTGATCATTATCATTAAATGTCCTGTCAACCACTCTAATCTCTTTGTAACCAGCACATCTCAGTATCTTGAGCTGAACTCCTACTTCTTCTAAAGTCATTACCTCTCTGTATTTTGTAACTGCACTCGTACAAAATGAACATTTCCCTCGACACCCTCGAGTCGTCTCCAACTGCATAAAAGGCTTGCGGATATTGAAAAGTTCTTCATAATATGGCGATGATATTAATGAATTTTCTTCAGCTCTATAAGCTGCTGTCCCATAATCATGATAATCTTTACCTAATATCACACATAATCCGGGTATCTTATGCCAAAAACTCGGCTCCTTATAAACATCTAGCAGCTTGTGCAGCGATGACTCATCTCCTCGTATTACCGCATCAATAAAATAATTCTCTCTTAAAAATTGACCATTATGACCTAAAAATTCAGGCCCCCCAAGAAAAATGCGGATGCCTGGTGATACTTTTTTTACCGTATAAAAAATCTCCAGAAGAAACTCTCGGTTAAATAGATAAACGGTCGAAAGTATTATATCAGGACATGCCTTTAAAATATCTCTACAGATTTTGTCTTTGTCATCCTTTAAAGTATATTCATTGTACACCCAGTCATAACAATCCTGCTTCCTCTCTACCGCAGAACGAATATAACCATAGGAAAGCATCGTATGCGAATAAGATGAATTTACTGCAAGAAATAACAGCTTCCCACAGATTGCAATACTCACAGATTCATTTCCCGTAAATTCTGCCTTTAACTCATTCATATAACTCCTGTATCTATTTTTTTTTCTCTCTCTCTTCGCTTGAATCTAAAATCAAATAGATGATATTTCAAGATGTTTTATAAAAGTTTTTATACTCACATTGATTCTATTATTTGAAATATCTACAAAAATAGACAACAATTTACAAAATATTTAAAATCCATCTCTCTCTTTTTAATTTAATATATTCATTTTAAACTGAAGAATTTGAAAAGTATCTGAAATATGGTATGATATAATGTGTCTGGGTTCGCCATGTAATATACACTTGATTGGAAAATAATGTGTGTCTTATCGTAAATTATGGTGAATTTAGGAGTTAATATAATTTTACGGAGAAGTGTATGCTGGAACAGAATAGAGATATATCAAACAGAATATTATATTTGGTGAAATACTGTTTGACTCCTTATGAATATATAGAAAACGCCGGTATCTTATGCGAAGATGACTGCATCTTGGCGATCGGCGGTGCATCTGCTTTTACCCGGGATGAAGGCCTGAAAGTCGTAGAACTGAAAAAAGCCTACGCCGTGCCGGGTTTTATCGATACACATATCCACGGCGCAGGTGGATTTGATTCTTCCGCTGCTGATCGGTATTCCGAACACTTTGAAACTATGTGCAGACTTTTAGCCGCACACGGAACCACTTCTTTCCTCCCTACAATAGTTTCCGAGGGAAATCAGAAAATGATTAAAGTCGTTGATACTCTCGCCAACCTCATGGATAAAGATTTCTACGGAGCTGAAGCCGTCGGTATGCACATCGAAGGTCCTTTCCTTAATCCGCATAAATGCGGAGCTCAGCGTGTCAACTTTATTAGAAAAATTGACCTCGGTGAAGCTAAAGAACTTATCCAGACAGGACGAAATAAAATAAAAATTATGACTTTCGCTCCAGAACTGGACAATGCCGTTAAATTAATCGAATTACTCCTAGAAAATGGAATTCAACCTTCTATGGGACACTGTATCGCAAATGAAGAAGAAGTCCTTAGATCTATTGACGCAGGAGCAAGACGATGCACTCACTTGTTTAACGGAATGCCTCAACTTCATCAGAGAAAGGTCGGATTGTCCGCTCTCGCTCTCGTAGATAATAGAGTAGATGTTGAAATAATTTTAGATGGTACTCTCATTCACCCCAGAATGATAGAACTCGCATGCCGGGCAAAACCTAAACAGCGTATCATCGGAATAAGCGATGCCGTTGAAGGTATGGGCCTTTCTGACGGTACTTATCACCTCGGAAAATCTGAAATACAGGTAGCTAATGGTAAAGTAACTACAAATGACGGAGTCCTCGCAGGTACAACTCAATCCCTCGAAAAAGGTTGGCAACACCTCGCAGAAGCTTCTCATATGTCCCGCAATGATGCCGCAGCATGCCTATCTATTAATCCGGCAAGAAGCATTGGTTTGAAAAATAGAGGCGAACTAAAACCACGCCGGTATGCGGATATCGCATTCTTTCATACTGAAACTCATGCCGCTGTATTAACTGTTTCTAAAGGAAAAATTGTCTATGATTCAGAACAATGACCAAGTCTCTATTTCTAATAATTTGGAAAACTATATTGAAGTCGTTTATGACTTGTGCTTAGAACATAATCACGCACATACAAAATCTATCGCTGAAAAAATGAATGTTAAAATGTCTTCTGTCGCTGAAGCTATTTCTAATCTTTCTTCCGCAGGATTAGTAAATTATAGAATTAGAAAACCCGTTACATTAACTGAAAAAGGTAAAAAATTTGCGGAACACCTTCAAGAAAAACATCGAATCCTTGAACAGTTTTTTGCCGCTATCGGATGTAATCCTGAATTAGCTGAAAAAACTGCTTGTAAAGTTGAGCATATTATCGATGATAAAGTTACCAAATTAATCGAAAAACATTTAAAAACATTATCACTTTCTGACAATATAAAAAATTAACTTCTGTTTTCTAAGGGAAAGAATAGTTTTTTTTTATTTATTTACTTCAATTTTTTATTTTTTGTGCTATTAATATAATCCTTAAAGAAAGGAATTCGGAATCTTCTCTGCAAAATTTACTTTGTATTGAATCCCGAAGTTAGTATCGAAGCATAAAATCAGAAACAAATGAGGTAAAACTGTGAGCTACACAATAGTTGTGTTTGTAAAACAGGTTCCGGATACGCAAAATATCACCGGCGATGCAATGAAGCCGGATGGAACTGTTAACCGCACCGCTCTTCCTGCTATTTTTAATCCGGAAGACTTGAATGCATTGGAATTAGGCCTTCAGCTTAAAGACCGTTATGGAGCAAATCTTATAGTTGGAACAATGGGACCTCCAAATGCCGCTAATGTTCTAAGAGAATCTCTTTTCAGAGGCGCTGATGAAACAATCCTACTTACTGACCGAGCTTTTGCTGGAGCTGATACATTAGCAACTAGCTATGCATTAAGCTGCTGTATAAAAAAAATAGGTAAAGTGGATTTGATTTTGTGCGGCCGTCAGGCTATTGACGGAGATACTGCCCAGGTCGGTCCTCAGCTCGCTGAAAAACTTGACTTGCCTCAACTTTCTTATGTCGAAGATGTTGATTCTCTCTCAAAAAAGAAAATAAAAGTAAAAAGAGCCATCGAAGGCGGATTCGAAATACTTGAATGTCCAATTCCTGCTCTCTTGACTGTCGTTGATTCTAATGAACCTAGACCCGCAAACGCTAAAAGAATTATGCAGTATAAAAAAGCTCTTACTGAAAGCGAACTGAAACAAAGACATGCAAATTCAGAATACGCTGACTCAGTGGTAATTGAAGAAGAACTCGAAAAATTGTCTGAAAAAGGATTGTGTATCACTGAATATACCGCAGAAAGCGTCGGCGCTGATCCTCAAAGAATCGGACTTAAAGGTTCTCCTACAAAGGTTAAAAAAATTCAGAGCGTAGTGTTAACCGCTTCTGATTTTAAAAAAATCGAACCTACTGATGACGGCATAAACTCGCTGATGCATGAACTTATTGAAGATCACACTCTCGGTTGATCAGCAAAAATTAGAAAAATTAACCTCAAATTAGGTATAGTTATGGCAGAAAAAATTGGAAATGTATGGGTCTTTATAGAACAAGAAGAAGGTAAGGTCGCAAATGTCAGTTTGGAACTTATTTCCAAAGGAAAAGAACTTGCTGACCGCTTAGGCGTAAAAGTCGAATCTCTTCTTATTGGTAATAAACTTGAGAAAAGTGCTGAACAACTCTTTCATTACGGTAGCGATAAGGTCTTTTTGATTGAAGACCCTAAACTCGAACCGTTTACAGTACTTCCTTTCGCTAAAAGTATTGTCGATATGGTTAAAAAACATAAGCCGAATATCCTCTTGTTCGGTGCTACTAATAAAGGCCGTGAGCTTGGTCCACGCGTTGCATCTACTCTTCTGTGCGGACTGACTGCAGATTGTACAGAACTCGAAATTGATGACTTTGATGATAAAGTTAATAAAAAACAGTACAAAAATAAATTAATGCAGATCCGCCCAGCTTTCGGCGGAAATATCATCGCTACTATTGTAAATACATGGGAAGACCCTCAGATTGTTACCGTACGACCAGGCGTTATGAAATTAAATGAACCGGACTCTTCTCGTAAAGGCGAAGTTGAAAAAGTAAAACCGGAAATTACAACTGCAGAAACTATTGTAAATGTAATCGAAAGAGTTAGAAAAGAAAAAGATGTCGACCTGATTTCAGCTCCAATTATCGTGGCAGGTGGATACGGGGTCGGCAGTAAAGAAAATTTCGCTCTGATTAAAGAACTTGCAGATACTATCGGCGGAGAAGTCGGAGCTTCCAGAGCTGCAGTAGACGCTGGTTGGATAAATCACGACCACCAGGTCGGACAAACAGGAGTAACTGTTAGACCAAAACTTTATATCGCTTGCGGTATAAGCGGCTCTATTCAGCATCGCGCAGGAATGGATCAAAGTGCTAAAATTATTGCAGTAAATACAGATCCTGATGCTCCGATTTTCAGTTGTGCTCATTACGGAATCGTCGGAGATCTCAATGAAGTTATTCCGAAAATGATAAAAGCTTTTAAGGCTAAAGTTTAACAGAGGAGAGACTCCAATGCCTAATTATTTTACAGATAACAAAGATATGCAGTTTGTTATAGACAATCTGGATTTGGCGGAAATTATACAAATGCGTGAAAATGATTTCAAAAATGCGGAAAAATGCCTTTACGCACCTGAAAACATTCAAGACGCAATGGATAATTATAATCGTGTACTTACTGAAATTGGTAAACTTTGCGCAGAAAAAATCGAACCTCGCGCACGAACCATCGATGAGGAAGGTCCAGATTTTAAAGACGGTGTAGTCACTTACCACCCTCTAACCAGAGATAACTTGAATGACCTGAAAAATGCCGGCGTTATGGGTGTTATGCTCCCTCATCAATACGGCGGGTTGAATTTCCCAAATACCATTTATACCATGATGACTGAAATGGTCTCCAGAGCTGACGGTAGCCTACAGAACCTTTTCGGTCTTCAGGATATTTCTGAAACTATTTATGAATTCGGGTCCCCTGAACAGAAAAATCGCTACCTGCCAGGTTTCGCATCCGGTGAATATGACGGTTCTATGGACCTTACTGAACCTGATTCAGGCTCTGACCTACAGTCCGTACGCCTTAAAGCAACTCAGGACCCAAAAACAGGTCAATGGTACTTGAACGGAATGAAAAGATTTATCACTAATGGCTGTGCTCATGTCCACCTCGTACTCGCTCGTACTGAAGAAGGTTCAACAGACGGACGAGGCCTTTCCATGTTTATATGTGAAAAATGCCCTGAACTCGTAGTAAGGCGTATCGAACATAAACACGGTATCCACGGCGTTGCAACATGCGAACTACAATACAATAATGTTCCTGCTGAACTTTGCGGATTACGCAAAAGAGGCCTTACTAAATATGTAATGTCTCTCATGAATGGTGCTCGTATCGCAATTAGCGGACAGGCTCTCGGTATCGCTGAAGCCGCATACTTTGAAGCAAAAAAATACGCAGCAGAAAGAGAACAGTTTAAACAAAGTATTGATAAATTCCCTGCCGTTTATGATATGCTTGCTTCTATGAAAGTTAAAATTATTGCAGCAAGAACTCTTCTTTATGAAACAACTAAAATTGTTGACCTGAAAGGTTGCTATACTCAAAAAATTGAGTCAATGAATATTGCAGATGTCTCTAAAGATGATAAAGATAAACTTAAAAAATATACTAAACTTGCTTCAATTCTTACTCCAATGTCTAAAGCTTATTGTACAGAAATCGGAAACCAAGTATGTTATGATGGCTTGCAAATCCATGGCGGAACAGGATATATGCACGACTTTAATGCAGAGAGATTCTCTAGAGATGTTAGAATTACTAATATCTATGAAGGTACAACTCAATTGCAGATCGTTGCAGCAGTAGGTGGAGTTATTCAGAGAGTCCTTGACCCAGTTATCGAAAAACTCGCAGATGCAAAACAACATGGCGTACTTGCAAGATTATCAAATAAACTTAATGATATGCATGCAAAATTCAAAGAAGCTGTAGCTTATGTTAAAGATAGAAAAGATCCTGAGTACCAAAACCTTATGGCTCGATCTCTCGTTGAAATGGAAACTATTATTTTCATCGGATACCTAATGGTCCGTGACGCTTCTAAAGATCCATCAAGAGAACCTATCGCGGAAATTTTCATCTTTAATAATATCACAGCATTTGAAGCTGCACTGCTAAGAGTAAATTGTGACAGCGCAGATAACAGCAATGTTGTTATTGATAAACATAAAGAAGTAATTGAATACTGATTTTAAGTATTTCAATTACCATAAATAACTGGAACCCCGAATAATGGCGTCTAAAAAGAAAAGCTTTTTCAAAAGTCGTAAATTTAGATTGATTTCGACTCTTGTCATTCTCTTGATCTTTTTGGGCCTCTTCGGGGCTCTAGTCTATTCCGCAAAAAAACAACTCTTTACAGATAATAAACATTTTACCCTCAGACGCATTAATGTACGATGGGGCGTATGGTGGAAAAATCATGTGAATGAACTTGCTTCCATTATTAAAGTTGAAAAAGGTAAAACTAATTTGTGGAATATTGATTACGCTGCTGCCCGTGAAAAATTACTCCAAGAACCTACTATCGAAGATGTTTCTGTCTATAAACTCCTTCCGGATACCCTCGTAATCAGTATCACTGAACGAATCCCAAGAGCTTTTTTACGATATCGAAATGGAAACCTGCTCGTCGATGAAAATTCTGTAATAATGCCTGCTGATAAATGTATCACTCTACCTGACGATTTACCTGTAATTGCAGATTTGTCAAATAAAAAATTAAAAGTCGGTTCAAAATTGCCTGAAGTAAAAGGCGCTTTAAATTTTATACAAGAAGTAAATACAAATTTAAAAAGAGTAAAAATAAAATGGGTAAGCCTTAAAGATCGTAAAATTTTTAATACAATAATTTATGATAGAAAGGCTGGAAGACAGTACCATCTACTCATCGCTAGAAAAAATATGGAAGAAAATCTTGGACTTGCATCTTTAAATGACCTACTCGACAATATAAAAAACGGGAAAGTCAAACCAGGCGCAAATACAATTAACCTCTCATATAAAGGCTTGGTGTATATTAAATAAAAAACTTATTATGCAGAAACAGAACATTGATTTTGAAAAAGAATTTGATATCGTGGTATGTGGAGCAGGCATTGCAGGAGTTGCCGCCGCTGTATCTGCTGCAGAAACAGGGAAAAAAGTTGCCCTTATAGAAAAAACCTTCACTCCTGGAGGCTTAGCAGTCTCGGGTTTTATCAATATTTTCTTGCCATTATGTGACGGATGCGGAAATCAAGTCATATTTGGAATGGCTGAAAGACTTCTAAAATTAAGCCTTCATTATTCCCCTTTTAAACTCCCGCCAGGTTGGGGAGGAGAACCTGGAAAAAAAATTTCCAGATATGCTGTAAAATTCTCGCCAGGAGCATTTGCCCTTGCTCTGGAAAATCTCCTTGTCAACTCAGGTGTTGAAATTCTTTATGACTCTCTCGTGTGTGATGCTGAACTTCAAAATCACTCTAAAATAAACTCAGTCTCCGTAGAAAATATTTCTGGTAGAGGTAAAATTTATGCAGATTATTTTATCGATGCTACAGGAAATGCATATTTGGCAGAAAAATTAGGACTGAAAACTCTATCTTATCTGAACTTATTGTCATCATGGAATCTGCAGTCTTCTCTCTCTAAAGCTACTTCAGCTTCAAAATTCAATGACCCGGAAATCCTTGTTGATATCCTGAAACTTGGAGAACATGTTAGAAATTTTGATAAATCATATGATAGTTATACCATAATCAATAATAAATTTACTCATGAAAAAATAACAAATTTTGTTATTTTTGGAAGAAATCAGATAAGAGAATATTATGAAGCTCAAAATAACTCTGACTCTTTCCCTCTTGCTTTGGCAAATATGCCCCACATGCGCTTGATTCGTACAGTTAAAGGTAGCGATGAAGTTAAAAATGATCCGTCTGTTATTCCTGAAAAAATTGTAGGACGCCTGCCTGACTGGAGAACCCCAGGTGCCGTTTATAATATCCCATTAGGTGCTCTCCTTTCTGAAAAAGTATCCAATTTGATTCTTGCAGGAAGAATTATATCCACAGAATACGGTAATGCTTCAGAAATTATCAGAGTTATTCCTTCCGCAGCATTTACCGGTGAAACTGCCGGCAGAATAGCCGTTTATTCAATACTTAAAAATAAACAGCCTTCTGAATTAACTAATGAAAATATTTCAGAACTTAATAAACTCTAAATATTTCCCATTAAAACTCTTTTGTTAACTTTGACAATATTTCAGCATTTATTCCTTTCCCTTCCTCACTGTGCCGTTCGTAAATATAATTAATACAATTTACTAGTCTAGGTAATGTCGCCTGGTGCGAAAGATAATTATACGCACAACTGTAATTATGCTCAATTAATGCTTTTTTCACTTCCTTGTTCTTTACCATATCATCAAACCAGTTGAATAAATCATGTATGAAATGCTGATGAATAACAAACCTGGAATCAAAATGCTGTTCCGCTTCTATTTTCCCAACAGGCTTCTCCATTACTGAAAAATCTATGCCAAATGTCTTTATGCCAATTTCTCGTGTTAACGGTTCATAAGAATTTAATAATGAATTCATATAAAACGGAATTGACGCTCTGGCCATCTCATTTAACGCATTCTCCCAGCCCCCAGCACTGCTGGCAACAACACCTATGGTTTTTAATGCAGCAAGATTTTCATACACTATATCCAGTGCATCCATCGTAAAAGTCCTTCCTAAATGATAATAAGGTATACCTATCAGCTCCGCAAATTTCACCGTATCAAGAAAATACTGCTTGTCATCAATATTTGGATGCGTTACCACAAAGGCAACAGAACATTTACGGGAATTTGCATACGCCTTTGCTACAAGCATTGCCTTTTTAAGCTGCTTGCGGTAAACTGGCCTTACTGGTGATAAAAATATTACTGTTTCTTTATCTATATCTCCCTGTATGTATGTATAAGATTTCCCACTCGCTTTTAAACGATGCTCCTGCATGAAATTCATGAAAATTCGACTCGGTGCAAGCTTTACAACAGGTTCCTTTGATATAAAATCAAGAAAGTCAGGTATCTCAAAAATATGATTCTCCGGTACCTCATATCTATTAATAAAGTTCTCCCTTTGCGTAGGATTTAATACAATATGATACAAGTTGTCTAACAATAAAGGACCTCCAGAATATGCTTCTTCTACACTGTTCGCTGATATATAAGGAAGTATAAATTCCTTGATGCGACCTATTTTTTCAGGACGCTCAGCATCAGGATCAGCTGAATGACTTATAAATGCTCTTTGTGGATGCTCCTCTATTATCTCTTTTAATGCCGCAGCTGCAGCAGGATGTGCATGCCGTAGTGATACTAAGTTGTATATCAGAACGGGAGTGTTGTTCTTTATCTCATCCAATACTCTTAACAACCTGCGTTTAATTTTCTTTTTATGTTCAAGAAATAGTTCAATCCAACCTTCATCACTCAATTTGGCAATACCTTCTTCCGTTTCACTACCATGTTCAAATTGATTCGCAAAAAGCAACCGGGAATCTTTATGGTAAAAATCAAGACGAGATATGATCGTCTGCTTATGTCCAATCGGATTCACCGTCGTAAATTTCGTCTCACACCTTCCTGTTAATACATGAACTCCAATATCCATACTGTTTAACAAATGCCGGTACTCTCTCGCCTGAAGGGCGACACCGTCCAAACCTCCAGTCCTCATTATTATAACCGGATAAACCGGGAAAATATCATTTTTCTTGTCAGCCATAAAAGCTCCAATCTTTTCTTATCTTTCAAATTCTGTATTTATATATCTAAAATTATCTCTCATCTTTTTAATTCTTCTCTTCTTGCTTATCCCAGGGAAGTTCCCACTCTCCATTCTCATATAATGAATACAATGCAACTGATATACCTGAATATTCTCCTATTTCACGCCCTAATCCACAAACACAAATATCACAGGCTTCTAAAATCTCCGGCCAGGTGTAATCACAAATATATTTCATTAACGGTTCCATAAAAAGATTCCCAGACGCCCAGGCAATCGTCCCGAGTACTAATTTTTCAGGATTAAAAATATTCAGAAAACCTCCCATCGCCTGAGCATTCCTCTGACACATCTCATCCCATAAAGTTACAGCATATTCATCATTTGCCCTAACTGCTTGCTCCAGAATAACCATGTCAATCTTTTCAAAGTCTCCTCCCGCAAATTCCAATATCTTTGTTTCTATTTTCCCCTCTCGAATTTCTCTCCGTATACGATCCGCTATCGCACGCCCTCCACAAAATGCCTCATAACATCCCTGTAATCCGCATTTACACGGCGGACCATTCACATCTATCACTACATGTCCGCATTCTCCAGTAATACCCAACGCACCGCGTAAAAGATGACCTTCTCCTATGATCCCAGCTCCTATACCTGTGCTCATCGTCAGATATATCATATTCTTTACTCCACGACCAGAACCAAATAACCACTCACCTAGAGCAGCAGCATTCGCATCATTTTCAAAAAAAGTCTCAACTCCAAAACTGTTTTCCAAATGCGTTTTTACAGGTACTTTATACCAGCCAGGCATATTCGCTGGAGAAATTGTGCCATCCTTTATATCCATAGGTCCTGGCGCACCTATTCCTACTGCTCTCAATAAAGAAATGTCTAAGCCCTGACGCTTAAATAACTCTTTCCCAGTTACTGTTAATTTATCCAATACCTCTTCAGGTTCACTGCCTGTACTCTTTATTCGAGCTGAATCCAGTATTTTCCCTCTCATATCAGCTAAACAAACCGCAATCTTCGTGCCACCAATATCAAATCCCAATATATATTTAACTTTATCTCTCATTTTAAACTCCATAATTTAAAAGTATTCTTGTCGTAATTTACTAAACACGAATAAGTTACATGATATTTATGTAAATAGCATTTTATATCTAAAGATAAGTTGAGATTTCCCGAAAGCAAGCCGTTTTCTGACTAATTTCATTTTTTTAGAACCAGAATATATTTGTACACGAATTTGTACCTGAATTTTTATTCCTTTTGAATAGGACTTTTTAATGGGGACAGGTTATATAATAATCGTTTTAATTTTTAATTTTTAATGGGGACAGGTTATATAATATTGACATTTTATTTTATTTTTGATATAATTATTATGAGGGAATCAATTCTGTTTTAATTTTAAAAATAAGGAGGTAATTATGCGTATCGCCAGGCAAAAAGTACATGGAGGAGGTTGTTATTATCATTTAATGAATCGTGTAGCTGGTGCTAAACACTGGTATCCTTTTGAAGATATAGACAAAGAATACGGAATGAATCTTGTCAGACACTTGAGTACATATTATCTTCTTGAAGTTATTTCAATGTGTTGGATGGGGAATCATTATCATATTATACTATATACACCGCAAGCACATGAACTTCCTGATAATAAGGCAATTGTAAAACGCCATAACGATTATTACGGAGATGAAAATCCAGGTAAACACATACAGCTAGACGAGAAGGAACAAGTTGAAATGGTACGCCGGAATATGACAGATATAAGCCATTTTATGAAAAATTTTCAACAGCAGTTTACCATTTATATAAACAGAACTCATGATAGACGCGGAACTCTCTGGGCGGACAGATTCAAAAGTACAATTCTGGAAGGAAGGCATGCTTTATGGGAGGTTGTCGAATATATTGAATTAAATCCGGTCAGAGCTGGACTTGTTGAATCTGCGTCAGATTATAGGCATTGTACTTGGGGTTGGTATAAAGGGTCAGGAAAACATATTTTTAATGATAATTTTATTAAACATATGAAAGGAGCTTTAGGAACAGTTGCAGAAAAGTGGACTGATGAAACATTATATAACTGGTTTGGCAGCGAACTTGTGCGTATTACTCTATATGAAAAGGGTATTATTGGAGAAGAACTTCATGAAATTGTCCAGGAAGCTAAAAAAGGTGAAACAATGCCTATAAAGTTTCTGAGACGCACACGACATTGGACAGATGGAGGTATTATTGGTTCAAAATCTTTTGTTCAGGAAATTGCTTGTAAGTTTAGGGATAAGAAACGGGTAATGAAAAAGCAGTTCAGCCACGGAAAAACAAATAATGGGATATCCATTTACTGTTATAAAATGCTGAGAAACATATAATCAGGCATTTTTTTGTAATCATTTTTTATCCTTTTTAAATCTTCATGGAATGAAGGTTTCTATACTCCTGCTCTTTTTTTTAAATTTTGACAGAAAATAGCAATTTTTTTTTTAAAATATATCTTTTACTATATTTTTTAATTAAAATATCCAAATTTTAACAATTCCCAAGTCTGAATTTACCTATTAGGTTTACATTTATTATAATCAACCTGTCCCTTTATAGGAAGAATTGATAAATAACCTGTCCCCATTCAGAGTGGTTATATTCTAAGGG
>Ga0256913_10000489_pt1 | contig 20371 bp, 14 predicted proteins | sample Axial_MatmetaG_FD_185970 | JGI IMG/M metagenome (GOLD analysis project Ga0256913, IMG submission 185970) | Deep-sea worm associated microbial mat communities from Axial Seamount, Juan de Fuca Ridge, Pacific Ocean - Axial_Mat | ecosystem: Environmental > Aquatic > Marine > Oceanic > Microbial... | reverse complement strand
TACTGATAGAAATACAACTTCTTTATTAGTAGATTCTAGTTATAGTAGCAAACTTACACCAGGAGAAGAATATTATTTTAGTATAACAGTACTATATAGTGACACTAAAGTAGCAGGAAATGCTATACATCTTAAATACTTAGATGAACAAAGTAGTAGTTCTAATACAACAAGTACAATAACAGGAGAACGCTTAAGTAATGGAAATGTAATGCTTAATTGGGAAAAAATAGATGCTTCAAACTTTAATGGATATAAAGTAGTAGCTTCTGCAACAAACCCAAATCCAAGTTATCCAACGGATGGATATATACGATATATTACTGATAGAAATACAACTTCTTTATTAGTAGATTCTAGTTATAGTAGCAAACTTACACCAGGAGAAGAATATTATTTTAGTATAACAGTACTATATAGTGATGCTAAAGTAGCAGGAAACGCTATACATCTTAAATATTTAGATGAACAATCTCAAAGTGAGTATCCAAGCACAACAATAGTGGGACAACGTCTTGAAAATGGGAATATACAATTAACTTGGGATAAAATTGACGAGACAGGATTTGATGGATATAAGGTGGTAGCTTCTGCAACAAATCCAAATCCAAGCTATCCAGATGATGGATATATTAAATGGATAACTGATAAAAATACCATATCACTGTTAGTAGATAGTAGTTTTAGTTCGTTAACACCTGGAACGAGTTACTATTTTTCCATTACAGCTTTATATAATGGACATAGTGTTAAAGTAGCAGGAAATGCCATTTATTTATTATTTAAATAAAAATCAACAATATCTTTAAAAGTATATATAATTACATGAGTCCGATGTTCAATAACAAAAGACTCATGTTTTTTGTTATTAGCATCTTTGATTAATTGGTTGCTTTTTTCATAACCAGATAAAGTTGTTAATATAATTATACATTCATCATAATGTTCGTTAATACCTTCTTGTAAGGCCATCATATAATTTGTGTCATTTATAAGGGCGCTGGTCTCTGGTAAAATTATTGATAATTCTTTAAAAGATTCAAGAGCTAAAAGATAATTATATGAATTATAGTAAGATAAACCTTGTTTGTATAAAGCTCTGATATATAAACTCTTGCTGCTTTTATAATCACCTAAGGGTTTTAACTTTTTAATAGCATCCGGATATAATTTTGTTATATAATATCGTTCACCTAAGTTATAATTTATTTGTCTTATTATTATAAAATATGAAAGTAGCGAAACAATAGTAATAAATAGTAAGAAAATAATAATATTTCTGATATATTTTGGTTTATAATATTTTTTTTCCAAGTCTTTATTCCTTTTCTTATTAATATAAAGTTATTATAACATAACCAATATACAATATTATTATGGTCTTTTATTAATAAATTATCAATAAGCTATAAAATTTGATAAAATAAGCATATATTTTGAAAATAAGGAGTGTACGAAATGAATAATAGAATTTTTAATTTCACTAGCGACATGTTTATAGGAAAAGTTATTAATATTGAAGTAAGCCTTATAAAAATAGAAGTAGAAAATAAAGAGATTATGGACAGATTTAGTGTAGGACATTTAATATCTATAATCAATAAAAAAGATGATATAGCTTTTGTAGGAATTGTTAAGAAAGTAGAAAAAGAGAAAGCTAAAGAAGCACAACCCATATTTTATATATACTTAAATTTAATAGGAACATTTTATGAAATGATAAATAATAAAAGTAATGTGTATAAAAGAGGAATAAATGTCTTTCCTACCATACAAAGCCAATGTTATTTAATTGAAAAAAACAATTTATATAATCTAATGCAAATTGTAGGCAACGAAATAGAAACTACCGATCAATTAGTAATAGGAAAATATGCATTAGAAACCAAAGCAATGGCCATATTAAATGGTGATGTATTTTTTCAACGACATGCAGCAATTTTAGGAAGTACAGGGGCGGGTAAAAGTTGGTTTGTTGCAAATATCTTAGAAAAAGCAAAGAAACTAAAATATGCTAATGTTATTGTTTTTGATATACATGGTGAATATAAACCACTAACAGAAGGAGAAAACAAAATTGCAACGAGGTATAAAATTGCAGGACCTGGGGATAAAGAATTAAACAAAGCAAGTACAATATATTTACCATATTGGTTATTAAAAACTGATGAACTTATTTCGTTACTTATTAATAAAGAACATGAAAATTCAGATATTCAAATGCTTCGTTTATCAACACATATTGGAAGGTTAAAAGAACAAAAGTTAAATGAATTAAATAAAATTAATATTTTAAATACTTTTACTATGGATTCTCCTATTCCATATAATATTAATGAACTTGCCAAATTACTTAATATAGATAATAACAAAAAAAGTTATGCTGCAGCTTCAGGAGAGGCGAAAAGAGGTAATTGGGAAGGTAGATTAACAGATTTAGTTAATACGTTACGTGCAAAAATTCATGATAAAAGGTATGCTTTTTTGTTTAATCCTCATGAAAAAACGATGAAGTATGAGTGGTTTGGAGAGTTAATGGCAGATATTTTAGGAATATCAAAAGAAGGTAACACAATAAAAATTATTGATTTTTCAGAAGTTCCTTCAGATATATTACCAATTATTACAGGAAAATTAGTTAATTTAATTTATGACGTACAATTTTGGATGGAAGAAGAAGAAAGAACACCTATTAATATTGTGTGTGATGAGGCTCATTTATATTTACCAGAAGTTAAAGATAAAGAAATATTAAAACACTCACTAGAAAATTTTGAAAAAATTGCTAAGGAAGGACGAAAATATTCTGTATCATTAACAGTAGTAAGCCAACGACCCTATGATGTTAGTAGAACAATTTTAAGTCAATGTAATAACTTTATTGCACTACGTTTAACAAATGACGAAGATCGAAAAATGGTTAAAAGCTTAATACCGGAATCTCTTGAGGGAGTAGTAGATATGCTACCATTATTAGGAATTGGAGAGGCTATGATTTTTGGGGATGCCATATTGATGCCTAGTAAAATAATATTAGATATCCCTACAATAAAACCTAGTAGCAATACAAAAGATTATTGGATTGAATGGAATAGTAAAAAACCAAGTAATGAAAATATAAATAAATCCGTGGAGATATTAAGACAGCAAACACGAAATATTATTAAGGATAATAAACAATCTAATGAAATGAAAAAACAAAAACAGCCTGATTTTATATAATTGGGAAAAGATACCTTATTACAAAATAGTCTATAAAATCAATATCTTCTTTTAATGTTGTTAAATATAATTTATAAAAAGAAGCAAACTGTTTACTATCAGCAGGTGTTATTAAATAATCACTGTATATTATTTTAGAATAAATATTGGTAATATCCTTAAAGAGTATATTACCAAATTTAAAAATCCCATCTATTGTTGAAGCATATTCATCTAAAGTTTGATGGGAAAAACGTTCATATTTTAAAAGTGTTAATATTCTTAATAAATGTACATAACGTTTTTTATATTGAGTATTATTTTTTACATGATTGAATCTATAAATAATTATTATTCTAATAAAAATATTTAAAAATAATAAAGCACTAATTAGTAATATAATTAAAAGTTGGTAATTAAAAGGTGTAGAAGCAAGAGTAGTAGTAGGTGTAATAGTATATTCGCTATTTATTGTAGAATCAAAAGCCTCTAAGGCATCTTTGTCAATTATATTATTAATGTATTCATTATACTTATTGTTTTTTATTAAATTTTCATCTAAGGTACTATTTCCGTTAAAGTTTTCATTATTCGTATATGAAAATACAAAAGTAGGTTCAAAAGAAACCCAACCAAAACCTTCAAAATATACTTCGACCCAAGCGTGAGCATTACTATTTCGTACTGCAAATACATTAGGTGAAATCGTTTTATTTGGCATAACATACCCTTCAACATAACGTGCAGGAATACCAAGGCTTCTAACTAAGATAGTCATAGCGGTGGCATATGAAGAACAATAACCTTCTTTCGATTCAAATAAAAAGAAGTCGACAAATTCTTGATTTGCAGGTAAGGGAGTGGGAGTTAAAGTGTACGTAAATTTATATTGAAAATATTTTTCAATAGCTCTTACTTTCTCATAATTAGTTTTGTAATTAGCAGTTATATCATAGGCTAATTGTTTAACTCTAGGAGATATATCACTAGATAAAGAAGTGTAATTAATGACATTATTATGCGCTTCTTCCATTAAGTCTTGTAATTCGTTTTTATATAATTTATATGTTTTATTAAAATCTTTATAATTAATTTTTGATGATGTATTAGGATTATAAAAAGAGTTTGAATCACTGGGTTTTATCAAATATGAAGAATTTTGCATTATTTTTGCATAATCATCTAAATAATTATTTATATCATAATAAAAACCTTCTTTGCTTAAATTAAGCAATAATTTCACATTTGGTAAATTTTGATTAATATCAAGATATTCTATTAAGATACGTTCACCATGAGTTAGAGACTTTGTGCTTGTAAAGACTTCGTCTTTATTTACTAATATATCTTGAAAGTTAGAAGGAATCATAAGTTTTGAATAAGGAGGCATAAAAATAGATTTTGTTTTTAAATTCTTATATACAATAGTTGCGGTATTGTATTTAAAAAATAAACTATTCATATTATACATACCTCTAGTAGTTTCATTTGCAAGTAAAGAGTATATTAAAAGAGGGTTTTCATAATAATTATGACCTTTTGTTTTATTAATGTATGAGGACATATATAGTAAAGTAGAACCATAATATAATTCCTTTAGGGCTATAATTCTACTGTTGTTTATATCAAAATATGAAGGTTGAACTTTTTCTATAGTTTGTAGCCATCTATTGTCAGTATAAGTATCATATACGGCACCTTTTAAATATAGAGGAGTTTTCCCATATACATTTAAAACTTCGGTATTATCCAAATGAACATTTGAATTTAAATTGCCATTTTCTGTTGAAAACCCTGAGCGTGCGAGAGAGAAAACATCATATTTCATTATATGTATGTTAAAGGTACTTTCTTTAATTATTTTATCCAACCAACTAATAGAAATAGGGCCTTTATTTAAAGGTAATAAAAACATAAAAAACATTGTAATAAATAACAAAGGAGTAACCATAATAACTAAAGAGCGTTTAGAGGATAAACTTTCTTGTTTTTCCTTATTTATATGAGAAAGATGTGTTTTATATATTGAAATAATATATATTAGAAAAACAGTTGGCAAATAAACATAAAAAGCCAATAATTGTATTTCATGAATAAAAGCCCATTGTGCGAAAAATATAAAGGTAGCTAAAATCACGGCTATAAAACTTTTCTTAAATTTATAGATACTTAAGTGCATGATTATTGAAATTAAAAAAACAATAGCAATAATTAATATTTTTTGATAAAGAGCAGGTTTTTCCATACCTACATACCATTTAAAGATAAAAGTTTTTAAAAAAATGAAAAAATCTTTTAAATTATCAGAATTAAGCGAATTATAAAATTTAATAAAATATAAAGATAACAAGGCAACTAAAAATATACCTAATGAAACAATGAAAGATATTATATTTTTTAAAAACAATTTACATAGATAAGAAAAAACAAAAGACATAAGAAATATTGCGAAAACACCAATGTATTGTTTATAATCTAAATCAACATATTGAATACTTGCTAGACTAACTGCAAAAGTCATTAAAAAAGTAATAAGTAAAAGCGCTGAATGTTCATTATTATTTTTCATAAGATATTCGCTCTCTTTCTTTTTCAATAGTAATTTGTTTATTCGTAATTCCTTGAGTTTCTAAATAGGTATGGGTTGATTTTTCCGAAAAACAATACTTTATTTTTAATTGTTTTCCCATTGACTTAAGGGTTATTAAATCATTTAATAACTCTTTTCTTAATGTTAAACAATAGATATATATTGAATTTGCTTTTTCTTTATTATTAAAAGCGCTTGATAAAATATTTTCTAAATTTGCGTTATCTGAAAAAGAAATTTTAGCTAATAGCGTATATAATTTGTAAAATTCCGTAGAAGTATTGATATATTGAGATTTTAAGCCTTCATAATTAAAAACAACATCAACGGGAATGTTATGAGTCATTAAATAATAGATGGTTGCAAGTATATCTTCTATTAATAAATCTTCATAAAACAATCTTTTTTTGGGATCCATGGTGAGTTTTTTGAAATCAATAGCTATAATTGTCTGATTATCAAGTGTAGTTTCTCTTTTTCTTATTAATAGTTCGTCTATTTTAGATGACAATTTCCAATGAATTAATTTACTAGAATCACCATAGAGGTATTTTCTTATATCTGGTGTTGAATCGCTACCAGAATTAGCATTAAAAAAAGATATATGTTGTTGAGAAGTTGATAAAGAGAGAACATCTGATTCATTTATAATTTTAATTTTTGGATAAATAATTATACTATTTTTTATTTTAGGAGAATAGGTTAATCTAAATAGATTTAAAACATCTATAAATTCAAAGGTATCAACTCCTGTAACATATTTTCCGCGATAGGTGCAACGTGTTTTATATGTATAACTAACGGTTTTTTTATTAGATATAAATAATTCTTTTTTATCTAATAAATCGTGCATATATGTTTCTGGTGTTTTAATATATAAAATAATATAAGCTAATGGTAGAAAATGATGTATTATAATTTCACATGTGTATATAAGATTATCGCCTTTTATATATTGCGTTTTATTAGTTTTTTCTTCAAAGGAGAAGGATTTATATATTATAAATAAGTTGATAAAAGATATAATAGGGAGAATGGTTATAAAATAGAAAAAAGACCATGATAATACTCCACCGTATAAATATATAAAAATAAGGGAAAAAAATAATATTATTAAATAGGCAAATCTAGTTTTTTTCATAATTACTTTATAGGTACTTTTACAATCTTTAAAATATCCTCTATAATATCTGCAGGATTAATATTTTTTAATTGTTCTTCTTGTTTTAATATAAGTCTATGCGCAAGAACAAAAGCAGCAATTTCTTTTATATCACCTGGAGTTACAAAATCTCTTTGTTCCACAAAGGCTTTTGCTTGAGCGGTTCTTATTAAAGAAAGAGAAGCACGAGGAGAACAACCTAAAGAGATAGAAGGATGAGTCCGTGTTTTAAATATGATATTTACAACATATTCATTGATAATGTCATTAACTTTTACCTGTTTAACTAGTTGTTGCATTTTTAATATATCTACACTTTCTACAACTTTTATTAAAGAAGCTAAGGGATTATCTTCTTTATATGTATTTAATATTTTTATTTCTTCTTTATGGCTAGGATATCCTATTTTTATTTTCATTAAGAATCTATCTAATTGTGCTTCAGGTAAAGGATAAATACCTAAATATTCTATAGGGTTTTGTGTTGCTAATACCATAAAAGGCTTAGGAAGTTTATAAGTGATTCCATCAACTGTAACTTGCCCTTCTTCCATAACTTCTAACATACTAGCTTGAGTTTTTGGAGAAGTTCTATTTATTTCGTCAGCTAAAATAATATTACTCATAATACTTCCTGGTTTAAACTCAAAATCTCCAGTATGTTTATTATACATAGAAAATCCAGTTATATCAGAAGGTAAAATATCAGGAGTAAACTGTATTCTTTTAAAATTTAATCCAAGAGATTTTGACAGGGCTGATACCATACTTGTTTTTCCAATTCCGGGCACATCTTCAATCAATATATGACCTGAGGCCAATAAAGAAATAACGATTAATTTTAAGATGTTTCGTTTGCCAATAATAACTTTTTCCATATTATTAATAATTAATTCAGGTAATTTATACAAATTTTTCATAATCTTCTCCCATGTTGATTTAATTAAAGTATATCAAAAATTAAAAATTCAATTGTTAACAAATTGTAAACAATGTAGTATATTTAATATAAAGGGGTGCATTTAATGAAAGTTATAGACATTAGAAGTGATACAGGAACGTTGCCTACAAATGAGATGAGAGAAGCTATGAAAATGGCTGTTGTTGGAGATGATGTCTGTAAAGACGATGTAACAACGAATAAATTAGAGCAAATAGCAGCTACATTACTTAAAAAAGAAAAAGCCTTATTTGTACCAAGTGGTACCTTTGGGAATCAATTATGCCTTTTTACTCATTGTAATAGAGGTGATGAAGTAATTTTAGATGATCAATGTCATATTATACAACATGAAGCGGGAGCTTCTTCGATTATTGCAGGAGTCCAACTTAGAGGGATTACTACAAAAGAAGGATTGATGAAAATAGAGGAGATTGAAAGCAAAATCAGAAAAGAGATAAATATTCACTATCCTAAAACAACGTTAATATGTTTAGAAAATGCACTTTCCAACGGAAAAGTTCTTTCTATAGAATATATGAAAAGTATATATAAATTAGCAAAAAAATATAATTTGAAAGTTCATCTTGATGGAGCTCGTTTATTTAATGCGGCAACCGCATTAAATATAAATGTTAGTGAAATTGCCAAATATACTGATTCAATAACTTTTTGCTTATCAAAAGGTTTATGTGCTCCAATAGGTTCGCTAATCGTAGGAACAAAAGAGTTTATCAATAAAGCTACTTTTAAAAGAAAAATCATGGGAGGTGGAATGAGACAAACAGGGGTTATTGCAGCTCCTGGTATTATTGCACTTAATAAAATGACAAAACGCTTATATATTGACCATGAAAACGCAAATATATTAGCAAAAGAGTTAGATAAGAATAAAGAAATAACAGTACTAAAGAATAATTTGGATATTAATATGGTGTTTTTTACCATAGATAAAAATATAGATGATACAAAAATGGTTGCTTATTTTAAAAAAAGAAATATATTAATATATCCATCTGAAGCAAAAACATATCGATTTGTTACTAATTGTGGAGTGGATAAAAGCGATTTATATAAAATTGTTGAAACACTAAATACCTTTATAGCTATTTCTTAATTCGTATATCTAAAAACTTACTAGGGTTTTCTAAAGCTATTTTCTTAAAATCTTTTGCAAACCCTTTTTTGAATTTTTTTAAATATAATCCTAAATCACGCTCGAATAAAGTAAGCATAAAATAATCTGAACCATATAAAATTCTATCTTGTACATCTTTGCGTAAAGATAAATAAATTTGTTCGTGTAAATCGCGTATAGGTACAAATGATTGATTAGGAGTATCAAAACTACTTAAATCGGAATATACATTTTTATAATCGTGCATCATTTCAAGAATAGATGTTGTCCAAAAAGCTAAAGAAGAGTGATCTAAAAAACTCATTATTTGTTTATTTCCACCAAAATGTGCGAAATTTATTTTTAGTTTAGGATATTTTTCTAAAACCATTTTCCATAATGAAGGGTGATTTAGTGAAAGTAAACGTTCTTTAACGAAATCTTCGTATTTTAGAGTAGGAAAGGTATTTTTATATTTAATAATGCTATCCTCATATAAATCACTAGCTAAAACAGGACGACCAGCTTCGGGATAATATACATGTCCTTTTATTGAAAGAGCGTTTACTAAGTTAGAAAAACCTTGATCTGAAAAGTGAACGGTTATGGGAACACTATGTTTTTCACACCATTGATATATAGTTTCTACCTGGGTATTTTCATTATATAAAGAAGGATCTGTGGGAGAATAGCCTAAAGAAGTGTAGAGTTTTAAGCCGATAAAAGGCTTGTTTTTCCCCACGTTTTTCTTTATTAAATTTAATATACCACCTTCAATATTGTCATGACGAGGATCAATTGAAAAAAATGGGAAAATTCTGTTAGGAAATTTATCTTTAACAGTAATTAATTCATTAATCTGAGAAAATAAAGAATCTTTAAAATATATTTTATCTCCGCCTAATAAAGAGGTATACCCATTTAAACGGGTTATAATATTACTAACGATATGCTCGTTTTTATTGGTTTCTTTTTGTTTTAAAAAACGTATAAGTAACTTTTTATTACGGGAATAAGTTTCTTTATCGATGTCTTTTTTTTCTGTATTTGAGAGGGAAGCATATGTTAAATCTAACATTAAAGGAACAGCAATAAAATCCTCTTGATAGGCTATTGCCATATCAGTATAAATTTTTAGAGGAGTGCTTTCAATGCCAATATTAATAAACTCAACAAAGTTTTCCATATCAATAGTTCCCATAAGATTTTTGTTGTTACTAAGTGGGGTTCGTTTTGAAATTGCTTTTATAAAGGATATAGTAGTATCTGTTAGAATACTTTTTGTAAAAAAATGACAATGAGAATCTATAAACATAATAATCTCCTATTAATATAAGTATAATACATTTTTCGCTAATTTATTGACATAATTATATATAAATAGTACTCTCTTAAATGTATTTAATAAAAAGAAAGGGAAGAACTTATGGCAAACTGTGAAACATGTAGTAGTAAAGACGGTTGTACCGTTCAAGATAAAGAGCATTGTGAGGTAAATAGCCTTATAGAAAAAACTAATGAATGGAATCATATTTTAAAAGTAATTCCAGTAGTGAGCGGTAAAGGTGGAGTAGGTAAATCCATTATGACATCGCTATTAGCTACATTAATGGCTAGAAAAGGATATAAAGTAGGCGTTATGGATGCGGATATAACGGGACCTTCCATTCCAAAAATGTTTGGGTTAAATGGGAAAGTACAGGGGGATGGTAAGTTAATTTATCCTTTAACAACACATAATGGTATTAAAATTATGTCTATTAATCTTTTGTTATCAAATGAAGAAGATCCTGTTGTTTGGAGAGGACCTATTATCGCAGGGACTGTTAAACAATTTTGGACAGATGTACTATGGGGAGAATTAGATTACTTATTTATTGATATGCCACCTGGAACGGGAGATGTTCCTATCACAATATTCCAATCACTACCGGTAGATGGAATTATTATTGTTACATCTCCTCAAGAATTAGTTTCAATGATAGTAAAAAAAGCATATAATATGGCAGAAAAAATGAATATTAAAGTTTATGGTGTAATTGAAAACATGAGTTATGTTATGTGCCCAAAATGTAATGAAAGAATAGATATCTTTGGTCAATCAAAAACAGATGAAATATGTAAACAATTAAATATTGAAAACCTTGCGCAAATGCCAATAGATCCTAGTATTGCAAAGCTTGCAGATGATGGAAAAATTGAAAAATTCAACAATGATTATTTAGATAATGCTATTAAATTTTTAAAAACACTGTAAAACTTATTTAGTAATAGGAATAAAACTACTTTTATTAAAAGTAGTTTTTTCTTTTGTTATAGAAATAAATGTATTTAATACATATGAACAATCAAATTCATGTCCCATATCTGTTATTTCCAATGAGATATCGGAAGTAGGATACTGAGCATGTAGTATGTTATATAGATCTATTGAGTGGTTAACAGGTACACTTTTATCATCCCTACCGTGGATTATTTTTAAATGAGCTTTTGCCATGTTATCTACTTGGTGTATAGGAGATCGATACATATAGTTTTTAATATTGGTTTTATTAGGGGAACCGCTTAAACAACTTTCAACATGAACTTTATAACCTGGATTTTCATTTCGCCATTTTACTAAATCGGTAACAGAACAATTGGCAATAATATAGTTAAAAAGAGCTGGAGTGTAGTTTGCCATTAATAAAGCCATATGTCCACCTCCGCTATTGCCAAATAAAAATATATTGCTTGTATCGATAGAATAATTGTTAATAATGTAATTTGTTGCATCAACGATATCCTGTTTTGCTAATTTTGAACCACATGCTTCAAGGCAACGTGGATTAGTTTTTAAATTTGGGCCTCTAAATTCTGGTAACAGTAAATTCCAATCTAGTTTTGTTGCATATGGAAGAAAAAGTTCTTTTTGGTTAAATCTATTAAAACTCCATGTATGCAAAATTACTAAAAGAGGTCTATTTGCTTTTTTAGAGGGATAAAACAAAGAGGGTTCTATACTTTTATCAATTGTTGATACCACATTTATATTCATATATAAAATTATAGTATATATATGAAATTAATTCACTAAAAATTAAAAGACACAAGAATTTTGTGGTAAAATATAGTTAATAAAAACAAAGGAAATAATTATGAAAAAACTAATTATAATTATATTAATTTTAACATTTCTTTTAACAAGTACTGCTTGTACTAAAAACAACCAGCAAGTTACAGATTTTTGTACGATTAAAGATTTTGATTACTACTCAAATGATCAAATTATATATAATGAAATTTCTCATACAGAAACAGGTTATTCTTATAATATATTAACTAAAACACAAGATGATATATCAACGGTTTTAGAACACTATGCATCGCTAATTGGAGAACATCTGGTAGGTTTTTCTGGAAAAAGGCTTAAATTAAGTGGAGAATATGTTCATGATGGTACATTTTTTAAATTTGAAACATATAAAGAAGAAGGATATACATATACTTTAATTGAAATACCAATTAACATTAATTCAGAAATTGATAATTTAATAAAACATCAATGGAATAAAAAAGCGGTACCAAAACCTAATAAATATGAGAAGCAAATTGGTACATATTTAAGAGATAACAATCAAGTAATATTTATATATTTATCCAATGATAGTAAACAATCTTTTGAATATTATAGTAATAAAAGCAAAAATGAAGATGAATATAAACTAATTAATGGAAAAATAATGTATACGAAGAAAAATATAAAAGTAAATATATTTGTTGATTTTGATAATAATTTATTAACTATTACACAAATAAAAAATAAATAAAATAAGGGGAAGGGCAAATGAAAAGTGAAATAATATCTTTGTTAAATAACCTAAAAAAAGATGTAAATAATGAATTTGGAAAAAGAATTATAGCACAATTAGTGTATGCTTTAAAAATATCAAAAATCAATGATAATAAATATGATGTAATAATTGAAAAAGCAATTATTTTTATTAATAAACATAAGATTTCTGATAATTATATAAGTGAAGAGATAGTAAAAAAAGCAGAAAACATAATTCAGGATATAGCCAAAGAAGCAAAAAGTTATACGATGATATGTGCAGCTCATGCGCATATTGATATGAATTGGACTTGGGATTATTCTGAAACCGTAGCGATTACATTGGATACTATGAGAACTATGTTAGAACTTATGGACGAATACCCTGAATTTGTATTTTCACAATCACAGGCATCGATTTTTAAAATTATTGAAGAGCATGATAAAGATATGCTAAACGAAATCAAGAAAAGAGTTAAGCAAGGCAGATTTGAAATAACAGCATCAACGTGGGTGGAAGCTGATAAAAATATGCCAAACGGGGAAAGTCATGTGCGGCATATTTTATATACTAAAAAATATTTAACTAAATTATTTGATTTAGATAAAAATTCGCTTCAAATTGATTTTGAACCAGATACTTTTGGACATAACATAAATGTACCTGAAATACTCACAAAAGGTGGCGTTAAATATTATTATCATTGTAGAGGATATGAAGGACATCATTTATATAGATATCAATCACCCTCTGGAAATAATATTATTGTATATAGAGATCCACTTTGGTATAACGCAATGATAGATGAAAATATTGCAATACATGTACCAGAATTTTGTGATAAATATGGGATAAAAAACATACTAAAAGTTTATGGTGTAGGAGATCATGGAGGAGGACCAACTAGAAGAGATATTGAAAAAATAAAAAAAATGAGTAAATGGCCAGTTTTTCCAACTATTAAATTTGGCACATATAAAGAATTTTTTAATTATCTTGATAAAATTGCCGAAAAACTTCCAATAGTTACAAACGAAGCGAATTTTATATTTACAGGCTGTTATACGACCCAAACACGAATTAAATTAGCAAATAGAATAAGCGAAGCAAAACTTGCAAAAGCTGAAACACTTAGTACGCTTTCGCATATATTTGTTAATGGCAAATATCCTAGTGATAATTATAAAGTAGCATGGCAAAAAACTTTATTTAGTCAATTTCATGATATATTAACAGGTTCAGGGGTAACAGAAACCAGAGAATATGCTATGGGACAATTTCAAAAAGTATGCGCATATACAAATACAGGTGCAAGTAATGCAATGAGAGATATTGCAACTAATATAGATACAACTAAGTTTTTAATTACACAAGAAGAAAGTAAAGAAACAACATCAGAAGGTGCAGGAGTGGGATATGCAATTAACAAGTTTGAATTACCTCAAACAGAGAGAGGTAGAGGGAAAATTAGAATTTTCCATGTTTTTAATAGTACATGGTATAAAAGAGAAGAAATAGTAACTTTAACAATTTGGGATTGGATTGGAAATGAGGAAGCAATTGAATTTAGAGACGGAAAGAACGAGATTGTGCCTTTTCAAATAATAAAAAACAAAAGCAATGAATATGGTGGACATACATATATGACAATATTAATAAAGGTAATAATACCTGCTTTTGGATATAATACATATGTATTATATCCAAAAAATATTGAAGATATAAAAGTTAAATGGCCAAAGGATCCAAGAAAAAATAAGAAAGAACAGTTTATTTTAGAAAATGATTACGTTAAAATTATTTTTGATAGCACAACTTTAAATATAGTTTCTTATATAAATAAAAAAGATAATACGCAATTTATAGGGAATATACCTTCTGGAGTCTTTAGAATTATTGACGAAGACGATTCAAAAGGAATGACTGCTTGGACAATTGGAAGATATGCAAATATAACAAAATTAAACACAAATATTAGAGTTATAGCTACTAAGATAGGAAGCGATTATTTAAAACAGTGGATAGAATATGAAATAAAATTTAGAAATAGTACATTAAAAGTTATTGTTTCTCTTAATAAAAACACCACAAGAATTGATTATGAAGTAGAATGCGATTGGCAAGAGACTTCTAAAAAAGGACAACTTATGCCACAGTTAAATTTCCATGTTCCATTTAATTTTAAAAGTGAGAAATATAAATACGACATACCTTTTGGAATTTTAAAAAGACAAGAGATGAATATGGATGTGCCTGGAAATAGTTTTATGATAGCAATACCAAATAGTGGTAATAAATCACTTATGTTATTATCAAATTGCAAATATGGCTTTAGAGGCATAGATAATTCAATGGCATTAACACTTATTAGAAGTTCATATAGCCCTGATAAGTACCCAGATAATGGTATACACAAATTCAAACTAGCGATTGATATGGTTAATAGTGATTTATCCGCTGAGCTAATCAAAAAATCATACAGTTATAATCATCCTCTTAGTTATGTATCTTCAACAGTTCAAAAAGGAACATTACCATTAATGAATAGCTTTATTTCAATTGAAAAAGGAAATATAATTATTTCTGCAATAAAAATGAGTGAAGATAATAAAAAGATGATAATAAGGTTATATGAAGTTGAAGGTAAAAATGAAGAAACTGTATTCAATTTTCAAAAAACACCAATAAAATCATATTTTGTAGATATAAATGAAGAGAAATATGAAGATGGTGAAAAAATTCTACAAAAAGAAAATAAGATAGGCTTTGTTATCCCACCTTATAATATGGTAACTATTTGTATTGAATTTTAAAATAACTTTCCGTTATAGGTAGCTAAACCAATTTGTGAGAAACTTGAAGTGGCATAACCACCATAATCTGTATTTCGACATAGTTTTGAATCGCTTAAAGCTTTATTTGTTATAAGTGGATTTCCAACACCAGTACCTTCATACCACATATAATATGTGTTTTTATGTTTATACAAAGTACCAAACCAAATGGCCCCTTCATCCCAAGTAGATGCTTTTCCTCTTTTATAAATAGGGTTATTTTCATACCGTTTCCAATTAATTAAATCGCTTGATTTAGCTAAACCAAAGGCAATAGGATAATCAGCAAACTTTTCACAACCTCCGTATGTCATATAATATGTATCATTTTCCTTTAAAATACGCATAGTTGAAATACTGTAAGAATCAAAGGTTTCCTTTATATTTGAAGGAGTAAATACTAAAAACTCGTCAGATATATTAAAAGTTAATCCATCGGTACTTGTACAACAAAAAAAACTAAATACATCTTTTTTAACTTTTTTTTGATAAAAGAGATAAACAATATTATCTTTAATAACTACCTCAGGGGCAATAGCATTTTCAATAATCGGTTTATTAGAATACTTATTAAAAGAGAAACCATCTTCTGATATTGCTAAACCAATACCCGCTTTTTGATGATATGAGTGACCTGAATAATATAAATATACCTTATTATCCATAACAACGGTTGCAGGATCTAGAATATGTCTATTATCAAAAGCATCTTCTTTTGAACTGATTTTTATTATTGGATTGTTTTCGTATTGAAGCCAAGTTACACCATCAAAAGTTTCTTTTGACGTATAAAAAACACCAATCTGATCATGGCACGTTTCACCTTGCCCTCTAAAATATAAAAACAATTTATTCTTAAATAAAAGAATATCAGGGTTGGCAACGTGTTTACTATAAAAAGTATTATTAGTACGTGATATTATTGGATTATCTTTGTATGGTTTAAACATAATGTATTGTCCTTTACATGTTAATAGTACATCTTTATTAATTGACATACAATATATATAATTTTATAATGATTTAACTGTACAATAAATTAAACGGGGGATAATTAGTATCAATGATTGGAAGCATATTATAACAATTGGAGGATTTGGATATTTAAAGAAAAAAAAACAAACTAATAGAATTAAGTAAAAAACCTACAAAAATATAGATAAAAAAATTAATATAATTGGGATATTAATACGGCAAGAGTTAAAATAAAAAAGTAAAATATATGATACACTATAGGTAAAAAAATGGGGTAAAGTAAAATGGAAGAATATATTTTATCTATTGATTGTGGCACACAAAGTATTAGAGCAATTATTTTTGATAACAAAGGAAATATTATATCAAAAGTTAAAGAAAATTTTGAACCATATGATTCAATTAAACCAGGATATGCAGAACAAGATGTTAATGTATATTGGGATGCTCTTTGTAAAGTATGTAAAAAAACAAAAGAAGAATACAAAGAGGCATTTAATAAAATAGAAGGAATATCCCTTACAACTCAAAGAGATACAGCTATATGCTTAGATAAAGATAATAATGTACTACGTCCTGCTATTGTGTGGATGGATCAACGTAAATTAAAAGAGATGAAACCAATGAAATGGTATTACAATGTTATTACTAAATTAATTGGAATGTATGAAACAGCGCATAAATTAAATATTTCTTGTGCAGCACATTGGATTGAAAAAAACCAACCAAAGATATGGGAAAAAACAGAAAATTATGTTTTTTTATCGGGCTATTTAAATTATAAATTATGTGGACAGCTAGTAGATAATGCGTCAAATCAAGTAGGACATGTACCCTTTGATCATAGAAAAGGAGTATGGGAAAAAATACATTCTATAAAATCACAGTTTTTCCAAATCGATAGAAAAAAATTTATACCACTAAAACCACCTGCAACAATAACGGGAGTTATTACTAAAAAAGCAAGTGAACAAACAGGATTAAAAAAGGATCTTCCATTTATTTCTGCAGGTGGAGATAAAGCTTGTGAAACTATAGGTGTTGGTTGCTTAGACAATGACAAGGTAAGTATATCGTTAGGTTCTCAAGCTTCTGTTCAAACAACCTCAAAAAAATATTATGAAGCAATAGCGTTTATCCCTCCTTTTATGTCTGCAATTCCAAAAAGATATAATCCTGAAATCCAAATTTATAGAGGCTATTGGATGATATCTTGGTTTAAAAAACAATTTGCAAAAGAAGAATGTAATGATGCTCTTAAATTAGGAGTTTCACCAGAAACCTTGTTAAATGAACGTATAAATGAAATTAAACCAGGTTGTGATGGTTTAATATTGCAACCTTATTGGGGAAGTGGAATAAAATCACCAGAAGCGAGAGGAGCTATTATTGGGTTTAATGATGTTCATACTAGAATCCATATTTATAGAGCTATTATTGAGGGAATAGGATTTTCTCTATTAGAAGGAGTAGAAGCTATTGAAAAGAAATCTAAAGTTAAAGTACAAACAGTAATGCTTTCAGGAGGAGGTTCACAAAGTGATATTATCGCTCAAATAACAGCAGATTTATTTAATCGTCCTGTTAAGAGAGTACAAACATATGAAACCTCAGGGCTAGGTGCAGCTATAGTTGGATTTGTAGCTTTAAATAAATTTAAATCTTTCGAGAGAGCAGTTGAAAACATGGTACATGAAAGTAAAGTATTTTTACCAGATAGAGAAGTTTCTAAAGTATATAGTAAAATATATAATGAAGTATATAAAAAAATATATAATAAATTAAAACCGTTGTATAAAAATATTATGCACTATTGAATAATTATAGATAACCTTGTAAAATAATTAATAAAGAAAAAGAGGAATCGATGATAATATTTAAAGAATCAAAAATAAGACAAAATAATACTACTTACTATATTAGTTTAATTAATAAAGAAAAACATTTGTGTATTTCAGGAAGCCATAACGGATTTGAAGGGCATTATTTAGATGAAGTATTTATTGCCCCTTTAACAAATAATAATGCTAAACTTGTACGCAAATTGTTTCCTTGGTTAACACCACGTCCACTTTTAGTTAATGCTTCATTTGGGTTTGGTGATAGATTAGGGTATGCTACTTGCGGCCATATTGAAGCTATAAAAAACACAAATATATATCCAGTTTTCGCACAACAATCTGTAAGGGAAAATCAACGCACAAATAGAACACCCCAAAATGTTATAGACGATGCCATGTGGCAAATATTCCAAAGTGGATATAGAGGAGTTTGGGGAGCCGATGCTGATCATGTTAAAGAAATTAAGGATGTAAAAGCATTTATTGAAGCGGGATATACTTTTTATACTATTGATCCTAATGAATATGTAGATAATAACACAGACACATATTCATTAGAGAAACTAAGAGAAAAAGCAAAACAAATTGATAGTATTGATATAAATGAATTAACTAATATATATTTAAATAGTCAAAATAAGTTAGATATTGTAGTGGATGAAGAAATTTTCTTAAAAGCTGTTGTTAAATATTCTAAAGCGATTATGCATGTAGAAATAGTAGCAAAATATATTAGTACAAAACTAGATAAATATGATCTTGAAATGTCAGTGGATGAAACGGATACACCAACTAGTATTTTTGAACACTATTTTATTGCTAAGGAATTAAGAAGACTAGAAATACCTTTTGTAAGTTTAGCTCTTAGATTTATTGGGCGCTTTGAAAAGGGTGTAGACTATATTGGGGATATCAATATATTTAAGAACCAACTTAAAGAACATGTTAGAATTATGAACTATATAGGGGGATATAAACTAAGTATACATACAGGAAGTGATAAATTTAGTATTTATAAAGAATTATCTTTAAAAACAAATAATAAAATACATGTTAAAACAGCAGGTACAAGCTATCTTGAAGCGCTAAGGGTTATTGCAACTATAAAGCCGATATTTTTTAAAGAAATTTTTGAATATTGTAAAAGTTGTTACGAGCATGATAAAAAAACATATCATGTTTCAGCAAAATTAGCTAAAGTACCAAAAATTAATACTTTGAATGAAGATACAATAACAAACTTATTTAATCAATTTGACGCACGTCAAGTTATGCATGTGACATTTGGTTCTGTATTGGATAAATATAAACAAGAATTTGATGAAATATTGTTAAATAATATTAAATTATATAATAAATATCTAGATAAGCATTTTAAAAAGCATTTAGAGCATTTCATACAAGAATAAAGATAAAAAAAGGTTTAATATATATTTTTTTAGTGTATATATATTAAAAGATTACGTGTATATAAGTTAGGAGAAAATATTGCTTTTAGGGATTGATGTTGGTTCAACAACAGTAAAGATATTACTTTATGATGATGAGTACAATATAGTATATAAAAAATATCAAAGACACCTATCCGAGGTAAGACAAACTACAATCAAAATGCTTGAAGGGCTTAGTTCTTATTTAAAAGATGATACAAAAATAAAGGTGGCTTTAACAGGTTCAGCGGGTATGGGACTTGCTAAAGATAGTGATTTACCTTTTGTTCAAGAGGTATATTCAACTCAACTATCAATTAAAAAGTATTTGCCTGATAGCGATGTAGTTATTGAATTAGGTGGAGAAGATGCCAAAATCATATTTTTAACTAATGGATTTGAATATAGAATGAATGGTTCTTGCGCAGGGGGAACGGGTGCGTTTATTGACCAAATGGCAACATTA
>Ga0256913_10000488_pt1 | contig 20392 bp, 18 predicted proteins | sample Axial_MatmetaG_FD_185970 | JGI IMG/M metagenome (GOLD analysis project Ga0256913, IMG submission 185970) | Deep-sea worm associated microbial mat communities from Axial Seamount, Juan de Fuca Ridge, Pacific Ocean - Axial_Mat | ecosystem: Environmental > Aquatic > Marine > Oceanic > Microbial... | reverse complement strand
ATTGGAAGAATTAATGGTCTAACTCCAGCCACAACCTACCGTGTTCGTGTAGAGACACTGTTTAACAATGGTCATCAAAATGCCCTTAGTGAGATTATTGAGTTTAGAACACCTTCTCAATAATATTAAACCCGTTGACAGACATAAGAGCACTCTTTGTCTGTCAATAAACTTTATATAAGCTAACAAAATAAATCACATTGTAAAAAATTTGATTTTAATCTTTTTTATTGTAAAATATTATAACTTTCAAGGAGAGCAATATGAAAAACATAACACGACTTACCACAATACTACTCCTTTTATCTCTCTCTTCTCTACACGCAACCACTGTTTATTATAATGGTGAAGGTGATGATACAGGAGAGTGGTTAATCCAAGAGGACAGTGACCCTTCTGCCTCACTCACAGAAGTCTACGATACCACGCTTAACAGTACCGTGATGCAGTTTTCAGAAGCAGGTACCTATCGACTTCGACTTCCCAATGCACTACGTTGGGAAAATACTATAGAAAACATACTCTCTTTTGATGCCAATATGGATAGTTTTTATACCATATTCCTCTTTGTTGATACACTTCAAGGGGGAAGAAAGCTCTTTTTTAATCCCCTAAATACCCATGCAGGACACCACAACAATGAACATTTAGAGCATGTAGGAGACCCTGGAACAGGGATTATAAGCTCCTATGGACGACACCGAACCCACCGAGACAACCGAGACCACAATCGAGGATGGCTCAACAACCCCAATGATAACAACAACCGAAATGGTTGGGTACACGCCACAATAGACTTGAACAGAATGCTTGTCGATATTGAACCCAATAACCGTGTCACCTCTGTCCTCTCTTTACGGATAGCAGGTTCAGCAGGAATGATAGACAATGTAACATTAAATGCCCCAACCATGAGTGTAAAATCGACTCAAGTTACTGATTGGGCAATCACTTCAGGAGTACCTGAAGGTGGTAGCATAGAACGCATTGATGAGGGAGTACCTCAAGGCAATGTTATACAACTCAATGGAACAGTTGAAAGTAGTAGCTTTACCACAGGTGCAAAAGAGGGCGTAGATGCGTGGAATGACACCCAAAATGATATTATTCAATGGAAAATTAAAACTGAAAATTGGTTTAAAGTTATTGTTCATGTTAATACCACAAATGGAGTAAGAGATGTGGTCTACTTTCCTGAGCGAGTGGACAGAAGATTTAACAGTGAGACCAATGAGATTGGTATAGGGATAGGAAACAGACGACATCTAGGTGATGCCTCTCCTGATAATAATGATGATGGTATACCAGATTATGATATTGGAACAGGGGGAACATGGCAAACCTTTACCCGAAGTATTGGCATGGAGGTTGCCGAGTATGAAGAGGGAAATAGCCTCATCTCAATTAATGGAATGACCGTAATAGGCACAAACTCTCCTCTTCATAACTCAGCAATGATTGAGAGTAGTATTACTGTTGATGATATTCAACTATTCTCCTCCCCTACCCCCAGTCAAAATGAGTCTGCCAATAACCTAACAAGCTCAGATATCGGTACCAACTCAGCCACCATCTCATTTACAGATAGAGCAGAAGGAGAGAGTGGCTTTAGGGTCGTTGATAATACAACAGGAGAGCAGATAGGGGTAACGCTTAATCCTCTTGAGAACCGTGGTTTACAAGGAGTAGCCACACTAACAGGACTTCAAGAAAATCACACCTACCCTATTCGAATAGAGACCCTCTTTGATGATGGTAGAGAGACCCTTAGCAGTGAGATAATTGAAGTAACCACCATAGAACGCCATGAAGAGGCAATCAACTTAAACCGATGGAGTCTTAGAGAGAACTCTGTAAAAATCTCATTTGTAGACCAAGCAGAGGGGGAGATAGGATTTAGATTAATCAATGAAGCCACAGGTGAAGCATTACGAGAGACACTTCCTGCCACAACAGGAGTAGGAACTTCAAGTATAGGAAGAATCAATTCACTCATAGCAGGAACAACCTATCGTGTTGTTGTCCATACCATTTTTGATGATGAAAGAGCCACTTCTGTTAGTGAAGCCATTGAGTTTACCACCCTTGGAACGCCACCAGAGGAGCATAATGAGGAAGCTGCTACTGATTTACACCGATGGCAACTAAGAGAGACCACCGTAAGGGTCTCTTTCATAGACCAAGCAGAGGGTGAAATAGGCTTTAGATTGATAGATGAAGCCACAGGAGATCCGTTAGGAAATACTCTACCTGCTACCAATGGAACGGGAACTTCAAGTATTGGTAGAATCAACGGATTAACTGAAGGAACTACCTATCGTGTTGTGGTACATACCCTTTTTGATGATGGCAGAGCAACAGCCGTAAGTGAAGCCCTTGAGTTTACCACCCTTGGAACCCCACCCGATGGAGGAGACGATATTGAAGCACACCCTGCTACCGATTTACACCGATGGAGATTACGAGCAACCTCTGTTAAAATCTCATTTGTAGACCAATCAGAGGGCGAAGCAGGATTTAGATATATCAATGCTGATACAGGTGAACAACTTGGTGATGATTTACCCTCATCAGCAGAGACAGGTGGTGCCAATATTGGTCGTATAAACTCCCTTACGGCTAACACCACTTATAACATTCAGGTTCAAACATTTTTTGAAGGAGAAACAGAAGCTACCTTAAGTGAAACAATGACCTTTATTACTTTGGCAGAATAGTCATTGAAAAGAATGGTTTTAAACATATTTAAATATGTTATTTGATAATATGTTATTTAATATTATATTATATCAAATAACACAAGGAGAATATTATTTATGAAAAAACTATTTTTACTCACCAGTTTACTATTTATACATTCATTATCAGCAACAACCATATATTATAATGGAGAGGGTGATGATGTGGGAGCATGGGTCATCCGACCAGGAAGCATTGCAGGAGCAGAGATTAATCAAGTTTATGACATTGCCCTACGAAGTAATGTAATGGCGTTTACTGAGGAGGGAATATATCGTCTACAGATGCCAAATAATCAATGGTGGAATAATACCGATGAGGTAATATTATCACTGGATATAAGCTTTGACAGTGCTTTTACATTAGATGTCCTTATTAACACAACCAATGGGATTAGAAGGCTTTTTTATAATAGATTAAATATCAATGCAGGACACCATAATAATACCGTACCTATTGGTGATGATGGCACAAGAATTCTCTGTGCTATTGGACATGATAGACTGCTACGAGCAGGAGATTTAGGTTCAGGTTGGGAGAATCACCCAGAACACAGAGACAATCGAAATGGATGGGTTCGATTAACCATGGATTTACAACGACAACTCCAAGATACAGAACCTAACAATAATATTATCAGTGTTCTCTCTCTAAGGGTTCAACAGACCGATGGACGCATTGATAACGTTACGCTTGATGCACCCAACAGAACTGCTCATTCAACCCAAGCCAATGATTGGGCAATTACCCCAAATACTCCAGTAGGAGGAACTGTTGCTGTCGTACAAGACAACCCAGAGCGAGGTGATGTTATTGAGATAGATGGGGCAGTGGACAGTAACAGTTTCACCACAGGTGCCAGAGAGGGTGCAAACTCTTGGAATGATACCGTAAACGATAGCATTCAATGGAAACTGCAAACCGAAGACCCCTATAAAGTAATTGTTCATGTTAATACCAATAATGGTCTAAGAGACATGGTCTATTATGGAGGAAAAAGAAGGGGTCTCTCTGACAGGTGGTGGGAGGAATTTGGTACACCAAATACCCCTATTGAGTCCAGAGGATTTGATGAACAGACCAATGAGATATTTATCGGTATGGGGATAAGAAGACATCTAGGTGATGCCTCTCCTGATAGTGATGATGAGGACAACTTCCCTGATTATGATTTTGGAACTGGACCAACATGGCAGACATTTACGCGAAATCTTGACCTTGATATAGCAGAGTTTGAAAATGGAAACACCTTGGTCTCCATCAATGGGGTAACCATTATTGGTACAAATACCTTTGAACATGACTCACCAATGATTGACAGTACCATTAGAGTCGATGATATTCAACTCTTTCCTTCTATTGAGCCTACCATCAATGAGTCTCCTTATGATGTAAGAAGATGGAGAGTACGAGAAAACTCAGCAAGGGTATCTTTTGCAGATAATGCTGAAGGAGAGATAGGATTTAGATTTGTTAATATTAACACAGGTGAACAGATGGGAGTTATTAGACCTCCATTAGCAGGAAGAGAAGGGGTTGATTTCCAACAACTTAATGGACTTCAACCTGCAACAACCTATACCGTTCGTGTTGATGCGTTGTTTAATGATGGTCGAGCAACCACACAAAGTGTTCCTGTAACTTTTACCACAGAAGGAGAAGCACCTGTCGCTGACGTGGGGGCGGATGATTTACATTTTTGGAGACGCAGAGCCACCTCGGTAAGAATCTCATTTACAGACAATGCCAACGGTGAAGCAGGATTTAGATATATCAATACCGATACAGGTGAACAGATGGGCAATGACCTACCTGCCACAGCAGGAACAGGTGCTTCAAGTATTGAACAGATAAACAATTTAACCCCTGCTACCACATATCATGTTCGCGTGGACACCTTCTTTAATGATGGTCGAGCCACGGCAGCGAGTGAGGTATTGGCATTCACGACATTAGGAGAACCCGCACCTGTAGCCGATGAAGCAGCCACTAATCTTAACCCTTGGGGACGAAGAGATAATTCAATTAGAATCTCTTTTATAGACAATGCCAATGGAGAGATAGGATTTAGTTATATCAACGCAGACACAGGTGAGCAGATGGGCAATAATCTAGCTCCTCTCGTAGGAACAGGTGAAGCAGGTATCGGTCAAATTGATGGACTAATCGCAGGACAAACTTATCGTGTACAAGTACAGACACGTTTTAATGATGGAAGAGCCGATGTTCTTAGTAATCCTCTTGTTTTTGTAGCAAGATAAAAGCAATAGATGTTATAATATTTATATATTATATTTTTCTTAAAAAAGGATATTAAATTTTAGATAGAGACTTGTTAAATAAAAACCTATTAGGAGATAATATCTCTTCTAACAATACTGCTTGGAAGTTTTCAGGAGAGATGGTACCCAAATTTGAGACCCATGTCTCTCGTTCTGTCCCCCTCTACCATGAGGGGCATGACATTATTCTAAAAATAGCAGATTATTTTGTAAAGAATAGCTCAATCTGCTATGAGATTGGTACATCAACAGGTATTTTGTCTCATAAACTTGCCCAACGTTTTAGCAATAAAAGTGCTAAATTCATTGGTCTTGATATCGAAGAGGACATGATTGCAAATGCAAATGGTAAATATATATTGGATAATCTTCAGTTTCTTAATCATGATGTCCTGAAATTTTCATTTAAAGCATCTGACTTTATTACCTCTTACTATGTTATTCAGTTTATCGAACCAAGCAGCAGACAGACCATCATAGACAAAATATATAAGACCCTTAATTGGGGTGGAGCATTTCTCTATTTTGAAAAAGTTAGAGCGCCAGATGCACGGTTTCAAGATATTATGACGGGAATATACAACGAATATAAACTCGAACAGGGCTACACAGCTGAAGAGATTATGCAAAAATCACGAAGCCTCAAAGGGGTGCTAGAACCTTTCTCCACACAGGGCAACATAGATATGTTAAAAAGAGCAGGGTTTGTCGATATTATGAGCATTATGAAGTTTGGACCATTTGAAGGGATTTTAGCCATAAAGTAGAGGCTAGTTCCCAATAACATCAATAAGATAAAAAATATACTATAAAGATTAAAAGTGAACCAATTCCTCAAAAAAATAAAACAGAACAGTTTCCTCTTGCAGATACTAACCCTCATGTCAGGAACACTTATGGCACAGGTGGTACTATTGGCATTTATTCCTATTTTAACACGCCTCTATAGCCCAACAGAGTTTGGAAACTACTCACTGTTTTTTATACTCTCTACCATCATCGGTTCCATATCAAGCTTACGATATGAACAGGCGATAATGTTACCTAAATCTGACCGTGATGCACAGGTACTACTCTTTATATCGGCACTTCTTACGGTTGCTGTTTCACTTCTCTTGTCTGTTCTACTTTTTATTTTTTATGAGTTTTTCTTAGACTATTTTAACACCATTACTTATCTTGTGTGGCTACTTCCTTTCTCTGTACTTATCACTGGTTTGGTACAGATTTTCAATAGCTACTCCACACGAAAAAAATTCTATAAAAAAATGGCAGGGGTCAAAGTAGTAGAGTCGATTAGCACGGTAGGATTACAAGGAATCAGCCGTTATTTTTTTGCTCTTGATGGCTTAATTGTTGGGAAATTTTTCTCAAATCTCTATACGCTCTATCTGTTGATTGCCTATCATCTCAAAAAACAGACCCTACAGCTCAAACATTTTACGAAAAGACGAGCCAAAGCAAATCTCAAACGACATGAGAATTTTCCAAAATATTTTGCCCTAGCAACACTCTTAAACTCCATCTCACAAAATATTCCAATTTTACTCTTTACCACCCTATTCTCTCCTGCCATTGCAGGTTTTTATGCACTAACCCACCGAATTCTACAAGCACCTATTCAGCTGGTAGCCAACTCTACACGGGCTGTTTTTTATCAAAAAGCCTCTGAACTCTATGCCAACAAAGAGGACATTAGACCTCTCTATATCAGTACTACCAAGGGGCTTATTAAACTCTTTATTGTTCCCTTTCTTGCCATAGTTTTCTTTGGTCAAGAGATATTTTCACTACTTTTTGGAGAGGAGTGGATTGTTTCAGGAGTTATCTCACAGATAACCATTGTTTGGTTTTTCTTTACCTTTATCAATCCACCTGTAACCGTGATGTACAATATTTTTGGTCAACAAAAAGCCCAACTTCTATTTCAGATTATGGGACTCATCACACGAACATTAGCAATCTATGCAGGATTCTATATTTTTGACTCCTATATCCACTCTATTATCCTATTTACCACTGTAAGTGTACTTCACAACCTACTTATATTTGGATACATCTACAAAATAATGCAAAAATTTTATAATGAAAATAAAAATATATAAAAGGAAAAAAACAGCATGACATTAACCTTTTTTGGAGACACCGTTTTAGACAAACCCTACAGACTTGATTTTGATTTTGAGAAGTTTATATTTAATCTTGAGACCCCACTCTCTTGCGAGGGTACTCCTGCCCGTAACAAAGTAAATATCTGTCAAAAAGAGTCATATATTCAAGCGACTTTCAAATCAACCCCCTTAGCAGTTTCCATAGCAAACAACCATATTATGGATTTTGGAGAGGAGTCATTTGCCAAAACAAAATTATCACTGGAGTCTCAAAATATTCCTTATTTTGGAGCAGGATTAAAAAGTGAGAATTTTAACAATCCCCAAATTATAAAGTTTGCCAATAAAAAAATCGGTATCTGTGGCTACTGTTGCCCCTCTGCCCACCCTACATTTGGAGATGAGACCAACAACGGTTCTGCCTATCTTAACCCACAAGAGGTACTTAAAGATATCAAAATACTTCAAGATAAAGAGGTTGATTTTATTATTATTCAACCCCATTGGGGGATTCAAGAGATACCGTTTCCTACCTTTTCGGACAGAGAGATGGCACATATTTTTATAGATAATGGAGCAGATATGGTCATTGGTCATCACGCCCATGTGATTCAGAGCCACGAAGTATATAACGGAAAATATATTTTCTACGGCTTGGGAAATTTTATCTTTCCCAACCTCAATATGCCTAGCTATCACAATGGAAAAGAGTTTACAGGAACACGCTATAAGATACAGCATATCCAACATAGACGCTCAATGGTTGTTACACTTGATGAGGATTTTAATGTAATATTTTATGGTCTAGTACGCAATGGAAACAGTATTGAAAAATCAAATTTTAAACTCCCAATATGGTTACCAAACTCCCAAGAAGAGTTTCAGAAGAGGCTCTCCATGCAGTATAAAATTAATATGTTTAAAAAGTTTCTAGCCGAACCCAAAATGCCAACATTGGCACACATCAAGCGTTTTGTAAAACTCTTTAAAAAGTAGGAGAGTAGACGGTGTTATTTAATAGCTATATCTTTATCTTTGCCTTTTTACCTCTTACCTTTGGTATCTATTTCTATCTAAACCATACCAATAGACTTCAAGAGGGACGAATATTTTTAGTTCTAAGCAGTCTCTTCTTCTACTCATGGTGGAATATTGTCTATCTGCCACTTATCCTCCTCTCTATGCTCTTTAACTATAAGATAGGACAGATACTTTTGGAGTCAGATAGGCAAACCTCAAAAAAATCCATATTAATACTTGCCATTATTGCCAATCTTATACTTTTGGGGTACTTCAAATATGCCGATTTTTTTATCGAAAATCTAAACCTAGCACTAAAAAGCAGTATCGGGCTACTTCACTTAGCACTCCCCTTGGCTATCTCATTCTTTACCTTTCAACAGATTGCCTACTTGGTTGATAGTTATCGACAAGAGACCAAAGCATATAATTTTTTAAACTATGCCATTTTTGTCACCTTTTTCCCTCAACTTATCGCAGGTCCTATTGTGCATCATAAAGAGATGATGCCTCAATTTTCCAACTCAAAAAATAGCACCATCAACCCTAAAAATATCGCCATGGGTCTTTTTATCTTCTCTATTGGTCTCTTTAAGAAAGTCATTATTGCTGATACCTTTGCAATCTGGGCAACCACAGGATTTGACGTGGCAACCACACTCAACCTTATCGAGGCGTGGACGACAAGCCTAAGCTATACCTTTCAGCTCTATTTTGACTTCTCAGGTTATACCGATATGGCGATTGGGGTCGCTCTGCTTTTTAATATCAAACTGCCTACCAACTTCAATAGCCCCTATAAGGCAACCGATATTCAAGACTTTTGGAGACGATGGCATATTACACTCAGTAGATTTTTACGCGACTATATCTACATTCCCTTAGGAGGCAACAGAAAAGGGAGCGTGAGAACCTATGCCAACCTACTTACCACCTTTATCTTAGGTGGGTTGTGGCACGGTGCAGGGTGGACATTTATATTTTGGGGTTTTCTCCATGGTATGGCACTGGTTATTCACAGGCTTTGGTCACAGCTTGGCATCAAACTTTGGTCAGGGGTAGGCTGGTTTATCACCTTTAATTTTATCAATATCGCATGGGTATTTTTTAGAGCCAAAGAGTGGGATGATGCCATAAAGATACTCTCTGCCATGTTCTCTCTTGATAATATTATCTTACACCCTGCATTTGCTTCACTTGAACTACAAGGGGTAGAGTATGGCAAAATGTTCTCTGATATCGGTGGAGATAAGTGGACTCCCTTTTGGGTCATTGCAACACTACTCTCTGTGGTTATTTTAAAAAACTCCATTGAGAAACTAAAATGCTTTAAAACCAATAATCAGACTGCCATTATCACCTCCATCACACTCTCTATGGGGATTTTATCCCTCAATAAGATATCTGAATTTCTCTATTTTAACTTCTAAGGAGCAGAAATGAACTACTCAAAATGGCTTATAAATATGTTTTTGATGCTCCTAGCAACACTCTCCTTTGTATTAATAACAAACTACATAATTGACCCCTATGGTATCTACAATACGCATCTATTTAATTTCAAAAAAATTACCCAATCAGAGAAAATGCGTTTTATCAAACCTCTTGTGGTCGAAGCGATAAAACCCAAAAGTATTATCTTAGGAACCTCCCGTGCCGAGCATGGGTTTAACCCCAATCATCCCTATTTTCTAAAGCCATCCTATAACTTTGCATTAACGAGTGCAAGTATGTATGAGATGACCACCAATCTTAAATTTGCGATAAAACAGGGCTCTTTGGAGCAAGTTTTATTGGTTTTGGACTACCGAATGTTTAATGATAAAAATCAAAAACAGCTAGAGGAGTTTGAGAGCTATTTTGATGGAAGTAGAGGACGATATCACTATCTTTATAGTCTAGATACCTTTAAAGATACACTACACACCATCTTTAAGAGCTATAAACCATTTTTTATGTACCATCCAGAAGGGCATATTGTTCATGAGTATGAGATAAGTAAAATTAAAAAAGCAAAATGGCAACTTGAAAATATGAACAGATATGAGAAGAGTTACTATAAGCTACTCAAACCCAACTATATCTACAAAGATACTAAAAGAAACTCCTTTAAAGATTTTGATGAGTTTATTCATCTTTGCTACCAAAACAACATAAACTTAGAGATTATTTTTGGTCCTAGTCACATACGTCAATGGGAAGCATTGGCATATTATCTAGGAGAGAACACCTTTGCCAAATGGAAAAGAGATGTCCTATTTAGCGTTGAAAAGATAGCCAAAGAGCATTATCTTCCCCCCTACCCTATTACTGATTTCTCCATCTATCACACATTGACATCAGAGAAAATGCCTGATAGAGGAGCCATTATGAAGTACTACTATGATGCGAGTCATTACAATCAAAAGCTTGGCACAATTGTTTTGGATACCCTCAATAACAATGCCCAATATAAAGAATTTGGTATAAAAATAAACGCCCAAAATATAGAAAAACATCTAGCACACCAATCCACAATAAAAAAGAACTTTATCAATGTCAAATGTTACCAAGAGGAGATTTTTGGTAGCAAAATTTTAACCACAAAGGAATGAAAATGAAACTTAAAAAAATACTACTACCACTTCTCTCCATACTTATTGGACTGCTATTAACACTTATTTTACTCGAACTCATCTTTAGAGTATTACCCACACGAGAGAGTCTAAAAGTGCTTCCTGTCAATAGTAATAATCCTGTCATACGTTTTGCCCCAAACCGAGATGTTATCTGGTCATCAGGTGTAGGATTTTCAATCATCACCAAGAAACACGTCAATAACTATGGATTTTTAAATGATCAAAACTACTCAAAAGAGGCGACATCTCCCCTTCTTGCCATTATTGGAGATAGTTATGTGGCTGCCAAACAGGTAGAGAACAATGAATCAATGCATGGTATTTTATCAAGCAAAACCAAAAGAAAAGGGAGAGTGTATAGTTTTGCTTCATCAGGAAGTCCACTCTCCACCTATCTAGCATACAGCGAATATACCAAACAGTTTAACCCCAAAGGATTAGCTTTTATTATTATCGGTAATGATTTTGATGAAAGTCTACTTAAATATAAAAAAGACCCTGCGTTTCACTATTTTCAACAAAAAGAGAATAGATTGGTATTAACCCGAGTGGACTACCACTCAAGTTTTATAAAAGATATTGCTAGAAAATCAGCCCTTATTCGCTATCTCACCTACAATGCCCCACTAAAAGCACTTTTAGGAGCAACAAAAGCTACCCCTATAGATAAAAAAATAAAATATGTGGGAAATACCCAAGCAGGATTTACCCAAGAGAGACTAGAAGATTCTCAAAATGCTGTTAACCGATTTTTTGAGCTTCTTCCTACCAAAACCAATCTTCCAAAAGAGAAGATACTCTTTGTCATGGATGGGATTCGACCAAACCTCTATGCCAAACAATCACTCAAAGAGAGCCGTGGTTCATACTTTGATATTATGCGTCAATACTTTATAAAAACAGCCACAACCAAAGGGTATGAAGTACTTGATATGCAACCACATTTCATCAAAGCCCATCAAGAGGACAACAGAACATTTGAATTTCCAACCGATGCCCATTGGAATAAAGAGGGACATAAACTTGTGGCTGAAAAAATAGCTAACTCTAACGTTTATAAAGAGGTCTTTAAACCATAAGAATATTTTTGGCTAGAGTAGAATATTATATTATAATATTCTAACCTCTTCTACAAGCATAATTCCAAACTGTTTAAAAACCTCATCTTTTGCCAAATCAATAAGATATTTGGCATCTTCAAATGTTCCTCCACCATGATTGACCAAGAAATTTGCATGTACCCCACTCCACTGCATCGCCCCTCGTCTAACTCCTTTAAGCCCTACGGCTTCAATCAATCGTCCTCCATAATCCCCCTCTGGATTTTTAAAAGCAGAACCTGCACTCGGTATCTTGGGTTGGTTAGAACGAAGCGTAATAAGCTCCTCTAACAGATTATAATCAAATCCTTTTGTTGTCTTAAATCGCACCTCAGTAGCCACACCCCCGAGTTTGGAAAAACGGTATCGATGCTCTATATTCTCTTTGGCTACCCACTTACCATTTACTCTAATTGCATCTAAAATATTAAACACCTCATAAGATTTCACTCCTGCGTTCATCGCAATCATACCTCCAAGGCTTCCTGGAAGTTTGGAGATAAATTCAAATCCTGCTAAATTATTTTTTTTAGCAAATGAGAGTAATTTGCCTGTAGCTGTTGCACATCCTACCGTTAAGATATCATCATCCAATGTAATAAAAGAGAACTCTTTTGAGAGCATCATAAGGGGGGGAGGAGTAGGAGAGACCAATAGATTATTACCGTGACCAATAATGGTTCTATCAGGAGGAATGGTATCATCTCTTTCAAGCATCAAAACTTCGATAGGCGTTCCAACTTTGATACTTGAGAATTTAGAAAAATCAATAGTTCGCATAAACATAATATATAGTATAACTCTTTTTTGTAAATTTTATGCGAAAGTATACCCTATATTTTATAATAGCTTATCGAATGTTATTAAGTGCCAATGCTGGTTTTGTTCCTAAATGACGATTAACAATTGAGGACAACATAGAGTTTTGTTTGTATCTCTTATATGATTTATTATACATAGAGACCGCTTCACTCATCTTAATCATCAGCATATTTAATCCAGCAATAGCCTTTTGCTTATCAACTTTATTTGATTCAACATGGCTTAATACTTTAATCTCCCTGCTCCATAAAGTTTGAACCTCAGAGAGTTTTGACTTAATTTTAGGGATACTTGTTCCTTTAAGTTTATAGTCTCTATTTCCTATGGTAAGACCCAAAAGAACTTTGCTAAACTGCTCTTTAGATTTTTTTAGTGTTTTCATATCAATTACTTTTAAATCCAATGATTGATTCATACTCACAATCAATGCCTGTTGTTTTTGAGCAAGTTTCATGTCATTAAGTAACTTGTACTTTGTGGTCAATGCGTAGTCTGCTGAAGATGCAAAAAGAGTTGAAGTTCCAAGAACCAAAGCAACCGTTGCCAATTTTGTAATTTTTTTCATTATATATACTTACTTTCTGTTTTATTATTGAGATAATAACATGAAAGTTAGTAGTAATAATGAAATTTTTAAGCTATAATAAAATTAATTTAAAAAAATATGGAGTAGCTAATATTGAACTCATTAAAATTATTATATATAGAAGATGACAAGGATATAAGAGAAATTTATTTGAACTTATTACAGGAGCATATAAGTGAGATTTACTGTGCCAATGATGGGGAAGAGGGGTATAGTAAATATATAGAAGTGAAGCCTGATATTATTCTACTTGACATCAATATGCCTAAAGTTGACGGGTTAACACTGGCAAGAAAAATACGAGAGATGGACAAAAATGTTAAGATTATTATCACCACATCTTACTCGGAGAGAGAAAAACTGCTTCAAGCCATTGAACTCTATCTAATTAAATATATTTTAAAACCCATTGAACCAGATATTTTAAAAGAGGCTCTGTTCAAAGCGATAAAGGAGATAGAAGAAGATCGTGGAGAGCTATTTTCCTTGGATAAGACAACCACATGGAACCTTACTACTCAACAACTTCTAGAGGGAAATAATGAGATAAAACTTACAAAAAATGAGCGTAGATTCTTAATGCTTATCTCAAGTAATCCCTCTAAGGTTTACACATTTTTTGAGATATTTGATTATCTCTCTTATGATGATTTTGACAAAGAGTATGATGCCAATCAGATACGGGCATTGGTAAAACTGGTACGAAAAAAAGTTCCAAAAGATGCGATTATCAATATCTATGGAGAGGGATATCGCTTTAATCCCATAAAGAAGTAATCAAAAAATAACAAGTTAATGCTTCAGATACCGAAGAATTGTTTCGTACAGTTTTTCTACCTCTACAGGCTTGTTTAAATGATCATTCATCCCACAGGCAATACTCTTTAATAAATCCTCTCTCATCGCATTGGCAGTTAATGCTATGATTACTATCTCCTTATCCTCTTGGCGTATTATTTTTGTTGCTTTATAGCCATCCATCACGGGCATCTGTACATCCATTAGAATAATATCATAACTATTTTTACGAAACTTTTCTATCGCCTCTTGACCATCTGAAGCGACATCAAGCTCAACTTTTGAGCTATCTAGTAATCCTAAAATAATCTCTTGATTAATAATATTATCTTCTGCTAAGAGGATCTTCACCCCTTCTAGTGTCTCTATATTTTGAGGGGTTGTCTCTTTTTTAGAGTGAAATCCTCTTGTTTCGATTAGTTCATCAAAATGAAGACTTTTCTGTACAGGCTCTAATTCAACCTCAAAGATAAAACTACTTCCTACACCATAAAGACTCTCAACCCAAATTCTCCCCCCCATCAACTCAACAAGCTCTTTAGAAATCACCAGTCCAAGTCCTGTTCCTCCAAAATTTCGGGTAGTGCTTCCATCGGCTTGAGAAAAAGCTTTAAAAAGTCTTGACTTCTCCTTCTCCTTAAGTCCGATTCCTGTATCTTTAATTTCAAAACGATAACAATTTTTAGAGATGGAACTAACATAGAGGCTAACCTTTCCCTTTGAGGTAAACTTCACTGCATTATTTAAAAGGTTAATTAGCACTTGTGATACCCTTAAATTATCTCCATATAACTCCTCTTGGATGTTATCTGTATAGTGTACTTTTAATCCAATATCTTTCTCTTTTGCAAAGAAACGTACCAAATCCATTGAACTTTCAATGGTGTGAAATAAATTGAAATTTACCTTTTCAATAGTAAATTTTCCTGATTCAATTTTAGATAAGTCTAAAATATCATTAAGAATATTAAGAAGTATCTTTGCTGAGTTATCTATTTTTTGAATATAGTTTTTCTGTTTTTTATTCAAGTTACTATTTAGTGCCAAATAGCTCATCCCTATAATACCATTAAGAGGTGTTCTAATCTCATGGCTCATGTTGGCTAAGAATTCTGATTTAACCTTTGAGTTCTCCTCCGCCCTCTCTTTTAAAACCTCTAAATGGTCATAATCCTTTTTTAGTTTCTCTTGAAGATGATTAAACTCACCTATCAATTCCCCTATCTCATCATCTTGTCCAATCAGTAGTTTTTTAGAAAAGCTAGGATCCCCTTTTCGCAGGTTCTCCAATGCTAATGTCACCTTTCTAAATCGTCCTGCAATACTGTTTTGCATATAGTATGCTGTAATCAGAAAAATAAGCATCACAAAAATAGAGAACAATGCAGTAAATCCAAAGAAGCTTTTTGTATCCTCTGATACTTTTTGAAGCATCTTCTCAAATTTCCGTGAAGCTTCCTCCTTTTGATGGATAAAAAAATCTCGATTCTCTTCCGTAATATTGCGTAAACTTTTCATAACAGAGAGGTCAACACCATAATCGTTAGATTCATCTTTCTTATCAATTAATGCTTTAATTGTTGTATAGTTTACTTGATAATATTTTCTAAAGATTTTTATCTGTTTTTCTAAATTAACCTCTGAGTCAAGATTTTTTAGCTCTTCTAAATTAGAGAGTATTTTCTCTTTTTTCTTAACAACAACATAGAGTCTTTTGGGGTCATTTTCTGAACCTGCATACTGAAATGTATCTATCATCTCATTAAAAAGTTTTAAATTTTCATTATGTAAAGAGAGTGATTGAAAGTATCTATTTTTAATAATGTTAATATCTTTTACGGTATTAAATGTAAAACTATAACTTACCACCAAATAAATAAAAAGAGAGAGAAAAATTACAGAAAGAATAAAACGTAATTTATCAAGAATAGTAAAACTTTGTAACATTATTTTTTAGACCTTAACTCACATATCAATATTAAATATTATGTCAGAATATAACATTTTAAAGATAAAAAAGTTTCTTGATGATTAAAGAAATGAATCTATATTTAAAGTCAAACTCCCTTTGGTAACACAACTACTTCAGTGTCATTATTACTTTTCCATTTAATTTACTAATAGCATATGTAACAATTTTTTTATTACTACTCATCTCTTTTTTTATTTGAGATACTGTCATTTTTTTAGGAGGTAATCTATCCCCTTTGTACATCTCACGCATCCAATAAGCTCTCAACTGTTTAGGATTTTTCTTTAATACCTTTTGATAAAATTCTTTAAAATTCTCTTTATTATCAATCGGTATTACTTTAACACCTTGTATCGTATTCTTTTTACCAAGATAGAGATCAGACAACTCTTTTTGAGTAACAGAAGTAAGACGATGCTCATTAGAAATAAGAACCTTAATATTAGCCTCCACACCAACAGTCCATAATAGTGTTAATAGTAATAATTGTTTCATTTTGGAAATACCTTTTCTAAATATTTTTTAACTTAGTTAAGTATACCTTTCAATATATAAAAAATTTATTAATATTTTATATTAAATTATATATTTATATCTAAAAAAAGAATTAAAGAATAGCCTCTATTGTTATCTAATTTTATATGTGGATTTGAATTTCTACTCATTTATTTATGTTAATAAGTTTGAAGTTCACTTTTCAACTCTGTAATGACCAAAGCCAAACTCTCTTTTAGCTCCTCTCTCAAGTCATTGGTCAATTCTAATATGGTTAGACCATAAAGTTGTTCCATTCCCAATGTTGCAGACAATCCTTTAATCGTATGAATGACATCATTAAGCTCTTCACTCTCTAAAGCAAGAATATCAAGATGTTCATATCTCTCTAAAAAACTGTTAAGTATTTTTATATAAAGTTTTTGATTAAAGTTTAAAAATTTTAGTCCTATGTCACTATTAATATATTTAAAATTTGGTAGCACATCTTCACTGTACATGATAATCCTCTCACTAGGCTACATTAATATATTTAGAAAAAGTATGATAAAGCAAATCTAAATCTATTGGTTTTAGCAGATGTTCATTCATTCCCACACTTTTAGTTCTATTTATATCCTCAATTGTACCATTTGAAGTTAAAGCGATAATAGGTATCTCTTTATTTATTTTTCTAATAATTCGAGTTGCATCATATCCATCCATAATTGGCATCTCTATATCCATCAAAATAAGTGAATAGTTACACTTTTTACATTTATTCACCGCCTCTTCTCCATTATTAGCAATATCTATCTCAAATCCACTTTCCGCCAACAATCCTAGCACAATTAGTTGATTTATCTTTTTATCTTCTGTTAATAGTATCTTTCTTCCAATAAAAACATCTCTTTCTCTATCTAAATTTTTGTTATTCATTTATCATTCCTTTTCCCATAAAACTAAAAGAGAATAATATCCACATAATTAGTAACAATAGTGAAAATGTGAAATAAAATTTAAAATTATGTTATTAAATGATATCCTAGCATTTAAAAAATGAATTAATCTTATAAAGAAAAGAAGTTTTAAATAATTTTTTTGTTATCCTGTCTATAATAGATGAACCATTGGAGAACCATGAGAAACAATACAAAAAACAGAACACAGAACCTACTCAACAAAATAATTATACTATTAATAGTTACAACATTACTCTTATTTGGGTTCTATTTTTATATCAATAACAAAACAAAAAATCATATCATTCCAAATGAACCCACAGATGAACGATACACAAAAATACAACCAAATACGAATGAGCTATATCCTGATTTAATTTCAACTTTTAACTTCAAAACTATTCAAAATAAAAATATTACAATCCATGCAGACAATGGAAAATTTCAAATTAATGGACTTAAAGATAAACTTATTTTTTTAAAAGTTTTTGGATGGGATTGCAAATTTTGTGTTAAAGAGATACCTGAATTGGTTAAGCTAAAAAATAATTTAGGGGATACCTTTGAAGTGGTTGCCATTGAAGCCCAACAACACTCAAAAAAAGAGTCTTTGGAATATATAGAGAAGTATAAAATAAATTATGATATTATTTTAGGAAATGATTACCAAAATTTTTATGCCTATCTCAAGGCCTATTATGGATGGAGTGGAATCATCCCTTTAACAATTGTTTTGGGTAAAGATGGTACTGTTTTGGCATTTGAATTGGGTGTTAAGTCCTATACACTAGCTGAACTAATGAAAGCCTCCATTCAACGAGAAAAAAATGGTGAATAACCCATGAATAAATCTTTGATATACTCCTCCCTACTACTGACTCAAATTACTCTTCTATATGCAGAGGGGGGTATTGAGATTGGATGCAACATACTATCTAATCAAGAGGAGAGCTGTGAAGAAGAAAATATTTTCATGCAAGGGAATACATTTAAACTTGACAGTTTAGATACAATTAAATTAAGCACAATTAAAAAGACTCCTCTATTAGAACACGAAAGAGTTAAAATAGAATTAAATAAAAAAAAAAGTATTATAAACATTACTAAAAATCTATCTTCTATAACAGTAATTCATCAAAAAAAAAGTTTAAAAATAGTAAGGAAAGTTACCAAGAAAAATCAATCATGCCCTCCTAACTGTATCCAACCCATTCATATAAAAAATATAAAAACAGTAGGAATCCTTGAGACATTAAAGTTTATGGATAGTACAAAAAAAAATAGACGTATGATTCTTGTTGATTCAAGAACATTCTCATCTTACAAAAAAAATACCATACCAACAGCAACAAATATTCCTAATAGTATTTTAGAAAAAAGGAGTAAACATATTAATATTATTCTCAGACTATTAGGTGCAAAAAAAGTTAAAAAAAAATGGCTATTCAAGCATGTCCACACCCTACTAATCTTTGATAATGGCTATTTAGATTATCAAGCAAATAAATTAATTTATAGATTTATAGAATTAGGATACCCACAAAACAAAATTTTATACTATCACGGAGGTATGAAAAGTTGGACAGATGCAGGATTAACAACGGTTTAATAGGCTGGAGAAGCTACCACATCATCGTATACTATCCCATCTAATGGTGCATCCATCTCATGCAAGTTAGCCCAAGGTATCTTTTTATCAATTTCCTTTCCTTTGACAGGAAGAATATATACAGTTTCCTGTTTAACAAGTGGTTTACTTGTTAGTAAGGGCTTAAGCAGACCTTTTTCAATCTTATCTTCGATATTTATATCAACCATCTTAACAGAGGGTAGAGACATGATATTTATATCTGGACCTTGACTATTTAATTCTTCTAAATATTCCTCTCTAGTAATTTTAGAAGTTTTATCGTTCATCTTATTCTCAACAGGAACTTTTATATATTTTACAACTATTTTCTCTTTAATAATTGGATTCTTATATTTAATAACAATCTTCTCTTTAATTTTAGGCTCTTTATATTTTATCACTATCTTCTCTTTAATAATTACTTTAGGCTTAACCAACTCAGCAATAGTATCCTCTCCGTTATCCACAGTTCTTACTAAATTAGAGATTATATCTGCTGTCTCATCTTTTAAATTAGAGCTAGTATTATGAGAATCCAGACAAATATCTGTAGCATTAAAACTATTTATTGTAGAGTATAGTAATATAGCATCTATACTTTCTATAGTTTTTTTAGTTTTTACACTACCTTTGATTAATAATTTATTCTTCTTATATATAATAGAACCCTCAATATAGTTATTTACCAGTTCTTTAAAAAGTTTTTTGGCTAAAAGAATAATATCTTGATTATACTCCAAACTACTGTTTATACTAATATCATGGGTAAGATTCTCAAAATTTAAATTTTTTACCAAATTTTTAGGACTATCTTCTTTTACAAAAATACCTGAAAAAGTATATTCTCCCTCCCTATTTTTAATAAAAATAAATTCTATAGATTTTTTAGGAATAATAATTTTTGGAATAGTAAAACTCTTAGTAAGAGGTAGTACTGAACCATTATCTAATGTATTATTTTGCTCGAAAACAAAATAACCTCCTATTGACAATATAGCCATTAAAATAAAAATCAAAACAGTATTCAAATTCATAAATATCCTTAAAAAAATAAAATAGATATTTTATTATAATATAATTATAGTAAACATATTTTAAATTATTACTTACAAAGCAATAAAAAACAAAAAAAAATATTAATTAGAAGAAAAAGAAAAAGAAAAAGAAAAAGAAAAAGAAAAAGAAAAATCAAAGCGGCAGCGACCTACATTCCCAATCCAGACAGGATAAGTATTATCGGCGATGGGAGGCTTGACTTCCAGGTTCGGAATGGAGCTG
>Ga0256913_10000487_pt1 | contig 20398 bp, 15 predicted proteins | sample Axial_MatmetaG_FD_185970 | JGI IMG/M metagenome (GOLD analysis project Ga0256913, IMG submission 185970) | Deep-sea worm associated microbial mat communities from Axial Seamount, Juan de Fuca Ridge, Pacific Ocean - Axial_Mat | ecosystem: Environmental > Aquatic > Marine > Oceanic > Microbial... | reverse complement strand
AAAGCCGTCCATCGCATACTGATATTGGCCTTTTGTTGATATTCGTTTTTGAATTTGGAATTGTAAAGATGAATACCGGAAACAATGGGACCGCGATGAGTTTTCTTTATTTCAAAAATTTCCGGGGAAGAATCTTTAATAAAAATCGTATCGGTTACAATAGAAAGATTATGCCATTTACCGTTATATAAATATTTCGTATTGCCGGAATCAAGTTGTTCAAGATAAAAATCAGCATCATCGGCCATTACATTTGTTAGTACCCAAGCTATATTATTATTTTTACCGATAATAAACGCAGGCACCCCGGGTATGGAAAAACCTTCACCATTCCAAACATCACTTCTGACAACCGAAAACATAAATTTACCCGGTGCTTGAAAAGCCAAATGAGGGTCGTTTGCAATAATTACTTTTCCGTTTTCGGATTTTTCGGCATTAACAACCCAGTTGTTGGAACCTATATGAGTTCCCTCAAAACCGATAAATTTTCTAAAAGCTTTATCCACTTTATAAAAATCCGTAGTTATACCAGCCGCCTTATTCAAATATTCGGGAATAACGGTAGGAGCATTTTCATCAAAATCGGGGAGTAATGATTTAACTTTATCGGCACCGAATTTTTGAACCAAGTGCGAAAAAGCGATATCGGTCCACCAACTTATATTCAACTCCCAAGCCATCAATTTACCAAGCAGTAAACTATGTTCAGGTTTCCAAGGTTCCGGTTCGTAACCGAGTAAATCAAATTCAAAAGTGTAATTACCATCTGCTTCTTTTATATAAGCATTAACCCCTTGGGAGTACGCCTTCAATATATTTAGAGAATGCTTGCTGATTTTTGCAAGACTCCGTTTAACCACTTTATGAAGTCCCAGTGTTCTGAACATTTTGTCGAACGGCAAGGTTGAGCTTCCCAACACCTCACTCAATTTTCCCATCCCGGCTCTGCGTGAAATATCCATTTGAAAAAGCCGTTCTTGCGCATGCACATAGCCGAGAGCAAAAGCGGCATCTAATTCATCATTTGCAATAATATACGGCACGGCATATTTATCACGATAAATTTTTACATTGTTATTAATTCCGGCAACTACAACCTCACCCGAGTACTCCGGCAATTTGGAATTGAGGACAAAATACGAGATTACCACTACTGCTATTATTAAAGCAACAATTGTTGTAAAAATGCCCGATACAATTTTAATTCCTTTTTTCAATTACTCTTCTTCCGCTTTATAATCAATTAAATTTTCTTCCGTTAATTCATTAGTTAATTTTACGGATAAAACCTTTTTCGATTTTATTCCGAGTTTTTTCATTTTTTCCGCTTGCGAAATTAAATTCCCTCTTCCGTTTTTTAATCTGTTAATTGCAAGTTCGTACGAGTTTTTTGCTTTATCCAAACTATCTCCAACGGCAAGAAGAGAATCCGTAAATCCTACAAACTTATCGTACAAATCGCCTGCACGTTTTGCAATTTCCTGAGCATTTTTACTTTGTTTTTCATATCGCCAAATATTATGAATGGTTTTTAACGTAACCAATAGTGTTGTAGGAGTAACAATAACAATATTTTTTTCAAAGGCTTCGCTAAATAATTCCCGATTGTTTTCCATTGCCAACATAAATGCGGATTCAATGGGAATAAACATTAAAACATAATCCAACGTATACAGTTCTTCAATATCATCGTAATTTTTTTGACTGAGTTCGGATATATGTTTTTTTATGCTTTGCAAATGTTCTTTAAGATATTGTTTTTTTTCATCTTCATTTTCCGCTTCATTAAATTTTTGATATGCAGTTATGGAAACTTTGGAATCTATGATAACATCTTTTTTGTTTGGTAAATGCACAATGGCATCGGGACGCTTACGTTTGCGGTCGTTATCCGTAAAAGATGCCTGCAATTCATATTCTATTCCTTTTTGCAACCCGGATTCTTCCAAAACGCGTTCCAGTATTACCTCTCCCCACGCCCCTTGTTTTTTTGTATCGCTTTTTAGGGCATTAGTTAAACTGGATGCCTCTTTACCGAGTTTTTCATTCAACTCCCGTAAGCTTTCTATTTGAGTTTTTAGTGCTACTCTGTCATTGGAATCGTTTTTGTAAACTTCATCAACTCTGTGTTTGAACTCGTTAAACTCTTTTTTAAGCGGGTCTAAAATTCCGGAAATGTTTTCTTTATTTAATTCTGTAAATCTTTTACTTTTTTCTTCAAGAATTTCGTTGGATAAATTTTTGAACTCACTTTTCATCTCTTCTTTTGCTTTCTCCAATAACTCCAATTTTTCGGCTGTTGCTTCTCGTTCTTTCTTCAACATTGTTTCCAATTCTGCAATTCTCTTTTCCAATCGAGTATTTAACTCTGTTATAGCTTGTACTTCTTCTTCTTTTCTTGCCAGCTCTTCTTCCAATTCATCAATTCTTAATACGCGTTCACTCAATCTGGATTTCTCTTTTTCAAGGAGAATCAACTCGTCTTTAATTTCTTTTTCGGCATCGGCTTTAACAAGGGCAATTTTGTTTTTCATAATCGAAGCTGTAAAGAAATAGGTTATTACAATTCCAATAAGCAAGCCGATAATTATTTCTTCCATTTTTCCTCTTTTAAATTTTGAAAAGTTTTTTTCGAAAATACAAAATTCACAAATCAATAACATATTTAAGATAATCCGAATTACAAGGAGATTTTACTTGCCGACAAATAAATTAACAAACATGTGAAATAAGAGAATAGAAATTATTTATTGGAAAAATTATTAATTAGATTTTATTTTAACAGCTAAATATTATCAAATATACATGTATGAAGAAATTAGATTTTACCCCTGCAAAATCAACACAAGATTTCCGAAACAATTATAAGTTGCACGATATTGCCGAATACAACGGCAGAAATTTACTTTTACAATGGGGCTTTAATTGCACGGAATTCGGAGAAGACAACCGCTACAAAAAGGTTTGGGAAAAAGGGGAAGACAAACCGGATGCAATTATTTACTACAAAAACAAAGCGGCTTTACTCGATTGGAAAGGGAAACACGGGAGTAAATGGTTAGTTAACAAACGCGCCATAAATTCGTACAAAAAATGGAGTGAGGAATTAGGGATTCCCGTTGTTATTGCTTTTTTTGTAATTGATAACGAAGGAAAAATTATAAAACGGAATTTTGCCGTTGCCAGCAAGCATAAATATAAAATTTCACAAAAAAAACAATGGGATAAAAACAGTACCGTTGAATTTGCAAACGATATACCGGAATTTACAAAAGCAAATTTGATAAATGAACTTTTTATTTAGAAAAAATATCCTACGGCAAAATAGACTAACGGCTCACCAAGTATAAAAACGTTATTCAAGTTTCTATCTATTTCAAAACTTCTGCCCACACCTATATCAGCCGGACCTATAGGGGTATCGAACGAAATCATAAAACCTGCGGCATGCCTAAAATCGTTAAAATGCATTTCCTCTTTGTGCACCCATATTGACCCGACATTGTATCTGAATGAAACGTATGAATTAAACAATAATTTAAAGGGGAGCTGATATCTGTAGGCCAACGATGCAATAAATATTTGTCTTCCTCTGTACTCGTTCTCGTGAAAACCCCAAAATGAAAACTGCCCGCCAAAGGAAAATTGTTGACTTAACGGAAGTGTAGCATCTGCAAAACCAATCTCAATTCTCGGTATAATAGTATTTCTATTATTCAGCGAAAAATATCCCTTATATTTTAATGCATATTTCACATACGAAACTTCGGCACCCAATAAACTTTGTGATGTTTCATAATACGTGTTAAATACAGAGCCGGAATTAGGATAAGGGTATTTATCTTGGGTATCTATACGCATACTGAATTTTAATGCCGCAACGTTCATATTATAGGGTTCCACAGTGTTACCTGTAATATTATAAATACGATTCTGTTCATATCTGTATTCCGCTATCAGATTCCCGAATTTTTTAGCCTGCATTCCTATACCTATGGAAGCCCCGTATAATATTTGGCGATATTCCCCCGTCTTGGCTCGTATATAACGATTAGGATTTGTTTGAGGAATATCTTCATATGAATATATATTTTTGCTGTCGTAATATCCTTTTATCTTGTAAGTAAGAAACGTATCAAAAATTCTGTTGGCTTTATGCTCCAATATATATAACTGATTACGTACACCGCCAAAAAGAAAAAGCCCCAATTCACTTCCGGTACCAAATAAATTTTCATTCCGTATATCAACCGAAGGTTGAAAAAAGCGTTCGTTATCCAACTTAATTCCGAAACGAATAATTCCGGTGAGTTTATCTTCCACAATTACATTGATTATTTTTTTTCCGTCATTTTTTTTTACGTTAATATCTATTGAATTAAAAAGATTTGTAGTACGTAAATTCTCCAAAGTTTTAAATAAATTTCCGGAACTAAGAATTTCATTTTCACCGAAGGCAAGTTCTCTTTCTATCAACGCTTTAGTACTCCGTTGATTACCGCTTATAACAACAGAATCAACGCGTCCTTCGTCAACAAGAATAAAAAGTTCACCGGTAGAATCGGAAAAATTAACTTCGGAAACTTCTGCAAGAGGATATCCTTTTTTTCTGTAATATCTTTGGACCTCAATCAATGAGTTTTCCAACGTTGTTACCGAATAAGGAACATCCTTTATTCGGAAGAGTAATTTCAAAACATCCGAGCGAAATTTATCGCGAACACCGTAAAGTTTAATTTTTGTTACTGCCGGATTCAGTTCATATTCAATTTTAAGCTTAGAACAACAACTCTCTGTTATCAATTCGGCGGAAATAGTTTTATAAACTTCATTGTCAAACTCATCAACAATGGCAAGAAACAGTTCTTGCATATTAATAATTTTGCGATTTGCAAAATTATTAATAATTCTGTTTTCCACAACGGAAGCGGAATTGTATGGTATTAAATTCCCGATGTAAATATCGGGATATTCTCTGCCTTTTAACCGTATTTGTTTTAAATCAGATTTTATTTTATCTATTTTTTTAAGTGTTTCGTTATAACCGAGCTCAATTAAAGAATCAAGAGAAGTAAAATCATCATTTTTCTTTCCGTTAAAATCCGGCTTTATAATAACATCTGCTAACTTCAGATTTTCCTTTGTAACAATGCTCATAGGTATGGAAACAATCTGATCGGCTATTTTCAAGGGTGAGTTTAAATCCTCGGCTTTGCGAAGTTTACTTGTAGCATCCACTGCAATTATGTAATTACTCCCCAAATTTTTTGCTGCTTTTGTAGGAACATTAGCCACAAGTCCGCCGTCAACAAGAAGCATGGAATCAATTTTAACCGGTTCAAGCAAAAAAGTAACACTTGAACTTGCCCGTAATGCTTCGCCCAGCGACCCTTTGCCGAGCACCACCATTTTCCCTGTAGTTAAATCGGTACTTACGGCTCTAAATCTGTATTTAAGTTCATCAAAAGAATTATATGTATGCAGCGGAGCATTCAGAGTGTAATAATTAAGGAAACTTTTAAATCTTTGTCCCGAATTAAATGCTCTCGGAAGAATCGGCTTAAATCCATCCAATTTAAGGGATAATACGGCAACGTCTTCGGTAATTTTTTGGTCAAGATAAAGTTCATTACGCGAGGTTTCGTTTGAAGAATAAAACTTATTCCAATCCGTCGAAGTAATAATTTTTTCCAATTCATTAACGGTATAACCTGATGAGTACAGCCCCCCGATAATACTTCCCATACTCGTACCCACAATAAATTCGATGGGAATATTATTTTCTTCCAACGCTTTAATTACACCAAGGGCAACAACTGCACGAGCACCGCCTCCGCTTAAAGCCAAAGCAACTCTGGGCTTACATTCAGGTACTTTTATTGTTAACCCGAAAGGGAGTTTTTGTTTAAAAAATTTCGGGACAAACTTTGTTGTGTTTTGCTGCGCAATAAGCAAGGCAGGGAAAAGAAAAACCAAAACTATTTTTATTATTCTATTCACGACAATAAAAATAGAGAAAAGTTAATAAAATTTAATTATTAACTTTTCTCCAAAGTCTTTACTTTCTTTTTTTATTGTTTCTTTGTTGAGCTTTTTTTTGTTCCTCGGCGGCTTCCATCATCTTTTGCATAAATCCGGGTTTTTTGTTTTTTCTATCCACAGGAACCAGCTCAATATTACTCTGCTTTTTATTGATGTAATATTGCTGAATAATGGAAAGCAAATTAAACATCATATAATACAAATTTAATCCTGAAGAAAAATTCATAAACATAAATGTCATCATTATAGGCATCATATAAACCATTGCCTTTTGATTGGGATCTTTAACGGTCATTTTTTGCTGGAAGAACATTGTAATACCAAGTAATATTGCAAGTATGGAAATTTGATCGACATTTACTATAGGAATTTTAAATGGCAGCGAAAAAACGAAATCGGGCGAAGCCAAATCTTTTATCCATAAAAAGGACTCGTGTCTAATTTCTATTGCAACTCTGAAAAAAGCAAACAAAGCAAACAGAATAGGCATTTGGAGCAACATAGGTAAACATCCCCCGGCGGGATTTATTCCGTAGGTTTGATAAAGCTTCATTGTTTCTTTTTGAATTTTCTGCTGATCGCCTTTATATTTTTCTTTAATCTCGGCAATCTTAGGTTGTAATTTTGCCATCTTTCCCATACTCAAGTAACTTTGCTTTGTAAGAGGAGAAAGCAAAATTTTTATTAAAATGGAAAAGATAATTATTACAATACCGTAATTGGGAATAAAGCTGTGTAAAAAGGTAAAAAGCGGTTGCAAAAAATATTCCGAAATAGGACGCGTAACAAATTTTAATCCGAAGAAGCTTCCAAAATCATAAATTGCTTCGTAATTTTTATTATACGCATTTAATATTTCGTACTTAACGGGACCAAGATACAAAGCAAATTTATCTTTTTGATAATTAGACTTACCAAAAGGAATTTTTAAACTTACATTGTAATATTCCCTAATACCCAACGAAGGGATATTAACCCGGGTACCTTCCAATTTTGCTCCGTCGTCAACTGTTGGGGCTTCGGGAGAAAGTATCATTGCAAAATATTTGCTTTTAATACTTACCCAATCAATTTTTCCGTGAACATCCTTTTCAACTTTTTCGTCTTCGGATTCAGCATCAATGATAAATAATTCTCCTCCACCGTAAAAAGCGGAATTAGCATATGTGGCTTCGTCAACCGAATTTAATTCCAAAAAATTTAATCCGCTTTGCCAAGCAATATCGTAACGATTATCCGTAATCACATCATTCATGTTTACCATTTCAACTTCCACTTTGGATTGATAATCATTTCCGTAGAAGATGAAATTCTTTCTAATCTCTTTATTGTTATCCGCTTTATAGGTATAAGAAAGTTTTAAGGAGTCGGAGCCGGAAAGTTTATAATACCAATTATCAGCAGCAGTTGTAAAATCCAATTTGGAAGTATTAACTAATTTACCTCCGTCTCTGGTTACAAAAATAAGATCGAGGTCGCCTCCGTTTGTTTGGTTTAGTAATTGTACATGTGTATTGTAAAAATCGTTTTCGTCAAATTTATCGTAATACCAAGTTTGATATTTCTTTAAATAGCATTTGCGAATTTTGCCGCCTTTACTGGTCATTTCTATCTTATACAAATCGGTTTCAATTGTAATAACACTTTCGGGTTTATCCGTAATTCTAAATAATCCGGTTTGCATATTTTCTGTAGAATCACTACTGTTTGCAACTACCGTTTCAGGTTCTGTTCCTTCTTTTTTAATATCGGAATTCTCGGACTCAACTTTTTCCGGTTCGTTTTGTTGAGTTACCAATGTTGTATCGGCAGCAGATGCCGTTTGAGGTTGTGGTTCGGGGGTATTGAAATAAAGCCATACAACTAAGACTACCCCCATTAAAACAAATGCTAAGGTTGACTGTTTATCCATTTATGAATTTCCGGGTTTATTTTGTTCTGTTAAAATATAACTTTTAATTGTATTGAGAATTTCTATTATATCCTCTTCAATATCTTTTAAGAATAATCGAGGATATTTTTTTTTATTAATCGAATTTGGAGAAATCATTAAGAGCAAAGTTCTGTTTCCGAGTATAGAGGTTAGAATTTCTTTATTTAATCTGTACGATTCTCTGATTAATCGCTTCATTCTATTACGCCAAACAGCATTACCCGCTTTTTTATAAACAGCCGGAACAATTTTAACCGTGCCGGCTTTTTTATCCTCAATATAAAAAATAGCCTTTAATTTTCGGCTATTTGAATAAATTCGTTTCCCTGAATTAAATAGTAGAGAAATTTCATTTTTCTTTTTGATTCTTTCATGTTTAGAAAGGCCAAAGCGTTTCACGCCGGTTTACCTAACAATTGGACTAATATTCGTCACTAACTGTTAATTTTTTTCTGCCTTTGGCTCTGCGTCTTGAAAGTACGGCTCTTCCGTTTTTAGAAGCCATCCTTTCTCTGAATCCGTGCTTGTTTTTTCTTTTTCTATTGCTTGGCTGAAAAGTCCTTTTCATAATACACCTTTTTCGTTAAATCATTTTTAATACAGAGTATAAAATTACTCAAATAATATAAAAAACACAATTTTTTTCGAGTTGCAAAATTTTGCTTTTTATCTTTTTTCATCTCGGTTTATGCCGAATTTCCCGAAAAAAACGATAGACATCCCGTAAAAAAAGATAACGGATTATGAAACCGGTTTTAAGGAATTCCCTTTTGAATGTGAAAACTTTTTGCCCGTTTTTGCCAGTTTCGTCTTTAAATATAAGAGATATTCCACCGGATTTTCACCGATACATTTTTTCCCTTTGTAAATCAGATAATTTTTTCTGTGAGAAACAGGAGTAAAGGAAGGCATAATTACGTTAGCTCCGGCTCGTAAACCTTTCTCACGTCCGCTTTTATTTAAGGTTGCCAAGGCCGTTGTTGCCGGAATATGTACATTTTGCAAAACAATGCGCGCAACAGCCATTGTATTAAGCAATAGACGTAAGTTACCGTTCGGAATATTGTGGAACGGGGTGTTTTCCGCATGAATAAACGGAGAAAATGAAGCCATATCTACATCAAGTTTATTACACAGAATAATATCGTCGGCTATGTTTTCCGCCGTTTGATTTGGCAAACCTACTATATTGCCGCTACCGATTTGAAAACCGATTTGTTTTAGATATTTCAAATGCTTAATTCTTGTTTCAAAATTTTGCCCGGGATGAATTTTATTATACAACGTCTTATTTGCCGTTTCATGTTTTAACAAGTATCTGTCTGCCCCCGCATTACGCCATATGTCGTAATCTTTAAAAGGACGTTCACCAACGCTTAACGTTATGGCAACATCAAAACTGTTTTTAATTTGTTTTATTATCTTTTCAATAAACTTACCGGTATAAAACGGATCTTCGCCGGATTGCAACACTATGGTTTTAATTCCTGCACCGTAAATAGATTCTGCAACTTCCAAAATCTCCTTTGCCCCCATTCTAAAACGCTTAATGCTTTTATTGGATTTTCGTAAGCCGCAATAGAAACAATTTTGCCTGCAATAATTTGAAAACTCAATAATTCCACGTAAATGAATTTGATTCCCGAAGTATTTTCGGGTTATACTTTCAGCTTTATCGTAGAGCAAATTGCATTCCTCTGTATCATTAAGTAAAATGAGAAAAACAATTTCTCTTTTAGACAACTTTTCCTTATTTAATATTCTAAATAAATTCATAATTTTTAACATTAAAAATAGACATCCCGTTCACCGTTAATTAATCTGGCAATCATTTTTTTTGTAGCGTTTCTTTCTTTTTCGGGTAATTTTTCAATCTGCTGCATCAGTGCTTTTTCCGCTTCTTCAACATAACCGTTCGAAGCAAAATCAAGAAGATATTCTTTAAAGGTAGCAAGAGCATTCGGAGTACAAATTTCACCGATTTTTCCGGATTTGGCAAGTTCCATAAATCTATCACCCGTTCTGCCGGAACGATAGCAAGCCGTACAAAAACTCGGTAAATATCCCAACTCGCAAACATCTTTAACAACCTCGTCTAAAGAACGATGGTCGCCAAGCTGGAACTGACCGAATTTGCTTTTTGCTTTTTTTTCTTCTTTATATGCCCCCGGAGAAGTTTTACTGCCGGCACTAATTTGCGATACACCTATATTAAAGAGTTCTCTGCGTAATTGCGGTTTTTCGCGAGTAGATAAAATTATTCCCGTATATGGTACGGCAAGACGCAAAACGGCAACAATTTTCTTGAAGGATAAATCGTCAACAGCATGCGGTGGTTGTTGTGCTGCGGGTGCATTTAATGCAGGTTCCAACCGAGGGATGGAAATTGTGTGCGGACCTACGCCAAGTGTTTTATCCATATAATTTGCATGTGAAAGCAATGCAAGCACTTCAAACTTATAATTGGTTAAACCGAACAATGCTCCTATTCCAAGGTCATCTATTCCGGCATCAAAAGCCCGTTCGGGGGCATGCAATCGGAAAGCATAATCTTTTTTTGGCCCAGAAGGATGCATAATTTTGTATGTTTGATAATGATAGGTTTCTTGAAAAATCTGGTATGTTCCTATTTCAAAACTATGAAGAATTTTAAAATCTTCTGTTGTAAGAGGTGCAATGTTTACGTTAACTCTGCGAATATTATTTCCGTTATAATTTATCGAATAAATCCTTTTAATTGCTTCCCCGACAAAATCAAGGTTTGCTTCTTTTGGATGTTCGCCGCAAACCAAAAGCAACCGCTTTTGTCCGGTAGTAATAAGTTCTCTTGCCTCCGCTTCTATCTCGTCAATTGTTAATGTACGGCGTGTAATCTCTTTATTATCAATTCTAAAAGCACAGTAGAGACAATTGTTTACACATGCATTTGTAAGATAAAGGGGAGCAAACATCACAAGTCTGTTTCCGTAAATACTTTCCTTTATCTCTTTTGCGGCCGAAAAAAGTTCATACAATACTTCCTTATCGGTAATATTTAGTAACGCCGCACTTTCTTCCAACAGAATTCCTTTTCTTTTTTTTGCTTTTCCGATAATTGAAAGTTGTAAATCTTTGTTCCTTAAATTGTCATCTTCAATCAAAGAGTTTATATATTCCTCGTTAATAAATTCCATTTCATTTCCTTTTTGTTTATCTAACTCCATCCAAAAAATATTCCAGAATCTTTCTTGCGAAATTTATACTGTAACACGTTTTCAGATTATGTTTTTCTTCAAAATAGGAATGATTTCTACTTAAAATAAGAATTAATTGCCTTCCCTCTTTCCGTACAATACAAAATCAAAAAAAAACTATGGTATAAATTTTGTTTTTCTATTTAAAACAACTTGAGAAAAAAATGAATACCGTAAGTAATGCTGAACGAAAACATATTGTTTTTATCGGTAAAAGAAATGTGGGGAAATCTTCTTTAATAAATGCCTTTGCTAATCAGGAGTTGAGTATTGTAAGCAATATCGCCGGCACAACTACCGATCCCGTTCGCAAAGCAATGGAATTACTCCCTTTCGGACCAGTGGTATTAATAGATACCGCGGGAATAGATGATATAGGAGAACTCGGAGAAAAAAGAATAAATCAAACTCTTAAAGTTATATCTTCGGCAGATTTTATTTTATTTGTTATTGACGGAAAAAATAAAATTGAAGATGTTGACAAAGAATATATAAGACGTCTTAAAAAAAACACCACCCCTTTTATATTTGTAATTACAAAAAGTGATTTGGGCATTGAACAAAATTTAATCTCCGAGTTGAAACGGTTCGGAAATAAAATAATAATCGTATCGGTTACCGATAAAAAAAGCATTTACCGATTAAAAGAAACAGTGATAGAATTAATGCCGAAAGAAAAAGAGATTCCTCTTTTGGCAGACCTTGTACCCAAAAACAGTATTATAGTTCTTGTTGTTCCCATAGATCCCGGCGCACCCAAAGGACGAATAATAAAACCGCAAGTACAGGCACTAAGGGAAGCACTTGATACAAATTTAATTTCAGTTGTTGTTCAAGCCACAGAACTAAAAAAAGCACTCACCAAACTTAATCAAGCCCCGGCACTTGTTGTTACCGATAGCCAAGCTATTTTTTCTGTTGCCAACGATGTTCCCTCGAATATTCCTCTCACAACTTTTTCAATTTTAATGGCACGTAATAAAGGTGATATCAAAAAACTTTTAACCGGCTTGGAAAAATTGGATAACTTGAAAGAAGGAGACAAAGTTTTGATTTCCGAAGCATGTACACATCATGCACAAAAATACGATATAGGACGAGTTAAAATACCAAATTGGTTACAAAAACATACAGGCAAAAACCTTATAATAGATATAGCCGCCGGAAGAGATTACCCCGAAGATTTATCCGAATATAGTTTGATTATCCATTGCGGCGGTTGCATGATTACACGTGCCGAAATGCAAAGCAGAATTAAACACGCCGAAATCTCAGGAATACCCATTGTAAATTACGGATTGATTATCTCCTATATGCACGGGGCAATTCCACGCGTATTAAAACCACTGTTAATATAAAGATTGAATCTTTTGTTTTGTAATTTTATATTGATTTGCCATTATTATATTTATCGGAGAAATTATGAAACAAAATTTAACCGCCGTTTTCTTTTCAGTTGCCATAGTGCTTGCATCAATTATTTTAGGATATTCCTATTTAAACAGAACCCAACCGGTAGGAACAATTTCCGTTACGGGACTAGGAGAAAAGAACTTCACTTCCGATTTGATTGTTTGGTCGGGCAGTTTTTCCAGAACAAACATGAATTTGCGCGATGCTTATTCCAAATTAAAAAAAGATAAAATAATCATTTTGAATTATATGCAAAATAAAGGGATTGCAAGAGAAAATATAATTTTTAGTGCGGTTTCCACAAACAAAAATTCAAGAGCGGAATACTCTGCGGACGGTAAATATATCGGTTCTGTTTTTAACGGCTATACTCTTTCCCAAACCGTTGAAATCGAATCTAAAAACGTAGAAAAAGTTGAAGAAGTTTCTCGCGAAATAACAGAATTACTAAACCAAGGTATTCAGTTCTATTCCGACTTGCCACGATATTATTACACTAAACTTTCGGATTTAAAAATTGAAATGATTTCTAAAGCAACAGAAGATGCAAGAATACGTGCGGAAAAAATAGCTGAAAATTCCGGCACAAAACTCGGAAAATTAATTTCAGCCAAAATGGGAATTTTCCAAATTACGGGTCAAAATTCAGATGAGGATTATTCTTGGGGCGGAACGTTTAATACTTCTTCCAAAGAAAAAACGGCTTCCATTACAATGAAACTTACATACGGAGTAAAATAACCGGACTGTTACATTTGTTGAGTAGTTAAACTAAATCGACAAATTTTGCATCAACAATCTTTTTCAAATCTTCAGGATTAAGTTTTACTTGTGTACCGCGAACACCGGCGCTTATGAATATTGCATTAAAAAGTTGTGCGGTTTCATCAATATATATTGGGTATCGCTTTTTTAATCCAAGCGGAGAACACCCTCCTTTTATATATCCTGTTAACGGCAAAAGCTCTTTTTCTTTTATCATTTCAATTTTTTTTACTTCCGCTACCGCAGCAGCTTTCTTTAAATTTAATTTTTCGGGACCCGGAATTACAAAAATGAAAATTTCATTTGTGTTTGCACGGGTAACCAATGTTTTAAAAACCGATTCCGGCTCTACATCTATTTTTTTTGCGACTGAAACAGCATCAATTTCTTTAATGGAAAATTTATAATTAAATAATCCAAAATTTATTTTGTTGCTTTCAAGTATTCTTACGGCATTTGTTTTTTTCATTTGATTCGATATTTTTTAACCAATAACCAAATATTAAAAAATCAAAATATTGCATCTTTAACAGATTTACAAAATAAAAGATAACTGTTCATTCTTATTTTGTTCAATTAAAATTTTAAGTGCTGTAATATAAAACACATAATGTTAAATTAGGGTAAAAAACCGGGGGGGAAAAAGCCTATATTAAAATAACTTATCCATATTCCATATAACTAATTTTATTTAAATATACGATGGAAAAACAATTGGTGATTTTGAGCACAAAATTAAAAAAATATTTGAATTTTTGTATAATAATTCAAATGTTGAACTAAAGGAATTTTTAATCAATGCAGCAGAGGTTATCATGAAAAAATTTTTCATTCTTTTTATCACCATTTCCTCCTTTTTATTTGCCCAAGATTTTCAGGTATCAAATACCGGAATTTATTCGGTTGACCCGCCACATATTGCAATTGCTGGGTCTACGGTACATTTGGCTTTCGGGACAAATTTTTCTTATTTTCAGTTTGATAAAAACGGTCCCGCTGCCCCTATTGATAATCCTATCAGACCGGTAGAAACAAGTCCTTATACAACCGATATTGTTGTTGACCCTACAAACAGTAACCACCTTGCCATTGTATATTACACATATCATTACGACAGCTATAATTCTTCAAGTTTTTTTATTGCTTACGTTACGGAAAGTAATGATAACGGAGCAAATTGGGAAACTCCGGTTCTTTTGGACACAATTCAAAACGGAAGTTCAATAGGAAATATTACACAGGAGATTCCGGTAGCAAAATTTTCCAATGCGGGTAATTTATATCTCCTTTGGAAAGTCCACCAGAACAGCACAACTACCAATGCCCTTTATCTTTCCAAAAACTTAGGTACAAAAATAAGAATTGACGACCCGAATACTAATGATTTGGAATTAGCGGTTAGTTTGGATGTTGAAACATTTAACGGCACGGAATGGGTGGCGGTTTCATACGGAAAAACGGTAAATAGTAAAGTTAATTTTTATTTAAAATATTCCTCGGACGGAGCATCTTCGTTCTCTGACGAAATTCTTGTTAAAAACGACGGCGAAACATTCTTAACCATCGAACATCAAACAACCGTATTTATGAATGCCGGCGGTAAATTTATGTATGTTTATCGGGATTTTGCTCATGGCCCTAAATTAATTACCTCGGACGATTCCGGTGTTACTTGGAAAGATCAGGGAACGGTTGAATCTCATAAATATGTTTATGTTGCACTTAGAAGAATGCCGGGAACAACGAATTATTTTGTAAAGGCATTTATGGACAACAATGATAATTTAACCTATTTTACAAGTACTGATTTACTTGATTGGAACAATGCCGGTCAACTAAACAGCAGTTCTGCAACAATTTCCGAAGCAGGCTCATACCTTGATATATCGGTTCAAGATGATTATACAATTGCCGCCGCTTGGATTGATAACAGAACCGATAATGAAGAAATCTTTTATGGTAAAGGCACTTTGCCAACCGTTGGAATTAACGATCAAAGTTCAGAATTGCCAACGGAATTTACTTTGTTACCGAATTATCCAAACCCGTTTAACCCCTCAACAAACATCGCTTATCAGCTACCCTATGATAGCCAAGTAAAAGTTGAAATTTTCAATACGCTTGGTGAACGTGTGGATTTATTAGTTGATAAAGTTGAAAATGCTGGATTTCATTCCGTTGTTTGGAACATTTCAAATAGAAGTAAAATTTCGAGCGGCACATATATAATTAAACTAACCGCTTTATCACTGAATAATAATAAGGTCTTTACCGATACAAGAAAAATGCTTCTGTTAAAATAAGTGTAAATTGTTTCTTTTAAAAAAGCCCGATAATTAAATTTATTTTATCGGGTTTTTTCTTTTCTGTTTTATCACCCCAAATTAAAAGCTATTTTCACTCCTTCAATTATCATTGTTGTCCCGATAATGGCTATTATCAATCCCATTATTTTGCCAATTACCGAAATAATATTATTTCCTACAATTTTTACTAATGTATCGCTAATAAGAAAAAAGAAATAAGTAAGCAAACACATTAATGCAAAAACTGCAATGATAATACCAATATGAATAACTCCGGAGTTTGTTACAAAATTCATTGCGGTTACAATTGTACCAGGCCCTGCTAAAATTGGAACGGCAAGGGGCGAAACAGCAATATTCTCGTTAATATTGGGTTCTTGTAAATGTTTAACAGTTGATTTTTTAGATTGTAGCATTTCAAAACCCACGTAAAAAATCAGAATACCACCCGTTACTTTAAATGCGGGAATTGTAATACCAAATAAATCAAAAATAAATTTACCCAAAACAACAAATACAACAACAATTATAAAAGCAATTAAAGTGGATTTTTTTGCAATCCTTTTTCGTGTATTATTATCAGCCTCTTCAACCAAAGATAAAAAAATAGGTACATTTGCAATAGGATTCATTATCGCAAAAAAACCTGTAAAAACCGTTACCGAAAAAGTAATTAAATTATTCATATGAATAAAACTTATTTATATCCGCAAAATTTGTAAGTAATAAAATACGATACTGTTCTTAAAATATTTGTTATGCTTTACTTTTACTTTTTAAGCAATAAAGCTAAATCGGTAAGAATATATCCACTTTCTTCAAGTAACGGATCATCAATTCTCAGATTTTCAATTTTATCTTTACCGTCGGTTTTTTCAATAAGATTTTCTTTTTTAATTCGTTCTTTTTTACGTTTTTTTTTGCGGGCTTCATTTTTTGCCCATTCTTTTTTGCGAACCTCAATATTCAACGAAAATTCTTTTTTTGCCATACGTTCGTTATACAATTTAATATCTTCAATCAAATATTGAAATTCTAAATTTTTTGCAATACGTTTCTTATGCTTTTGCATTAATTGAGAAAAATAGGGTGAAAGATTACCGTATTTCCTGTAATCGGAAGGAGCTATTTGATCCCATTTCAAAGCACTCGGACGTGATGCCTCGCCAAAATCCGTACGTGGAAATGACGGATAAGAGATATCCGGCATTACACCCAACTTTTGCGTACTGCTTCCGGTAATGCGATAAAATTTGGCAATAGTAATTTTGAGTTTACCGAGTTTCTCTTTTTTTGTAGGCATAAATCTATTTAAATCAATCAAATTTTGTACGGTTCCTTTACCGAAACTTTGCTCGCCTAAAATTATTCCACGTCCGTAATCTTGTATTGCTCCCGAAAAAATTTCCGATGCGGATGCGCTGTATCTGTTAATTACAACGGCAAGCGGTTTATCGGTAAAAAGCGAGGGGTCAGGGTCTCTATCAACTTCAATTTTTCCCATAGAGTTTTTCACTTGTACAACCGGACCTTCGGTAATAAATAAACCGGTAAGCTCAATTGCCTCTTGCAAAGAACCTCCGCCATTATTACGCAAATCAATAATAAGTCCTTCAACTTTTTGCTTATTAAGTTCTGTTATTAATTTACGAACATCTCTTGTGGTGCTTTTATAATCAGGATCTCCGTTACGTTGGGCTTCAAAATCTATATAAAATGCGGGTATCTTAATCACACCTATTTTATATTCAACCCCGTCTTCATTAATTTTTATTACTTTGGAGCTTGCAGCTTGTTCTTCCAATTTTATTTTATCCCGCACTAATTTTATCTCTTCCGTCGGCATATCCAATGTAGCATCTGCACGAAGAATGGCAAGCCGCACCACTGTTCCTTTTTTCCCTCGTATAAGTTGAATAACATCATCAAGCCGCCATCCAACAATATCGATCATTTCGCCGTTTTCTCCTTGCCCCACGGCAACAATTCTATCGTTTTCAAAAAGATTTTTGCTTTTGGCAGCAGGCCCTCCGGGTATAATTCTGGCAATAGTGGTATAATCGTCCTTTGTTGTAAGAGATGCACCGATTCCTTCCAAAGATAAAGACATTGTAATGTTAAAATTTTGCGAAGTAAGCGGCGACATATAATTAGTGTGAGGATCAACCGCACCGGCAAATGCGTTCATATAAAGTTGAAAAACATCTTCGGTTTTATATTGCAAAATAACTTTATGAAATCTTTTATATCTGTTTGTTAAAACTTTAGCCGTTTTTTTCCAATCCTCTTTTTTTAACTTTTTATTTAGCGCATCATTCTTTAATCTTTTTCTCCAAATTTCATCAAGTTCTTTTTTTGTTTTTGCCCATGGAGCTTTATCGCGCTCCGGTATATATGTTTCGTTTTTTGTGTAGTCAAACTCGGTCTTCATTCTTTTAATAACATATTTAACTCTGTCGAACAATCTTTGCTTATAAACATTAAAAATTTCAAAAGGGATATCCAATTGACCGTGAATTAAAAAATCATCGAACATATACCTGTATTTTTCAAATTTATCTATATCCGATTGTAAAAAATAGAGACGGTTATAATCCATTGATTTAAGGTAATCATCAAAAATAACGGAAGATAATGAATCATTTAAATTAATTTTTTTGTAATGATAATTTGTTAAAAGCGTTGTAACTATTTGGTCTATTCTGGAGTGCAGGTTATCGGGCTTAATAACTTTAAATGAATCGATTACAGCATTTTTTTCTGTAAATTCCGCCCCCGTTTGAGCAAAAATATTAAATGAAAATATTGTAAAAAGAATAATGAGAAGTAAATTTTTCATAGTCTTTCCAGATGTTTAAGAATTATTGTTATAAACAAGCGAAGGAAATATTTGTTTCCTAAATTTTATTTAAGAGACTTTAAATTTACTCAGTAAATTAATAAAATGTGCTTTTTGTATAAAAATTTTGTAAAAGGTATTTTGATTGTTTCGTTAAAATTTTAAAGTTTAACAACTTAAACTTAGTAAATAAAGATTTATTCACGATATCTGACAAAGAATAAACGGTAAGATGGAAAACAAATAATCTTGTTAATAGCAAACCAGAGAGTTAAACGGTAACAATCGTTTTAGAAAAGATTAATATAAATTAAATATTTATCCGGCGGGCAAAATAAAATTACCCGCCGAATTTAAATTGAAACGGTTCTATCCTTTAGGCCCAATCATTTCTTCGGGTTTAACTTTTTCGTCGAATTCTTCGGCTGTCAAAAATCCCAAAGCCACTGCAGCTTCTTTCAAAGTTGTATTTTCCGCAAATGCTTTTTTGGCAACCTTTGCAGCATTATCATACCCAATATGGGGGTTTAATGCGGTAACAAGCATTAAGGACTGATTCAATAATTCTTTAATTCTGTCCTTATTCGGTTTTATGCCCACCACCATATGGTCAGTAAAACTTTCGGCAGCATCGGAAATTAATCTAATGGATTGAAGTAAGTTGTAAATCATTACCGGTTTATAAACATTAAGTTCAAAATTACCGCTTGCTCCTGCAAAACCGATTGTGGCATCATTTCCGAAAACCTGTGCGGCAACCATGGTAAGAGCTTCGGCCTGCGTAGGATTTACTTTACCGGGCATAATGGAACTTCCGGGTTCATTTGCGGGAAGAGATAATTCTCCCAAACCGCTTCGAGGACCTGAGCCCATCCAGCGGATATCGTTAGCAATTTTATGAAGTCCGGCAGCTATGGTTTTAAGCACACCACTAAATTCAACAATAGCATCGTGAGCGGCAAGCGCCTCAAATTTATTGGGTGCGGAAGTGAATTTTTTGCCGGTAATTTCAGATATTTTTTTTGCAGCCAATTGAGCAAAATCTTTATGTGTATTTAAACCGGTTCCTACAGCTGTCCCGCCAAGCGCAAGCTGCGAAAGCCGCGGTAATGCGGCATTAATTCTATCCAAACCGTTATTCAACTGTTGAACATATCCCGAAAACTCTTGCCCCAAAGTTAAAGGCGTAGCATCCATTAAGTGAGTACGCCCTATTTTGATTATATCTTTAAATTCTTCCGATTTTTCGGCCAATGCATCGCGTAACTTTGTAATCATCGGTATTAAACGTCTGTAAACTTCTTCTACGGCGGCAATATGCATTGCGGTCGGGAAAGTATCGTTAGAGGATTGAGCTTTGTTTACATCATCATTTGGGTGAATAGGTTTTTTGCTCCCCAATTCACCGCCGGCAATTTCAATTGCTCTGTTTGCAATTACCTCGTTTGAATTCATATTTGTTTGTGTTCCACTGCCGGTTTGCCATACCACCAAAGGGAAATGCTCGTCTAGTTTGCCTTCAATGACTTCGTCGGCAGCTTTAATAATTAAATCGGCCTTTTCTTGCGGGAGCATTCCCAATTCTGTATTAGCTTGAGCGGCAGCTTTTTTTAAGATGCCCAATGCTCTTATTAACTCTCTCGGAAATCTTTCACCGCCTATTTTAAAATTCATTAACGAACGTGCCGTTTGTGCACCGTAATACTTGTCGGATGGGACTTGAACTTCGCCCATTGAGTCAGTTTCAATTCTGTAATCCATCTCTTTATCTCCTGAATTTTGTTAATTATTTTACATCAAAAATTACATTTATTAGTTTCAATTTCCAAAATAAAATAGGATATCATAACCGCACCGGATTCCG
>Ga0256913_10000486_pt1 | contig 20427 bp, 19 predicted proteins | sample Axial_MatmetaG_FD_185970 | JGI IMG/M metagenome (GOLD analysis project Ga0256913, IMG submission 185970) | Deep-sea worm associated microbial mat communities from Axial Seamount, Juan de Fuca Ridge, Pacific Ocean - Axial_Mat | ecosystem: Environmental > Aquatic > Marine > Oceanic > Microbial... | reverse complement strand
CATTGCGAGTCCTGTCCGAAATGAATTTATCTTTAGTTAATCTTAAACAAGATTTAATTTTAATTTAATCTAAATAATTTATAGTTTTGTGTCCCTTATTAAAGAAATGAGGTGTTTTTAAGGTTGTTTTTTATGAACTTTAAATGCTTGCGGTTGTTAGTAAGATACCTAAGAAGATGAAACATGGCAGATGATAAAAACAAGATACTTGATGATGTAACGGGCGGTGAGTATAAATATGGATTCTCTACCGATATCGAGATGGATTATATTCCCAAAGGATTAAGTGAGGATGTTGTACGTTTGATATCGAAAAAGAAGAACGAACCTGAGTTTATGCTTGAGTTCCGCCTTAAGGCTTTTCGTCAGTGGAAGAAGATGAAACAACCGACCTGGCCTCATCTCACACTTCCGGAAATAGATTTTAACGACATAATATATTATGCTGCGCCAAAAAAGAAACCGGAACTGAAAAGTCTGGATGAGGTCGATCCCGAGCTAAAGGCTACTTTTGATAAGCTGGGGATACCTTTGGATGAACAAAAGGTACTGGCAGGTGTCGCTGTTGATGCTGTTATGGACAGTGTGTCGGTAAAGACCACATTCAAAGAGACATTGGCCGAGAAAGGTATCATCTTTTGTTCCATCAGTGAGGCCATTCAGGAGTACCCTGATCTTGTGAAGAAGTATCTCGGTTCCGTAGTTTCGTATGCCGATAATTTTTATGCAGCACTTAATTCTGCTGTGTTCAGCGACGGATCGTTCGTGTACATTCCCAAAGGTGTTCGTTGCCCGATGGAACTGTCAACATATTTCAGGATAAATGCAATCAATACGGGGCAATTTGAGAGAACCCTGATCGTTGCTGATGACGATAGTTATGTTAGTTATCTTGAGGGATGTACAGCACCTCAGCGTGACGAGAATCAGCTTCATGCAGCTATAGTGGAAATTATAGTTATGGAACGTGCTGAGGTTAAGTATTCAACAGTTCAGAACTGGTATCCCGGTGATAAAGAAGGCAAGGGCGGTATATTCAACTTTGTGACAAAGCGTGCACATTGCAAAGGCGATTATTCCAAAGTGTCATGGACACAGGTTGAGACCGGTTCGGCCATAACCTGGAAATACCCAAGCTGTATTCTTCAGGGCGATCATAGTGTTGGAGAGTTTTACTCAGTAGCTGTTACAAATAATTACCAACAGGCTGATACGGGTACGAAGATGATACATCTAGGTAAAAATACCCGGAGTCTTATAGTATCAAAAGGTGTGTCGGCAGGGAAGAGCCAGAACAGTTATCGTGGATTGGTGAAAGTTGCCAAGAAAGCTGAAAATGCAAGGAACTTCTCACAATGCGATTCGTTGCTTTTGGGCGATAAATGCGGAGCTCATACATTCCCGTACATCGATGCACATAACAACACGGCAATAGTTGAGCATGAGGCAACAACCTCGAAAATTGGCGAGGATCAGATCTTTTATTGTAATCAAAGGGGTATATCGACAGAAGATGCGATAGGCCTGATAGTGAACGGATATGTTAAAGATGTGATCAATCAGCTACCAATGGAGTTTGCCGTAGAGGCGCAAAAACTGTTGCAGATAAGTCTGGAGGGAAGTGTGGGATAATTTAAATTGCTAAAGTGTTAAAGATTTAATGCCATTTAACAATTTAGCCATGAACCATTTAACCATAGAAATAAAATGTTAGAAATAAAGAATTTACATGCAAGTATAGAGGATAAGGAAATCCTACGGGGAATAAACCTGAAAGTAAGGCCCGGCGAGATACATGCCATAATGGGCCCTAACGGTTCGGGAAAAAGCACCCTGGCTTCAGTTCTTACGGGAAATGAAAAGTTTAAAGTGATCGAAGGTGAGGTGTTGTTCAATGGAAAGGACCTGTTGGAACTTTCACCTGAAGACAGGGCAAGAGAAGGAATATTTCTGAGCTTTCAGTATCCTGTTGAAATACCCGGGGTTAGCATGGTTAATTTTATGCGAACTGCCCTTAACGAACACAGAAAATACAATGGACTTGAACCCTTGTCGGCAAGTGAGTTCCTTAAGTTGATGCGTGAAAAGAAGAAGTTGGTGGAGATAGATTCGAACCTTACCAACCGTTCGGTGAACGAAGGATTTTCAGGAGGTGAGAAAAAAAAGAACGAAATATTCCAGATGGCAATGCTCGAACCAAAACTTGCCATACTTGACGAAACGGATTCCGGGCTGGATATTGATGCGCTGAGGATAGTTGCCAACGGAGTGAACAAACTGAAAAGACCTGACAATGCGGTGGTGGTCATCACGCATTATCAACGTTTGCTCGATTACATTGTGCCCGATTTTGTGCATGTGCTCTATCAGGGACGTATAGTAAAATCAGCCGGAAAAGAGCTTGCTTTCGAACTGGAAGAAAAAGGATATGACTGGATAAAGAAAGAGGTAGAGGAGTAAGCAAATCTCAGTCGCAGACCTTAGACTTTATCCCTTTAGCCGTTTTGATTGTCACAGTATAACGGGAAAAACCTGAATCGGGAAGTAGGTTAAATGCAGAGGGGCTCAAATGCTAACAGCTAACAGCCAAAAAAACACGAATATCAAATGAGTGTAACGAAAAGAATAACAGATATAAAAGAGAACTACATCGGGCTTTTTGAAGAAAACAGAGAAAAGCTGACAGAAGGTTCGTCGGAGGTGATGAATTCTTACAAGTCAGTGAGTCTGAAGAATTTCGAGGAGTTGGGGATACCTAATGACAGGGATGAAGATTACAAGTATACAAATATACAGCCTTTTCTTAAGGGGTCTTTCGAGTTCAGTTTTGTTCACAAGGAGGCAGAAAACCAGTTGGAAGATATCTTTCAGTGTGAAGTCTCAGCATTGGAATCATATTCGGTTTTTGTGATCAACGGTTGGTACTCAGCAAAAAACAAGATCGCAGATTCGTTGCCTGACGGGGTATACTTCGGAAGTCTGTCAAAAGCTGTGGAAAAATATCCTGAGCTGTTTGAGAAATATTACGGTAAGGCGGCATTGACAGAGCGAGATGGTTTTGCAGCCCTTAACGGGATGTTCGCCCAGGACGGTGTGTTCATTTATGTTCCCAAAGGTGTTGTGCTTGACAAGCCTTTGCAGATTGTGAACATAATGACCGGAGATAATGACCTGGCGGTTTTTCAGCGAAACTTAATAGTTCTTGAAGAGAACAGTCAGGCGAAAGTGCTTGTTTGTAATCATACCCTTACTGCAAGCAAATTTGTGGTTAACAGTGTAACCGAGGTGTTTGCATCAAAGTATGTAAATTTTGAGTATTACACACTCGAGAATCAGCATAACCTGACAACTCAGGTGGCAGGAGTGTTTGTGGAGCAGAAAGACTTTTCAAAAGTGATGACCAATAATCTTACGCTTCATGCGGGGACTTTAAGGAATAATGTATTTTATAAATTGGACGGTGAATATTGCGAAAGTCATCTGTACGGGTTGTATCTGAGCGACAAAAACCAGCATGTGGATAACTTTACTTTTATCGATCATGCCAAACCAAACTGTACAAGTACAGAGCTGTTTAAGGGGGTGATGGACGACAGGGCTACAGGGGCATTTACAGGCAGGGTATTGGTACGGAAGGATTCACAAAACACGAATGCATATCAGTCGAATAACAATATCTTGCTTACAGACCTTGCGCGGGTGAGCACACGTCCGCAGCTTGAGATATATGCCGATGATGTGAAGTGTAGTCATGGTGCAACCATAGGTCAGCTTGATGATGATGCCATGTTTTATCTGCGTTCCAGGGGTATAAGTAAAGAGGAAGCGCGGGTGCTACTTATGTATGCTTTTGCGTACGAAGTGCTGGATAAGATATCGGTTAGTGCCCTGAAAGAACAAATACGCGATCTTGTGGAAAAACGGTTCAGAGGTGAGTACGACAAGTGTGATTTTTGTGTGGTTTGTGCCGAAACACCTAATCCGTTAAGTTGCTTTTGAGAAGGATAAATTGAAAATTGTTTCCTCACTTCAAATGGAGAGAGGGAAGGGTATAACTCCAAGTTTTAATGCGTATTACATAATGGGGGTGAGGAAGACAAATATTTGGGAAAAACCAGGAACTAACAAACCTTGCCTGCGACAGTCAGGCAAAAACTAATATCAGGTGAAAGACATCAAAAATGCACGGGCAGATTTTCCTATTCTGAACCGGGAGGTGAACGGAAAGCCATTGGTGTATCTTGACAATGCGGCAACAATGCAGAAGCCTCAGGTAGTTATTGATTCAATGGTTGAGGTTTACACAAAGTATAACAGCAATATTCATCGGGGGACTCATCACCTTAGTAATGTTTGCACGGAGGCTTTCGAGGAGGCAAGGATAAAGATTCAGAAATTCATCAATGCGGCAAATTCACATGAGGTGATCTTTACACGGGGAACTACCGAGTCAATCAATCTTGTGGCAAATACTTTCGGAGAGGCATTTTTGAATGAAAGTGATGAGGTGATCATTTCTGAGCTTGAGCATCATTCCAATATTGTTCCGTGGCAAATGTTACGCGACAGGAAAGGGATCGTGCTGAAGGTTATACCGATAAATGCTGAAGGAGAATTGCTCCTTGACGAGTATCGATCTTTGCTGAGCGATAAAACAAAACTTGTAGCTGTTGCGCATGTTTCAAATGCTCTTGGTACTATTAATCCGGTCAGGGAGATAATAGAGGCAGCTCATGCAAAGGATATTCCGGTTTTGATTGACGGAGCCCAGGCAGTTCATCATTTCCCTGTTAATGTAACGGAACTTGATGCTGATTTTTATGTTTTCTCGGGACATAAACTTTACGGGCCAACAGGTATCGGTGTTTTGTACGGCAAAGAGGAGCTGCTGAATGAGATGCCGCCGTGGCATGGTGGGGGAGAGATGATAAAGAGCGTGACCTTTGAAAAAACAACATACAACGAGCTGCCATTCAAGTTTGAGGCAGGAACACCCGATTATGTTTCGGCAATAGGTTTGGGAAAAGCAATTGATTACTTAACTTCGTATTCGTGGAATGATATAGTTGATTATGAACGTGAGTTGCTAGATTATGCAACAGAAAAACTGTTGGCCGTTGAAGGGTTGAAAATATTCGGAACGACAAAAAATAAATCGAGCGTGATATCATTTCTTGTGGGAAATATTCACCCATACGATATGGGTGTGATGCTCGACAAAATGGGAATAGCGGTACGTACGGGGCATCATTGCGCACAACCTGTGATGGACAGGTTCGGGATTCCCGGGACGGTGCGTGCTTCATTCGCCATTTATAACACTAAAGAGGAAATTGACAAACTAATTGAAGGAGTAAAGAAGATAAATCAGATTTTTGAATAATATTTTAAAAGTACTCCCTTTCAGGGGAGAGTTACGGAGGATAAATCATGACTATCAACGAAAAACAGGATGAGATAATTGAGGAGTTTTCGGTCTTTGACGACTGGATGGATAAATATTCCTACCTGATAGAGATCGGTAACAGTCTTGAAGGTTTTGACGAGAAGAACCGAGTGGAGCAGAACCTGATAGAAGGTTGTCAGTCGCGGGTGTGGCTGAACGGTGAGTTGAAAGACGGCAAAGTATACTACACGGCCGACAGTGATGCCATAATTACAAAAGGAATAGTTGCTTTGCTTATTCGTGTGATGTCGGGGCACGCTCCGGATGAGATACTTGAGGCTGATCTTTATTTTATTGATAAGATAGGCCTGAAAGAGCATTTGTCGCCAACACGCTCGAACGGACTTGTTTCGATGATAAAGCAGATGCGGATGTATGCTTTGGCATTTAAGACGAAGATGAATGGATAGAGTTTAGAGATAAGAGTTTAGTGGTAGGGATAAAACATAACTTAGAAATATACGATCATGTCAGACGATTTTTTACAACTGGAAACTAAGGTGATAGAGGCATTGAAAACAGTTTATGACCCAGAGATACCTGTTAATGTGTACGATCTGGGTTTGATCTACGAGATCAATGTGGATGAGGAGAAACATAAAGTGAGACTTGTGATGACATTAACTGCACCAAACTGTCCTGTTGCCGATTCGATAGTGCAGGAAGTAAAAGATAAGGTTGAGGCAGTGGAAGGTGTTGAAGAGGTGGAATTGAACCTGACATTCGATCCCCCATGGTCACGCGATATGATGAGCGAAGAGGCTTTGCTTGAGCTGGGGTTGTTGTAAATTGAAAAATTATTGTTTAAATTGCTCTTTGTTGAATGTTGTTAAAATAATTAAATTAATGACCCATACTTATAAACTATTGTTACGAAAAGAGCCTGAAGGACAATACACTGTAATCGTTCCAGCTTTGCCAGGATGTATAACATTTGGGGAAAATATAGATCATGCCATAGAAATGGCCAAAGAAGCAATTCAACTTTATGTTGAAGAACTTCAGGACAGAGGTGAAGAAATTCCGGACGATTCTGAAACGTTGGAATATTCCCTTAATATCTCTGCATAATGAGACTTGATGCTAAATATCTTATAAAGATATTAGAACAAAACGGCTTTGTTTTTAAACGAGCAAAAGGAAGCCATCAGGTGTTTTTCAATATTTCTACTAATAAAACAGTTATAGTACCTATGCATGGAAAAGATATGCCCAAAGGTACTTTTTATGCAATATTAAGGCAGGCAGGTATAGATAAGAATAGTTTATAATTATTTAAGAAGTTAAGAAGTCTTTTTATGTGTTTTTCGTAAATACCTCTTTTAATTGATACAAACTTCTTTTATACTTAAGATAAAACAAAAAGCCCTAGAACTTGGCTTTTCCGATATTGGTTTTGCAAAAGTTCGTCACCTGTCGGAAGAGGAGGAACATCTTAAGCAGTGGCTTGATGCCGGATTCAATGCCGGTATGGGATACATGGAGAACCATTTCGGTAAACGTGTCGATCCTGCTAAGCTTGTTCCAGGTGCAAAAACCGTTATCTCTGTCCTTCTGAATTATTATCCTGCGGAAACTCAAAAGCATAAAGACGTTCCTGTGATCTCAAAATATGCTTACGGCCTCGACTACCATTTTACTGTTAAGGAGAAATTAAAGAAGCTTTTTGATTTTATCAAAGAGGATATCTATCCCGGACTTGAGGGAAGATACTTCACTGATTCTGCTCCTGTGCTTGACCGCGCTTGGGCTGTGCGTGCCGGCTTGGGCTGGATAGGGAAGAACAGCAATCTTATCAGTAAGAAATGGGGCTCGTTTGTTTTTATCGGCGAGCTGATAGTGAATATTGATATTGAAGAGGAGCGGAAAGAGGTTAAGAATGCCTGCGGAACGTGTACCCGTTGCATTGATGCCTGCCCGACTGGAGCATTGGTAAAGCCCTATACCGTTGATGCGGGTAAATGCATATCTTATCTTACAATTGAAAATAAAGATGATATTCCGGATAAATTTAAAGATAAATTTGATAATTGGGTCTTTGGTTGTGATATTTGCCAGGATGTATGTCCGTGGAACAGTAAATTGATTCCTTCGGAAGAGCCGGATTTTCAACCTAAGGAGGAATTTCTGAAAATGACAAGGTCTGACTGGATAAATCTGAATGAAAAAGAATTTGACGAATTGTTTAGTCAGACACCTTTGGAGCGTACAAAATTCAAAGGTTTGAGAAGAAATATTGATTTTTTATTATAGATTAAAATGATAGAAATTTTGAGTGGCTAAAATGCAGATAATCAAGAGATAGTAATTTTGACCAACTGAAGGTTTAATGTTTTAAAGTCCTTTGTTTAAGGGATGAACGAAAGGTTTTTGAAACTTTTTATTAATTTGGACGTATCAAAAAGTCCAATCTGTTACTTATTAAAAAACATAAGTGATATGGCTAATAAGAAATACATATACGATCCTGAATCGTTAATTTATATACAGGTAGAAATAACACTAAAAGACAGAATTAAAAAAGTTCTGCCATATGTTATTGTAGGAATTGTAATGGGGCTTATGTCCTATGTGTTTATTGCTGTTGAGTACTATACCCCGAAAGAAAAACTTCAGGCTGAAAAGATTCAGGTACTCGAAAAGAACCAGAAAGTCCTTAATGATAAGATAGATCATGCTGACAGAAAACTGTCGGAGTTGATTGCATACGACGATAGTGTTTACCGTACTGTTCTGGGGGCTAAGCCTCTTTCCAAAGAGATACGAATGGCCGGTACAGGAGGTGTGAATGCCTATAAAGACATAGAAAAGATAAAAAGCTTTAAGGAAGTAGTGGAATCGTACAGGAAGCTGGATAAGGTTATGGCTAAAATGGAAGTGCAGAAAAGTTCTTACCTCAGTCTTTTGAAGAAAGCGGAATTAAATGTTGAGAGGCTGAAACATCTTCCTGCCATCATTCCTATTGCCAACTGGGATCTGAAAAGAATTGGTTCGGGTTTCGGAATGCGTTTTCATCCTATCCTGAATCGTTATCGGATGCATGAAGGAATTGACTTTGTCGCTCCGATCGGTACGCCTATTTTTGCATCTGCAGATGGTGTTATCAAGTCAGCACGACATTCGGATAGTTTTGGACAGGTAGTAGAAATAGATCATGGATATGGTTTGGTGACTCTGTATGCTCACATGAGTAAGATCAAAGTGAAAAGAGGACAGAAAGTGGTGAGGGGTGAGATTATCGGGTTGACCGGAAACACAGGTTTGTCAGCCGGTCCGCACCTGCATTATGAGGTACATGTGAACAATAAGGAAGTTGATCCCGTAAGTTATTTTTTCAAAGATCTTACGGCCAAAGAGTATGAGGCAGTAGTGGCACGTGCTAAGAGCCTTAAAACAAGTATGGAATAATTGTGTAATAGTTTTTGTGTTTTAATTTTGAGTTGGCTGTCTTAAAAGTGTTTTCACAGAAATGCTTTTGAGACAGCCTCTTTTTTGCAAAAAAAAACGGCCTCCCAAAAGGAAAGCCATTTCATGAAATACTGTTGAAGTATTATTAGTCTTTATCCGGATAATATCCTCTTATGATACCACGATGTGAATTACGAACGAAAAGGATTATTTCATCTCTCTCTTTTGATGCAGGCAATTCAGCTTCTATTCTTTCAATTCCGTCAGAATTATTAAGCCCCATTTGGAACAGTATCCTGTAGATGTTTTGAATATCGCGTATCTGATCGTTGTTGAAACTTCTTCTTCTCAGGCCGATAGAATTTACCCCTGCATACGACAACGGCTCATGACCTGCTTTAATGTACGGAGGAACATCTTTGCCTACGAGGGAGCCTCCTCTGATCATTACGTGTGCTCCGATATGCACGAACTGATGAATGGCCGTCATTCCGCCTACGATCGCATATTCGTCAATTTTAACTTCTCCTGCAACCTGAACGGTATTTACCAGGATCACATTATTTCCTACCACCACATCATGGGCTATATGAACATACGCCATAAGCAGGCAGTTGTTGCCTACCACAGTTTTCCCTTTCGATTTAGTTCCCCTGTTAATGGTAACATATTCCCTGATCGTGGTGTTATCTCCTATCTCAACGGTTGTGTCCTCTCCTGCAAATTTAAGGTCCTGAGGTATTGCACCAATGACCGCACCGGGAAATATCTTACAATTCTTTCCTATCCTTGAGCCTTCAAGTATTGTTACGTTCGAAGCAATGGTAGTTCCTTCTTCTATCACCACATTCTTATCAATCGTAACGAACGGCTCAATAACAACATTGGGAGCAATTTTTGCTTCCGGATGTATATATGCTAATGGTTGTTTCATTTCTGATTTTTAATCTCTTTGTTATTTGTTTTTTATCACCTGAGCCATGAATTCTCCCTCCGATACAATGGTATCACCTACAAATGCAACACCTCTCATGTTTGCAACCCCTCTTCTTATTTCAGTTATAAATTCCAGTTTGAAAATAAGTGTATCTCCCGGAATTACTTTTCTTCTCATTCTAACATTGTCTATTTTCAGGAAATAGGTACTGTATTTCTCCGGTTCATCAACATTATTCAAAACAAGGATACCACCGCATTGGGCCATGGCCTCAATCTGCAATACCCCGGGCATTACAGGCTCCTCAGGAAAATGACCAACGAAAAAAGGCTCATTCATAGTGATATTCTTTACCCCTACGATATAATTCTCTCCTATTTCGATTATCTTATCAACAAGGAGAAAAGGCGGTCTGTGGGGCAACATCTTTCTGATATCATTGATGTCTAATATCGGTTCTTTATTCGGATCATATTCAGGCACCTCTATTCTTGAAGCTCTTTTTTTGATCTCTTTTCGTATCAGTTTTGCAAACTCAACATTTGATTTATGTCCCGGTTTGGTGGCAATGATCTTTCCCTTTATCGGTAGTCCTGTAAGGGCCAGGTCTCCTACAAGGTCAAGCAATTTATGCCTTGCCATCTCATTGGGGAAATTCAACTCCAGATTGTTGAGTATTCCTATTGGCTGAACTTTTGTATGAGGCTGGTCGAACAGGTCGGCAAGCCGGTCTAACTCTTCCTGGGATATATCCTTGTCAATGATTATTATTGCATTATCAAGGTCTCCGCCTTTGATAAGGTTATTTTTCAAAAGAGGTTCAAGTTCATGAAGGAAAACAAAAGTACGGCATCCGCTTATCTCATTTTCATATTCATCTAATGATTCGATGCTTGCAAATTGATTGGCAAGGACCGTTGAAGTATTAAATGAGATGTGTGTATCGATGCTAAATTGATCGTAAGGCAGGGCAATTATCTTTATTCCATTTTCTTTGTCTTCATAAACCATTTTTTTCTTGATGACAAAATATTTGCGCTCTTTGTCAAGCTCTTTAATCCCTACTTCTTTTATTGCTTCCACAAATGATCTGGCACTACCGTCAAAAATAGGTACTTCAGGGCCGTCGATTTCAATAAGACAGTTGTCTACCCCCATGCCCCGGAGGGCAGACAGGCAATGCTCGGTCGTGCTTATGGAAACGCCTTCTTTCTCAATAACAGTACCTCTTTCAGTAAGAGAAACATTTTCGGCAAGAGCCGGGATCAAAGGCTCTCCTTCAACGTCTCTGCGCTTAAATTTATAACCGAAATCAGCATCGACAGGTTTAAGTGTAAGTTTAACCATAGCACCGGTATGCAGACCTTTTCCGTTAAGTGTAATCTCTTTATTCAGTGTAGTTTGCTTCTCACTCATTTTTGCAATTATACTTTTGGTTTTATTATTTGATGATATTATTGAGAGTTTTTTCTACTTCATTGAGTTTTCGGTAGATGTCGGGTAGGTTTTTGAATATAATGAAAGACTTGGCAAAATTGGTAGCATCAATGGCAGGAGTACCTAATAAAACTGCTCCTTCTTTTTTCACACTGTTGGGAACACCTGCTTGGGCACCGAATTTAACTCTGTCAGGAATATTGAGGTGACCGGCAATGCCAACCTGACCACCCATCATACACTCCTTACCTATTTTGGTTGAACCTGCTATTCCGGTCTGTGCTGCCATTACGGTACGACTCCCTACTTCCACGTTATGTCCTATCTGTATCAGATTGTCAAGTTTGGCACCTCTGTGTATCAGGGTGGAACCCATTGTAGCTCTGTCAATAGTTGTATTTGACCCGATCTCAATATTGTCTTCAAGAATTACATTGCCGATCTGGGCTATCTTTTTATACTCTCCGTTCTCATCAGGTGCAAAGCCGAAGCCATCGCTTCCTATAACAGCTCCTGAGTGGATGATGCAGTTATTTCCTATTTTGCAATTTCTGTAAATCTTAACTCCGGCATAAATTATTGAATTTTCTTTTATCTCAACATTGTCTCCTATGTATGATTGGGGATAGATCTTTACATTGTTGCCCAGTTTTACATTTTGACCAATGTATGCAAAAGCACCTACATAAATATCTTCGCCTAACGATGCACTATCGTCAATGTATGAGGGTTGTTCTATGCCTGTTTTTTGCGGAACGGATTTTTCGTAAAGGTCGAGCAGCGTAGCGAGAGCCTGATATGCATTGGGAACTCTTATCAAAGTTACACTTAGCTCTTTTTCAGGAGTAAAGTCATCATTAACAATGACAACACTTGCTTTTGTTTCGTATATGTATTTTGAGTATTTAGGATTGGCCAGGAAAGTCAATGTGTTTTCCTTTCCTTCCTCGATCTTCGACACATCGGTAACAACAGCCTCCGGATCACCATCTATTTTCCCTTTAAGAAATTCTGCAATTTGACTTGCTTTAAAATTCATCCGTTTTTACTTTTCGTTCATGTTTAGCCGGTCTGATTATCACTATGTTGCGCTGGGCTTAAATTTCATATTAAGTGTTTCCGGCAAATGAAATTGCGGTGCAAAGCTAAGAAATATATTTACTAAATAAAAAAAACTTAGATTATTCAAAAACCTTGCAATGCAACAGATTTGGGATAACATAAATAGTGTTTACGGCTAATCTTTCCCAAAACAGATATGTTAAGCATGTCAGAGGCTTCGGTAATGTCTTTAAGTTCATTGTTATTATAAAGAATGTTAATGTTTTCGTCTTTGGGGCTGTAAGTGTTATTCGACACACTTCCCGAAAACATCAGAAAGTCACATTCATCAAGGTCTTTTAGCTCGTAAGCATTTTTAACTTTTTCCTTTATTATCAATATCTCATCCGGGGTAAAAGGTTCATTTCGTAATTCTATATGAAACAGATTGCGATTAATGAAGTCGCCTGCAAGTTGAGAGAGTATATGGTCGTCCGAATTGATCCAGCTTTTAATCGAGCTCATAATGTCATCATCATCCAGCATCATAAAGTTATCCAGAGCATTGGGTTCGTGCATGAAGTCTTCGTACCCGATGTTGTTCGCAAGGAAAAAAGTGAGGTGTGGAGGAGCAAACAGCTCATGTCCGTTAAGTATCAGCATTCGTGCACGTTTTAAAATACTTACCAGCATTAACTCTGCGGCCAGGGCTGTTTTATGCAGATAAACCTGCCAGTACATGAACCTTCGGGCAACAAGGAATTTTTCAATTGAATATATACCTTTTGCTTCTATTACAAGCTTGTCGCCAACAACATTCAGCATCTTTATTATCCTTTCAGATCCGATTATGCCTTCTGATACCCCTGAATAAAAACTGTCGCGGCGCAAATAATCAATACGGTCCATGTCGAGCTGTCCTGATACCAGCTGGTGAAAAAACCCTGCCGGATAGCTGTTTTCAAAGATTGCTATTGCATCTGTTATAGAATTACCTGTGTATATGTTCAGCCGGTTCATTATCAGTCGCGATAGCTCTTCATGTTTTACATTTTGAATTATAGTGTCCTCCAATACATGCGAAAAGGGACCGTGTCCGATGTCATGAAGCAGGATGGCAATGTATGCAGCTTCTGCTTCTCTATCGGAAATATCCACACCTTTGTTCCGAAGAACGCTGATGGATGACATCATCAGGTGCATGGCACCCAGGGCATGCTGAAAGCGGGTGTGTAAAGCTCCGGGGTATACAAGATGCGTGAGCCCGAGTTGTTTGATCCTGCGCAGGCGCTGAAAATACGGGTGTTGTATCAGGTCAAAAACCAGGTCGGACGGGATGGTTATAAAACCGTGAACAGGATCGTTTATTATTTTTCTTTTGTTAGCCATTGGTATTCTGTTAGTTTACAACAAAAGAGAATATGTTTTGTTGTTGCAAAGGTAAAGTTCTTTTTCTGATCAGTTAAATATCTTTTTTATTCAAACTCATATAATTACTTTTTGGAAATTTATCATGTTATAATTATCTTTGCGCTCGAAATATGTCGCATCGGGGATGTAGGGGACACAAAGTCCCCTATTTTATTGGTTATAAAATGATAACAATAAAGCAGATAGAAGACTTGATATTGAATAAGCTCGAAGAGGACGGAGTGTTTTTGGTTGATCTGTCGGTCAGCACTTCAAATAAGATATCGGTAACCCTCGACAGCGAGAATGGTATTCCTATCAGCTATTGTGTTGATATAAGCCGCCTGATAGAGCATAATCTTGACCGTGACAAAGAGGATTTTGCTCTTGAAGTTTCCACAGCAGGTCTTGACCAGCCGCTGAAGATGCCGCGTCAGTTCAGGAAAAATACCGGGCGTCAGGTTGAGGTGATGACAAATGATGATGTAAAACTTACCGGGAAACTGATATCTTCGGATGAAGAAGGTTTTACAGTTGAAACGGAAGAAAAGGTTAAAATAGAGGGAAAAAAGAAAAAAGAGTTGAAAATTACGCCTCATCGATTTAATTTTGAGGATGTTAAATTTGTAAAAATTGTTGTTTCTTTCAAATAATTTGAAACATGGATCATAGTAGTTTAATAGACACGTTTTCTGAATTTAAAGAACTTAAGAACATCGATCGCGCAACGATGATCAGAGTGTTAGAGGATTCTTTCAGAAGTGTGTTGGCAAAAAGATTTGGCACAGACGAAAATTTCGATGTGATCATCAATATTGATAAAGGTGATTTCGAAATTTGGAGGAACCGTGAGGTTGTAAATGATGGTGAAGTGGAAGATGATAATCTTCAGATATCATTAACGGAAGCTAAGAAGATAGATCCTGACTACGAGGTTGGGGAAGAGGTTACTGATGAGGTTAAGTTTCATGAGTTTGGTAGAAGGGCTGTGTTGAGCCTGCGCCAGAACCTGTCTGCCCGCATTCTTGAGCTTGAAAAAGATAACATATACCATAAATATAAGGAGCGCATCGGCGATATCATCACCGGTGAGGTTTATCAGATATGGAAAAAAGAGATTCTGATACTCGATGATGATGGTAATGAACTGATATTGCCAAAGACAGAGCAGATACCCTCTGATTTCTTCCGTAAGGGAGATACAGTAAGGGCAGTTGTGATAAAAGTAGAGATCAGGAATAACAATCCGTTGATCATCTTATCGCGTACATCACCTGTTTTCCTTGAGCGTTTGTTCGAACTTGAAGTCCCTGAAATATTCGATGGTCTTATCACCATTAAGAAGATAGTAAGGATACCGGGTGAGCGTGCCAAAATCGCTGTTGAGTCGTATGATGAGCGCATAGATCCGGTAGGAGCATGTGTGGGTATGAAAGGTTCGCGTATTCACGGAATTGTTCGTGAGTTGCGTAACGAGAATATTGATGTGATAAACTTCACAACTAACAACCAGCTTTTTATTCAGCGCGCATTGAATCCGGCAAAGATATCCAATATCAAACTTTTTGAAGATGATAAGAGAGCTGAGGTTTATCTTAAGCCCGATGAAGTTTCTCTTGCTATAGGTAAAGGGGGATTGAACATCAAACTTGCAAGTCAGCTTACAGGATATGAGATAGATGTTTATCGTGAAATGGAAGAGGATGACGAAGATGTGAAACTCGATGAATTTAAGGACGAGATTGAAGATTGGGTAATTGAGGAATTCAAACGTGTGGGTTGTGATACTGCCAAGTCGGTGATAGACCTGTCGCTTGAAGACCTTGTGAAACGTACTGACCTTGAAGAGGAAACTATCCGTGAGGTCATGAATATATTAAAGGCCGAATTTGAATAATTACATTATATTTGCCTTTAATTTTAAAATACAGAATTAAATTTAGCAGACCTATTATATATGGCAGTTGGTAAAAGACTTAGTAAAGTAGCCCGTGAGTTTAATGTTGGAATATCCACCATTACGGATTTCCTGCATAAAAAGGGCTTCGAAATTGACACAAATCCGAATACGAAGATTAATGACGAAATGTATTCTCTTTTGGAGCAGGAGTACAAGTCAGATTCAAAGGTTCGTAAAGAGTCGGAGAAGCTGGGTCAACACTTTTCGGGTAAACCTAAGAAAGAGAGTATTTCCATTCAGGATATTCGTTCTGATGTTTCTGAAGGAGAGACATCGGTCGAGAAAAAGGAAGAACCCGAGTTTATTGAAGAAAAACCTAAAGCTGATGTTGATTTCAAGGTTGTTGGTAAAATCGACCTTGAAGAGGTAGCTCAAAAAAAGAAATCGCCTGAAAAGAAAGTAGAGGAGAAGAAAACTGTTCAGCCTGCTGAAAAAGAAGCGCCCAAAGTAAAAAAAGAAGAGAAAAAACCTGAAAAAAAGAAAGTGCCCGAACATATTCCCGTGAAAGCGGATAAGTCAGGTGATGTTAAGGTTGTAGGTAAGATCGATCTTGAAAAAAAGAAAAAAGCAGAACCGAAAGAAGTAAAAGAAGAAGCTCCTGTGACAAAAGAAGCTGTAGAGGAGGTTAAGGTTAAGGAGGAAGCAGTATTCAAACCTACAAAAACTGAAAAGCTTTCAGGTCCGACCGTTGTCGGTAAAATAGACCTGCCTGTAGAGACACCTAAGTCGGATTCCAATAAGGAAGGCCGTAAGAAGCGTAAGAAACGTAAGAGAATACGTAAAGAAAAGATAGACATAAGTGCTAATCAACAGCAGGGTGCAGCCGGAGCAAACGGAAAGAATGAACAGAGGAAAAAGAAAACGGTCCAGCATAAACTCAAGAAAAGACCTGTTCACAAGGAGGTGGATGAAGAAGATGTACAAAAGCAGATAAAAGATACTCTTGCACGTCTTACCAAAAAAGGAAAATCCAAAGCTTCAAAATACCGGCGTGAGAAACGTGATGCTATTAGTCAGAAGCAGATAGCAGAGATCGAAAAACAGGATCTGGAGAAAAAAATACTGAAAGTTACAGAGTTTGTAACTGCAAATGACCTTGCAAACATGATGGATGTACCGGTCAATGAGGTAATCTCCACATTCATGTCTCTCGGGGTATTTGTTTCAATAAATCAGCGGCTTGATGCAGAAACTCTGGCACTTGTTGCCGAGGAATTCGGCTATCAGGTCGAGTTTGTTGATGCCACGGTTGTGGAAGCGATAGAGGAAGAGGAGGACAGACCTGATGATCTGGTTGAAAGACCACCTATCGTAACTATCATGGGACACGTTGACCATGGTAAAACATCGCTTCTCGACTTTATTCGTAAAACAAATGTAATTGCCGGTGAGGCAGGGGGTATTACCCAGCATATCGGCGCTTATTCGGTTAAACTCGAGAACGGACGTGCGATAACATTCCTCGATACTCCGGGCCACGAGGCTTTTACAGCTATGCGTGCCAGAGGAGCTCAGGTTACTGATATTGCTGTTATTATTGTTGCAGCTGACGACAATGTGATGCCTCAGACAAAAGAGGCGATAAACCACGCTGCAGCGGCAGGTGTCCCTATTGTTTTTGCTATCAATAAAATTGATAAGGAAGGGGCCAATCCTGATCGTATCAAAGAAGAGCTTGCAAACATGAATTACCTCATCGAAGAGTGGGGAGGGAAATATCAGTCGCAGGATATCTCTGCAAAAACCGGGTTGAATGTAAATGACCTGCTTGAAAAGATATTGCTTGAGGCCGATATGCTCGAATTGAAGGCAAATCCGAATAAACCTGCTACAGGAACTGTAATTGAATCTTCGCTTGACAGAGGACGTGGCTATGTTACAACATTACTTGTTCGTAACGGAAGTATGAAAATCGGTGATATGTTGCTGGCCGGATACAATTATGGACATATCAAAGCGATGTTCAATGAGCGTAACCAGAAGGTGGATGTTGCAGGCCCCAGTGAGCCGGTATTGATGCTGGGGTTGAATGGTGCTCCGCAGGCCGGAGAGAAGTTCAATGTACTTAATGATGAGAAGGAGGCTAAAGAGATAGCTACAAAACGTGAGCAGTTGCATCGTGAACAGGGAATGCGTGCCAAGAAACACATTACTCTTGATGAGATAGGCCGTCGTCTTGCCATTGGAAACTTCCAGGAATTGAATATAGTTGTTAAAGGAGATGTTGACGGTTCAGTAGAAGCACTTTCTGATTCATTGATAAAACTTTCTACCGATGAGATACAGGTCAATGTGATCCATAAAGCAGTAGGACAGATTACGGAGACCGATGTAATGCTTGCTGCCGCATCAAATGCTATCATAATAGGATTTCAGGTGCGTCCATCAATGGCAGCACGTAAAATGGCAGAGAAAGAGGAGATTGACATTCGTCTGTACTCTATCATCTATGATGCCATTGAAGAACTGAAAGCCGCTATGGAAGGCATGTTGTCGCCTGAGATCAAAGAGGAGATCATTGCTACACTCGAGGTTCGTGAGACATTCAAGATAACCAAGGTTGGAACAATTGCCGGTTGTATGGTTAAAGAGGGTAAAATAAACCGTAATTCCAAGATCAGGCTTATTCGTGACGGAATTGTAATTTACACAGGACTGTTAGGTTCTCTTAAACGTTTCAAAGATGATGTAAAAGAAGTTGCATCAGGTTACGAATGTGGATTGAACATAGCAAACTACAACGACATTAAAGTTGGCGATATTATTGAAGCATACAAGGAGGTAGAGGTTTCAAGAACGTTATAGGTCTCAAATACTATTATAATTTTCAGACTCCTATCGGGATTGAGTTTGTATTTTAAAGGTCATAAGTCCTATTGACAGGAGGTTTCCTGTTTATTTAAAAATGTCTTTCAATAGTTGATCCGTTCTTCGGTAAAAACAGATGGAAACAAATCAGATACTTGACAGAATAGAAGAGATTCTGGAGAAAGAGAAGGAAGTTCTTAAAGAAGAAGATCCTAAGACCGCTAAGGGAGTGGCTATGGAGCTCGTTTATCTGGTTCTGCAGTTCATCCTGAACCTGATCAAGGCTCCGTTTAGATTTGTTGCCGGTTATGTCAAAAATGAGATCGTTTCGGCGGTAAAAAAAGATGCCGGACTAATGGCGGTAATATCTGTCATGATCATGGTTTTATTCGTATTCTTTTTGATATTCTGGCTTTCGGTGTCTGTTGCCGTAGGAGCATATTTCTATGAAAACGGAAATACCCTTTTGATCTCAATCCTTTATTCCATAGCTTTTCAGATATTAAGCTCTTTATTAGCAGGCCTTATTGCGTATATTTCCGTGCGCAGCCTGAGGACATTTAAATTATTCCGCTCGGTATCGGGAAGCAAATAATTACTTTGAATATTATTTAACACTAAGATAACATTTGTTAAATGTTATGCTTGATAATTAGTGTTATTTTTGCACTGTCAAACGGTAACTAAAAGCCTGTAGTTTGTGTTGGTTTGTTAGTCGGGCAGGGATTAGTCTTTCGTTTTGTTACGGTTAGATAATTCTATTTTGTCAATATTCTCATAGTATCTATTTTTCCTTTATTTAAGAAAAATGAATGAATTCAGAACAGTAATAAAGTTGCAGGAATCGGATGTTAAGATTTCATACAATTCTGTTCTTTTGTTCATGGGATCATGTTTTTCTGAAAATATAGGAGAGAAATTTACGGAAAGACGGTTCGGCACTATGGTAAATCCCTTTGGAATACTCTACAATCCTGTTTCCGTAAAACAAAGTGTTGAGATATTACTGAATAAGAGTCTTTTTGATGAAGGAATGTTGTTTGAGCATGAAGGCATGTGGCACAGTTTTTATCATCACAGCCGTTTTTCTTCACCGGATAAAAGGAAAGTGATAGAAACTATAAACAGAAGCATTGTTGAAGGTCATGAGAAACTCAAATCAGCTGATTTTCTTTTTATTACGTTTGGCACTTCATGGGTTTATAAGAATGTAGAGGATGAAAGCATAGTGGCAAATTGCCATAAATTGCCGGCATCAAAGTTTCGGCGTTTCAGGCTTAATGTTGATGAGATAGTTGAAAGCTATTCACATTTACTGTCAAGCCTTAATGAATTCAATCCTGATCTGAAGATTGTTCTTACTGTTAGTCCTGTAAGACATTGGAAGGACGGAGCACACGGGAATCAACTGAGTAAATCGGTGCTTCTCCTGGCTATCGACGAACTGGTCAGCCGTTTCAGTAATGTTGATTATCTTCCGTCGTATGAACTGGTAATGGATGATTTGCGCGACTACAGATTTTATGCGGAGGATATGCTTCATCCTGGTAGCCTTGCAGTTGATTATATTTGGGATAGGTTGGAGGAAACTTATTTCGATTCAACGGCAAAAGAATATGTCAGGGAGGTTGAAAAAGTGATCAGAGCAGTAAATCACAGACCGTTCAACAGGGCGGGGGATGAGTACAGAAGTTTTGCAAGGCGTGAAACGGAGAGATTGACAAATATGGAGAGGAGATTCCCCGATGTTGATCTTGCAGAATATTTTAAGTATTTTAAAAACATAAGTCAGGTTAATTTGTTATAAACATAACATACATTATTCGCATGTGCTGTCCCGGTACTTGCAACCACAAAATGCTTAAAGTTTTTTATTGATTTATTAAATGGTTTTTTTCTTAAAAAAGTTTTAACTTGTTAGTAAATTATTAGTCTTATGGATAGCTACATACATTTGGACAAATCGAAGTTGATTAACCT
>Ga0256913_10000485_pt1 | contig 20475 bp, 22 predicted proteins | sample Axial_MatmetaG_FD_185970 | JGI IMG/M metagenome (GOLD analysis project Ga0256913, IMG submission 185970) | Deep-sea worm associated microbial mat communities from Axial Seamount, Juan de Fuca Ridge, Pacific Ocean - Axial_Mat | ecosystem: Environmental > Aquatic > Marine > Oceanic > Microbial... | reverse complement strand
ACGATAAAATTTTGATAAAAGTAATAATTTTTTGTAAAATAAAAAACAAATTTTATAATTTATATTTTAAATACTAGCTTTTTAATACTTTTCTGTGGATAAAAATAGTAATTTTGCAAAAAAAAAAGATGGAAAAAGATAATAAAATATTAATTCAATTAGAAAAGATTGAAGCTTCGGGAGGGCTTAAAGATGTTGATTTTTTGATTGATAGTATAAATAGTTCTAATTCTTTAATAAGTGATAAAGCATATTATTTATTATGCAATATAAAAAAAGCAGGTGCTGTTGAAAAAATTATTGAAAAATTAAAAAATTCTAAAACAGAAAGAGAAAAAATACTTTTAACAAGTATTTGTTGGCAATCTAGTTTAGATTTTTCAGCATATTTAGAATTATTTACAAATCTAGCAATTAACGGAAGTTTGGAATTAACTATTGAATCTTTTTCAAGTATTGAAAATATTATAAATCAAAATATGCATAAAAAAAAGCAGGTTATCAGTTGTTTAAACACTCTTGAAACAGCAATAAAAACACAAAAAGATGAGAAACTTGCACTTCTAAAAGAATTAATTAATGTATTAAATAAAATATAATAATTGTATTTTAAAGCTGAAAAGATTACTTTTGTCTTCTTAAAATGGATAAAGAAGAAATAAAACCATATAATGAAGATTTTAACTCTGTTAATGTAGTTAAATTTTTGGACAATAAACGTAAATTACTTTTACTAGTATTTGTAGCGTCAGTTGTAATCTTTACTATAGTGTCTTTTTTAATTGATAAAAGATATAAATCTACTGTTATTCTTTTTCCTTCGTCCTCAGGGTCAATATCCGAAGTTCTTTTAACAAAGAATGTAGCATCTAAAGATATTCTTGCTTTTGGAGAAGAAGAAGAAGTAGAACAAATGCTTCAAATATTGCAATCTGAGAAAATAAAAGCAAAAATTATTAATAAATATGATTTATTAAATCATTATGAATTAGCAGATTCTAAATTTCCAAAAACTAAACTAGACGAAGAATATAAAAATAATATTACTTTTATTAGAACAAAGTATATGTCGGTTGTTATTGAAGTTTTGGACAAAAATGACTCTATTGCTTCGTATATTGCTAATGATATTTCTGCTTATTATGACACAATAATGACAACTTTACATAAAGAAAGAGCTTACAAAGCATTCTCTATTGTAAAAGATGAATATAATAATTTAGAAAATGAGATTAACAATATTAAAGATTCGTTAAAAACTATTGAAAGATTGGGAGTTTTTGATTTTGATTCTCAATCGGAGGTTTTAAATAATGCATATGCAAATGCTATATTAAAAGGTAATAATAAAGCGGCAAAACAATTAAAAGAAAAGCTTGATATATTAGCAGAATATGGAAGTGCTCACGAAGCACTTAGTAATTTACTAGAGTATGAAGTCTTACGACTTAGTGATTTAAAAGCAAAATATACTGAGGCTAAGGTAAATGCTGAACAACAATTACCTTATAAATATATTGTAAGTAAAGCATATAAAGCCGAGAAGAGAACATATCCAATAAGATGGTTAATCGTTTTGATAGGTTCAATATCTACTTTATTATTCTCAATCATTATACTAATGCTTATTGAGACTTTTAAAAAAAAATAAAATTAGGATTTCCTAAATTTAGAAATAAAAAAATTGACTTTGTAATAAACTATGAGATTATGGAAGAATATTTTAATAATAAATCAATCTTTTCATTAATGAAGAAATGGAGGATTCATATCATTTCGATAGCAATTATTGCGGCTATTGTTTCCGGAGCGGCATCATACTTAATTACACCTTTATATAAATCTACAGCTGTTTTATATCCGGTAAATTTAGGTACATTTTCCGATGAGAATGAAACTGAACAAATGCTTCAATATTTGCAATCTAATGATATTAAATTTCAATTAATTGAAAAACTTAATTTAGATAAACATTATAATATAAGCAAAAAAGACACATTATATAAAACATATATGTTTGCAAAATTAAATGAAAGAATCTCGTTTAGTAAAACCGAATATGAATCTGTTAAGATTTCTGTTCTAGACCAGACTCCTGCTACTGCTGTTACAATTGTAAACGAAATAATTGCACTATATAATAAAGAAGTACAAATATTACACAGAAATAAATATAAAGAATTGTTAGATATTAAATATGGCGAAATGCAAGCAAAGAATACAGAAATAGATTCTTTGAAAAAGAGAATAGAATTTTTAAGAACTGAATATGGAATATTAGATTATAATAATCAAGTTAAAGAATTATCTAGAATCTATTATAAATCCGGTTCAAAATCAGCAAAAGAAATTTTAGATAACATAAAAAAATATGGTGGAGAATATAAAACATTAGATAAAAAAATTATAAAAGAACAAAAGGTTTTAGCATTAATAAAACGAGAATTTGAGATAGCTAGTACCGAATATAATAAAGAGATAACATTTGCACATATTGTAGAAAAACCATTTGCTGCCGATAAAAAAACAAAACCGGTTCGCTGGTTAATTATTCTATTATCAGTAATTGGTTCGGTAATATTATCTATGATAGTTGTATCAATAATAGAAAGTAAGAAAACTTTAAGCAAATAGCATTGCCAAAGAACACAAAAATACTATGGTTATATCTTATATCACTACTATTTTTAGTAGGTAATGTTTATTTTATATACAAGGAAAACTTCTATTTTTCGTTAATCCCTATTGCTTTAATAACAATAATGGTTGCTTTTTTTGCACTCGACAAACTTGTGTTAGCAATAGTATTTATGGTTCCTTTATCGGTTCCATTACGCGAATTTTTCCCATCATTACCTTTCGATATGTTTATCCCCACAGAGCCATTAGTAGTGGGTGTTATGTTTATCTTTATTTTAAAACTTCTTTTACAAAAAAATATTGATAGAATAATCTTTTTGCATCCAATATCAATTGCAATTTATTTTAACCTAGCATGGATGCTTATTACCTCTCTAACAAGTACAATGCCTATTGTGTCTCTAAAATATTTACTTGTAAGAATGTGGTTTGTTAGTGTATTCTATTTTATAGCAATTCATTTATTTAAAAATAAAAAAAATATAAGACGATATATATGGCTATACGTTCTTGCATTAATTGTTGTAATATTTTATACAGAGATTAAACATGCTGCATATGGCTTGTTCGACCAAGAAGCTGCCAATTTTGTTTGTTCACCATTCTATAGCGACCACACTTCTTATGGTGCAGCACTAGCGTTTATCTCTCCTGTATTAATTGGATTTTTAATAAGCAAACATTATTCTGTTTCTTTAAAAATATTTATATCCATTGCTTTTACAATTATTTTTACAGGGCTTGTACTATCATATACTAGAGCCGCATGGCTAAGTTTAATAGTTTCGTTGGTTGTATTAATAGTTGTTTTATTAAAAATAAAATTCAGAACAATTTTTATAATTATTAGTTCATTAATAATTTTATTTTTTAGTTTTAAAACACAGATATTTATATATTTAGAAGGTAATCGTCAAGATGCTTCTTCTAATTTTACTGAGCAAATTCAATCTATGACAAATATTGCATCAGACGCATCTAACCTTGAAAGAATTAACAGATGGGAGTCGGCAATTAGAATGTTTCAAGACAAGCCTGTTTTTGGGTTTGGACCCGGAACATACATGTTCCAATATGCACCATATCAAATGTCGTATGAAAAAACAATAATTAGTACAAATGCCGGTGATGGTGGAAATGCTCATAGCGAATATATTGGTGCCTTAGCAGAATCCGGAGTATTAGGTTCATTGTCTTTTATTCTAATAATAATAATGGTATTATACACGGCACTAAATCTATATTCTAAATCTAAATCAAGGGAGTTAAAAATTTTGGTATTATCGCTAACATTAGGGTTAATTAGTTATTATATACACGGATTTTTAAATAATTTCTTAGATACCGATAAAATATCAGCATTATTCTGGGGATACACTGCAATGATTGTTGCTTTAGAGGTTTATCACAAAAATGGTTTAGAAGAAAATCCAAAAACTACATAGAAGAATTTTCTAACTTAGCTTTAAAATCTTTCAATTCTGTTAAAATATCTTTTTTATCATAAGTACAGATATTTTCAATCCTATCATCATTCTCTATTTTAATATTTCTTAAATTAAGATGTTGATTTACAAACAACAACTCTGTTTCAGGATATATAGTCTTAATATTATCAACTAAATCGTTTACGCTTAAATTTGCATCTAAAACATTATAAATACCCGATTTAATATCTGTATCAATAAGGTTTTCGAGTATGTTTACTACTTTATTTATATGAATAAAATTTCGATATTGCTCGCCTGTACCAAATATTTTAATTCTACCTTTAAAAGCAGCATCAAACATAAATTTATTAAGAACTGTATCAAAACGCATACTTATTCCATAGCCATATACATTTCCAAGTCTTAGAGTATATGCATTAATTTTATCCATCAATCTATTAACATGCTCTTCGCCCCTTAGTTTAGACGTTCCATAATATGTTCTTGGATATGGTTTTGTTTTAATCGACATTATCTCATTTGAATTGCCATAAACTGTACTACTGCTTGTGTATATAAGTTTAGATATATTGCTTTCTTCAATAGCATAAACCAATTCGGCTGTTCCCCAGTTGTTTATTTGCTCGTATAAATGATGACTGGCATTTACAAGACGTGCGGCAACTCTTGCGGCTAAATGATATACAATGTCGATATCTTTTAATGCTATTCTGAGTTTTCTACTATCGAGTAATTCTCCTTTAATAAATTTAACCTTATTACGCTTTATTTTTGAGTGTAAGAATATATTATAGTTATCTTTCCAAAGGTTATCATAAATAATAATTTCGGAAATATCATTTCTTTTATTCAAAGCTATTGCTAATTCCACGCCAATATATCCTGCTCCTCCTGTAATAAGTACCTTCATAATCTTTTATTTTTCAACTAAATCAGTGTTTAGCCCACATTCTGTTTTGTTTAAACCAAACCATCGTGCTTCACGTTCGTCTTGCCCTAACTTTATTTTTCTTGTGCAAGGTTCACAACCCAGACTTAAATATCCTTCTGCGTCAAGCGGATGATGTGGAATATTGTATTCCTTAATATATCTATATATTTCTTGCTTTGTCCAATCTAACATTGGGTGAAATCTTGTTACATTAAACTTAGATTTCTCCTCGATATTCATCTTGCTTCTTACTTCGGTTTGATCAGCCCTAACGCCGTTTATCCATATATCATTTTCTGCTAAAACAGAGTCTAAGGGTTGTATCTTATTTAAAAAACAACAGTAATCGGGGTCTGATGTAAAAAATAAGTTTCCGGCTTGGTCTTTTTGCAAATTTTTCGGAATTAGAGGTTTTGTATCTATAATTGTCAAGCCAAATTCCCTAGCTATTAAATCTTTATAACGAATTGTTTCCGGAAATAAAAATCCTGTATTGATAAAATAAATAGGGATTGTGTTGTCAATTCTACTTATTATATGCAAAAGCACGGTGCTGTGAGTTTGAAACGAAGATGTTGCAAAAAGCTTTTTTTCTTGCCTTTTGTATTCTTCTAATTTTATTTTTATTTCTTCAAACTTCATTTTGTAAAGTTACGATAATAATTCTTTAACTTTTGCAGAAATTAATTTACCATCGGCTTTTCCTGCCATTTTTTTAGTAGCAATACCCATTACTTTACCCATATCTTTCATGCTACTTGCTCCAAGTTCCGAAATAATAGTTTTAAGCTCGTTTGTTATTTCTTCTTCAGACATTTGCTTAGGCAAATATACCGAAATAAATTCAGCTTCTTTATTTTCTTTTTCTGCTAATTCCGGTCTGTTATTTTCAATATATAAGTTTGCAGAATCTTTTCTTTGCTTAACTAATTTTTGAATTACAGAAATTTCTTTCTCCGGGCTTAACTCATCTCCACTTCCTTTTTCTGTTTTTGCAATTAAAAAAGCTGCTTTTATTGCACGAAGTGCTTCAAGTTTTTCTTTTTCTTTATTAAGCATTGCTTGCTTAATATCGGTATTTATTTGATTAAATAATGACATAATTCTAGAAATTTGTTTTATGAGTATATTTTTTATAGAAATCATCTATTACCTCAACAGCTTCGTCAACTGTGTCAACAAGATGAAAAATTTCTAAATCTTTTTCTTTTATATTTTTTGCTTTTAAAACACTTGCTCTAATCCAATCAACTAATCCTTGCCAATATTCTTTCCCAAATAAAACTATTGGGAAAGGTGCTATCTTTTTTGTTTGAATAAGTGTTATTGCTTCAAACATTTCGTCGAAAGTACCAAAACCACCGGGCATTACAACAAATCCTTGAGAATATTTCATAAACATTACTTTTCTAACAAAAAAGTAATCGAAATCTACCGATTTATCTGAATCGATATATTTATTTGAATGCTGTTCAAACTCAAGTGCTATGTTCAATCCTACAGAAATACCGTTTTCTTCGTATGCACCTCTGTTTCCTGCTTCCATAATTCCGGGACCGCCACCGGTAATAATTCCATATCCTAACTTTGTCAGCTCCCTCGAAATTTCAACAGCATATTTGTAATATTTATTATTTTCTTTTGTTCTGGCAGAACCAAAAATTGAAACACAAGGTCCAATTCTTTCTAATCGTTCGTAACCTTCAACAAATTCAGACATTACCTTAAATATCTTCCACGAAGCAGAACGCTCTATGGCTGTTTTCTCTGAACTTTCAAATGCTTTCCTTATTTTTTCGTCGTCTTCTTTTGCTATCATATTAATTAACTTGTTTAATAATCATTTTATTTTCTATCATAAATTTAACAATCGTTTTTGAAAACGAATCTGCTAAATCACTAACATTCATTGGATCTACAGTTTCTGTTTGCATTGTAGAAACTAATTTGCCATCAGCAATATTATAAAAATTACTTTCTAAATATACTTGCGTAGATTTTGCATAATAGCCCTGAGTATAAACTCTATCGTAATTATAATAATAATAATCGTAATAACCACCATAATAAGGACGAGGATAATATGTTTCTGTACCGGGTACGTAATGTTCGCTTTCTTTTATATCTAACAAACTTAAAACCAAAACGCCATCAACATTGTTCTTTTTTAATATTTCTGCAATTTCAGTTTTATCTTTTCTTTTTATTACTTCAGGCGATAATAAATCAGAACCTTTTACTGCGCCATAGCCGTTAGTTATTAATTTCTCGGTAAAACTAGATTCTACAATATTCCTGTTTTCAATTGAATTTGTTATAGCTAAAACAGCTATTTTTTTATATGTTTTATTCATCAAGTTATCTTCGTTCCAGTATCCGGTTATATCTGTAACCGAGCCACAAGAGGCAAAAATAAATAAAACTGAAACAATAAGAATTTTTAAATAAATCTTCATAAAACTATTTTTTTTAATTAATGATGTAAAAATAAACATTTTTTTTGTGTCGGCTAGTTTATTAACAATAATTATATCTTTGCACAAAAAATTAGGTTTATGAAATTAAGGATTGGAGATAAGGTAAGATATTTAAACGATATTGGAGGAGGAACAATTATAAAAATTATTGATAAAAACACTGTTGAGATAAGCGATGATTCCGGTTTTGATATTCCTGCTTTAATTAAAGATTTGGTTTTAGTTGACAGCTCCGAGAATTCTTTAATTGAGGTAGAAGAAGATAAAATTAATGAAGTTGATGACGATGAAATAATTCTTGATGATGATTTTGTGTCTTTTAATTCAAAAGAAGAAACAGGAGAGATAAAAGTTTTTTTGTCGATATTAAAAACCGGAAAACAATTTGAAATACATATTATTAATGATAGCTCATATAATCTATTTTGCAATATCATTAAAGTAGAAAACGAAAACTTTACAAGTTTTTATACCGGTAATATTGAACCAAACATTAAAATAAAAATAAAAACTATTAGTGTTGATGATGTTCAATATGGTTTAAATTTTATAAGCCAAGTGTTGTTTTATAAGAATAGTTATACCGAAATACAAAGTCCTATTGAAAAAACAATTGAAATTAAAGCTATAAAATTCGCAAAAGAATCATCGTTTAAAGAAAACGATTATTTTCATGAAAATGCGATGTTAATTGATGTTTTTGAATATAGCTTAAATTCCGAATTAGAAAAGTTTTCTAAAGACGACTTGCAAAAAATAATTAAAGAGAAACAAGAAAGCGATAATTATGCTAAGCAATTAAGCACAAAATATAAAACCAAACAAAAGGCCGAGCTTATTGAAGTTGATTTGCATATTCAACATTTAATTGATAATTATAAAAATCTTTCTAATGGAGAAATTGTTGAAATACAAATGGAACGTTTCCATTCTGAATTAAGCAATGCTATTAAAAACAAAGCTGATAAAATAGTTTTTATTCATGGGGTTGGCAAAGGGGTTTTAAAAAATGAACTACGCCGTAGTTTAGAGCGAGATTATAAGAAACTACGTTTTCAAGATGCCTCGTTTAAAGAATATGGTTATGGTGCAACTATTGTGTTTTTGTAATAAAATCGATATTTCTTTTTAGTCCTTCGTATTTTGCTCGTTTAACAGCAGATGCCTGAAAAATTTTATTAAATTTTTCTTTGTCTAGATTTATCCAATCTTCTTTTGTTAAAGAAAATAATTTTTCTTTTGGCTGAAAATCTTTTTCATGTGTTGTTTCCAACTTGCTATTCCAAGGGCAAACATCTTGGCAAATATCACAACCAAAAATTTGATTAGAAAACAATGATTTAAATTCTGCATTTATTTCAGCTTTGTTCTCAATGGTTAAATAAGAAATGCAACGATTTGCATCAATAATTTTTTCTTGCACAATTGCATTTGTTGGGCATGCATCAATACATTTAGTGCATGTTCCACATGCGTCTTTTATTGGAGTATCGTATTCTAATTCGATATCAATAATTAACTCTCCAATAAAAAAAAATGAGCCAAGTTTTTTGTTTATCAATAATGAATTTTTTCCTATCCAACCAAGTCCGGAAAGTTGTGCCCATTTTCTATCTAATACAGGTGCTGAATCTGTAAAATATCTATAATTAATATTTACTAATTCATTATTAATATATTCGGCAAGTTTTTTTAGCTTGCTTTTTACTACTTTATGATAATCTCTACCATAGGCATATTTTGATATTTGTAGAGTGTTTTCTTCTTGAATTTTATCGGGATAATAGTTTAATAATACTGAAATAACTGTTTTTGAATTTTCTACTAATAATTCCGGATTAAACCTCTTTTCAAAATTATTGGCTAAATAATTCATATCTGCTTGATATTCGTTATTTAGCCAATTACTATAATTTTGCTTTTCTTCTGTTAATTCTCTGCTTTTAGCAAATCCAACATCTGAAAATCCTAATTCTAATGCTTTGTTTTTTATCTGTTTTGTGATTTCAGTTTTCATCACAAATACAAAAAAACTTATTCTTTAAATCCAACTAGTATAGAAACACACCCGGTTTGAACTATCCCACTTCTGTTTTCTTCTTGTGGTATTGTAACTCTTACAATTAGTTGTTGTGTACTATTTGATTTAAAATCCCACATGGATACAAAATCATTATCTGCATTATCATATAAAAGATTCTTCTCAGTGTCATAAATCTGAAACTGAACTTTTCCTAAATTTGCTTGATTACAAATACTAATTCTATACTCCTGATCAGAATAAAATGTAAGTAATAATTCTGCAACATCTCCTTCTGATAATTGTGCACTATTAAATTGTCCGTTGTAAACATAAGGATCTAAATTTGGAATACAAGTCTTTTTAGTAAAGCTTTTACATTGGGCTTGAGTTTCTGTTGGTATTGCCGCTAATAACGACACAAACAATAATGAATATAAAATCTTTTTCATACTTTTACCTTTATTTTCTTTTTTAATCAATAGCTTTTAAACTGGTTTTATTTCTCTCGCAATATACAAATAATAAATTATTTTTTTTACAAATTAATCATTTCATTTCTTATTTCAATAATAACATTATGAATTTCTTTAATTTGTTCAATATTTACAATTACATCTACTTTACTATCAATAATTGTCATTTTTGTTTCTTTATTTGTAATAACATCACCTTTTGTATATGTTATTGTTATTTTATCAAATACCTCTTTTAGCTCTAACAATTTTGGAATATAATATGCAATGGTTTTGTCCTCTTTGTAAAATTTTAATAATTCTATAAGATTATTTAACGAGTATTTTTGTTCGGCAATTCGTTTAATAATTACTTTATTTTCGGTGCTTTCTGCCAAAGAAGTGGCAATATACAAAGCTTCTACCCAACCACCTAATATTACTAGTGTAGCTGTATTTCCTCTATCACTTTCTTTAAGATATGCATCTGCATTAGAATAAGTATCCGTAATAATTTGAAGAATAGAATCTCTATTTGCCATATTATCTTCTAGTCTACTTACAGCCATAGATCCTTCATCGTTTGGAATACCCAATTCATCTGAAAGAGTTTTCAAAGAAGATAAATAAGAAATAGACTTTTGAATTTGATCGAACATTCTTGTATAACTCAAATCAGCACCATAGACTCCTAAATTAATTGCGGCATCTGCAGTGGTTAAATATTTAAATTGATTTTCGGGAGAATTTAAAATATCTTCAATATATTCTGCTCCGGATTCTTGTATAAGTTTTGTCATCTCAATAGGTGGTGGCACATTATAAAATATTTTAGATACTTTTTTTGTGTGAGTTGTATCCTCTATATCATTTCCAATCCCTTGATCTACATTACTATCCTCAATATTTGAATAATCACAAGAAAATAAAAATATTAATGCTACAACAAATACTATATTAGTTAGTCTCATTTGATTAAATATATATTATCAAAAATATCTTGGTTATACTAGCTTGAATAAAAAAGGTTACAAAAATAATTAAAAAACAAAGCCAGCCACCTGAAATCAAGTGGCTGGCTTTGTTTTTTTCAAATAATTATTTTAGAATTTATGACGAGCTTCATCAGAAACACTTACTCTTTTTCTTCCTTTAGCTCTTCTTCTTGCTAAAACTTTTCTTCCGTTAACACTTGCCATTCTTTCTCTAAACCCGTGTTTATTCTTTCTCTTTCTATTCGATGGTTGAAATGTACGTTTCATCTTATATTAATTTATATTAATTTTTAAAATCGGACTGCAAAAATAGTTATTTTTTTATTTATACGAAATCCAAAAGCACTTTTTTTTAATTTAATTTATTTTTAAAGTAAAATTTAACATTTAAAAGCTATTCTAAAAAATAAAAAGAATATTTTTGCGTTAAAAAGAAATGCAAAATAAAACTATAATATTATTATTTATTACACTTAATTTCTTTACAAATTCTTATTCTCAAGATTTTTCAGAGTTTTACGAAAGAGAAGATAGTCTTGTGTCAGGATTTAAACAATTATTTGCAAATGATGGTACTAAATATTTCTTAAGTGATACAGAGAAAATAAAAATCAACAATCAAATACTTGAATATTTTAACGAAACATTAGATATAGAAGAATCTTATGCATATCCTTTCGATTCTATTAAACAAATAGGTATTGTGTATTCGCAAGACCATTTACTTAGAATTATTACATGGAATATTAAATTTGATGATGGAACTTACAAGTATTTTGGGTTTATACAACATTATAACAAAAAAAAGAAAAAATTTGATTTATGGAAATTAAACGATGATTCTGAGAATATGAATGAGCCATTAGAGTTGTCATTGTTTCACAATTATTGGTATGGATGTTTATATTATCAAATTATTGATATAAAAAATAATGGAAATAAAGTATATACTTTAATTGGTTGGGACGGAAACAACTATTTATCTAAAAAGAAAATTGTTGAAGTTCTATATTTTACAAAAGATGGAGAGCCAGGTTTTGGGAAAAGGATATTTAACATGAAAAATCCGAATGACAAAACAAAATATAAACGACTTATTTTTGAATACTCTGCCGAGATTGTAATGTTTATTAAATACGAAGAAAGATATAAGAAAATAGTTTTCGATCATTTAACACCTCATCCAAAAGAAATGGTAAATAAACGAGAGTTTTATTATAATGATGGTTCTTATGATGCTTTAAACTACAATGGTAGTAAATGGATATACATTCCGGAATTTTGGGCAACAAATACTAAAGAAGACGAAAGACCTAAGGGTGAAGATAATCCTGAATTGAAAAGGTCTGACAAACTTTATAAGCCAAAGTAATTGAAATTTACTACAAAACTTAAAAATGTTACAATAATAAATCCCCAAATAGAAAGGACTAATGAAAGAGTTATGAATTTATATTTATGAAAACGAAAATAACGCTGCAACAAAAAAACACCTAATGGTATTGATAATAAAACAGGAGTTAATATAATCACTCCCCAATAACCATATTTATTTTTCATTCTAACAATATACCTTTTCCTTTTGGTAATTTTAATAGGGACAGGTTCTGCACATTGTTTTTTCAAAACGTATTTATTCCAAAATATAATTATCCATTTCCATACAAACCTAAAGAAAAAAATTCCAAAAAGTCCACCACCAATAGAAATAACTAAAGCTTCTTTATAATCAAAATAAAAAACAATTGGGGGTATTGTCATTGCATACTTGAATGTGCTTAAAAAAAATAATATAATTGCTTTATAAATCATTTAGTTTTTGCCAAATAAAAGTTCGTGAAAGTAATATTATTTAGCTAACCAAACAAAATAAATATCACTAATCTTAATATTAAATAAAATGATAAAAAATAAAAAATAAATTAAGAAACGCCAGCTATTTGTTAATCAACACGATAGGAAAATCTTGTCCAAACCCAAAGCTAACAGGATATTGAGCTGCTCCTTTATATTTTTCTGATAAAGCCGGAACTTGATCTTCTACATAATAAGTTAAACCTTTAACCGTAATTTTCCCATTTGTAGCAGCTTTGCCTTTTAATGCTTCAAGAATTACGTAGGTAAAAACTCCGTGACCTAAAGTTTCAAACTCGCCTGCAAGTTGTTTAGAACCCGAAGCCGAGATAAAATATGTTCCGGTACTATGTGCCAATTGTGATATAGCCATTTCTTCTTCGGAACCTCTGCTGGCAAGATACTCTACCGCCCCACCCGATTGGCAAGCATCTAAAACAAACATTTGTTTTTCTGCTGATATATCTTTTGAAAATTCTTTTAACATTTTTGCGGAAATTCCTTTCTGCTGAAGCATTTCAAAATTATAAAGGTTTGTTACTTCCCAAGGCACTAAATAAAAAATATTATCTTCGCTGTCTGCTGCTTTTGCCATAGAGCCATGTCCTGCATAATAGAATATAAATACATCGCTTGGTTTAATCATGGTTTTAATAGAATCGAAGGCAGCAATAATGCCTGCTTTATTTGCTTGCTCATTTGTTAAACTTATTGTTGTTACTTTTTCGAATAATTTTTGGCTTCCTTCTTCTAATTCTTTTGTAAACGAAGTTGCATCAGAAACTGCATAATTAAGATTATATGCCGGCTTTTTGTATTCGTTTATTCCTATTGATAAAATGTAAAGATTTGCAGGGTCAAATTCATCTCCTGTATATTCTATTCCAAATACTTCAGATTTTTTTGTTCTTTCTTTATTATATGTTGCTATTTCAATTTCGTTTACTCCTTTCGATAGATTTACGTTAAAACTTTCTACTACTTCGGCTCCGGCAGAATCTATTCCAAGCTTTTTAGATTGCACAAGTTTTTTGTTTTGATATAGACGAATTTCGTCTATTCCTCCGCCTTTATCGGTTGCGGTTACTTTTACTTTTGCAATTTTATCGTTTGTTGTTAAACGGGTTTCCAGTGCCCCTCTAAACATAGGCATTTCATTTGACGGCTCATTAATACGAAGTTCGGCAACCGGTTCTAAACCCTTAATATCAAAATTAGAATTCTTAAAATCAACTCCTTCTTCTATCATAACCGATAAATTTGGAGTATAGAACTTTTCGTAAAGATTCTCTAGGTTGATTATCTTTAAATCTTTAACAAAATAGAAATTTTTTATTCCATCTTCTGTACCATTAAATTTTCCGTCCGGTGTAAAAGTTATTCTATCGTAGGTTCCTTTAATTGCAATTTGAGTTAACTCTAATTTTCCTGTTTCATTATTCCAAACTTTAATTGTTCCATCTTCGCTGGTAGAAATTATTCGGTTATTATCTTTACTAAATTCTACGCTAACAATCCAACGTTCGTGTGCTTGGAAATTTAAAATCTCTTTTGCCGTTTCAATTTCAATTTTCTTTATTATTTTGTCAGTACCCAGCAATATATATTTATCATCAGAACTAAATTCTATACTTGAAAATCGCTTATTTGATTCTGTAATATCTTTTATTTTTTTACCTGTTTCAACATTCCACAAACTTGCTTTGTAAACCCCTTCAAACTCATCGTTACCTTCGCCTGAAGCTATTAGTTTATCGTCATTACTAAAAGCTAAACTATAAACAGGTGTTTTAATGCCTTTTATTGTTTTTACAATTTTACCTGTGCTTACTTCCCAAATACTTATTTTTTTGCTTTCTCCAACAGCTAAGTATTTTCCATTGTGACTATAACACAAAGAAAAAACTACTTCGGGAGCTTTTTCAAAATTGAGTAATTCTTTGCCTGTATTTGCATCCCAAATTTTTATTGTATTGTGGCTTGTTGCTGCAAAATTACTTCCATCAGGACTAAACTTTATATTTTTTATCCATGCTGAGTGTGCTCTGCAAGTTGTTTTCTTATTTTTATTTTTTAAATCTATAATTCTAATTTCGTTTGTTGTAGTTCCATAAACAATTTTATTGTTTTTATAATTATCAACACATGAAACTAATCCGTTTTCTTCGGCAAATAGTTTTACACTTTTACCTTGGGTTAAATTGCTAAATATTACTGTATTGTAATCTTTTCCAACAGCATAATTATTTCCTTTGTCGAAGTATGCTTGATCGAAAATATATTTTGGTAAACCTTGCAAAGTTTTAATCAGTTCTCCATTTTTGGGATTCCATAATTTTATTATCCTATCCCATCTCCCATAAGAAATTAGCATAGAGTTATCATTATTAAAAACTAATCCTCCAATTCTTCCTTTATGCCCATCAAGGGTATTGGTTAAAGCTCCTGTTTCTAAATCCCAAATTTTAATACTTTCATTCATATCACTGGAAGCAATCCATTTGCTATCGCCACTTACGGCAATACAACCAACTTTATATCCATGGTCGTCAATATTTAGTATTTCTTTTCCGGAACCAACTTCCCAAACTCTAATACTTTTATCGTTACTTCCTGACACAATATATTTATTGTCTTTAGAAAATTTTACTGTAGTTACTTTATCGGTATGTCCTTCTAGTGTTTTTGCTATTTCTCTCGAATTAATATTCCACACATATATAATGTTACCCGAAGATGCTACTATATTTTTTCCATCAGCACTAAAACCAATTTTCTGCAATGCTTCTTTTGGTAGTGCAAAATCTCTAATTTTTATTCCTGCCTCTACATCTCGTAAAACTAACTCATTTGGCCCTCCTGATAATAAATATCTACCATCGGTACTGTATTGTAAGTTAGTTATTATTCCTTTGTTATCTTCAATTGTTCTAACAATTTTGTGCTCTTTTATATCCCAAATATAGATCTTGTTTTTTGCTTTTAAATCGCCTTCGCCACATGCAAATTGTTGATTGTTTGGATTAAAAGCCACACTTTTTATTAAGTTGTTCGGACTTACAAATGTTGCTAATTCTTTTCCCAATTTTATATCCCAAAGAATAACAGATTTATCTTCGCTGCCCGAAATAATATATTTACTATCGGTACTAATTGATATTGATGTGATAACATCGGTATGCCCTGTGTTTGTTTTTAGCATATAATCCTGAGCAACAACAGCTTTTGAAATAATAAATGCCGAAATAATAATAAAGTATAGATTTTTCATATTTTTATATTTATTGACAAAGTTATTAAAATTTATTTTAAACATTGCAAATAAACAAAAACTGTGCTAGTTTTTAAAATATAAATTTACTTCTTTTTTTAGTAATTTGATTATCTATCGGCATAATATATATTTTAAACATCGTTGGTATTATTTTAAATAATATTTTAACCTAGCAGATTGTTTGTTATTTCGTTCCCATAAGAGTTTTTAGAACTCCCCACAAGTTTATTTATTTAAAATATTAGAATATTCTAATATTGTTATATCTTTACAAAAAAATATAACAATGTTAACATTAGAAGCTATCAACAAGATTGATTTTGAAAAAGAAGCTCAAGTAATAAAGTCCCTTTCAAACCCATTACGTTTAAAAATGGTGTCATTATTAATGAATGATGAATGCTGTGTTACAGATATCACAAATGCACTAGGGATATCGCAATCAACCTCGTCGCAACATTTAGCAATATTAAAATCAAACGGAATTGTTTACCCTAAAAGATACGGTACAAAAACCTGTTATATTGTAGAAAACGAAGAGGTTAAGCAAATAATAGAAATTCTAATTAATAAATATAACAAATAAAAAATGCAAAAAATTTTAATCATCATTAATGATGCACCCTACGGAACCGAAAAAGCGTATAATGCTATAAGATTAGCAATGAATACGATAAAATTTCACAAAGAAGATGTTGAGATAAAAATATTTTTATTGGCAGATGCAGTTTATTGTGCCTTGCCAAACCAGAAAACCGCCGATGGCTACTATAATATAGAGCGAATGCTAAAATATATTTTGAAAAGAGGTGGAGAAGTAAAAGCTTGCGGAGTTTGTTCCGAAGCTCGCGGAATTGATGAATTACAATTCCAAGAAGGAATACAACTTAGTAATATGGAAGAATTTGCACAATGGACAGTTGAGTGTGAAAAAGTTCTAACTTTTTAGAATAAAAGTAAAAAAAAGACCTTAGAAAGATAATTTCTAAGGTCTTTTTTTGTAAAGAATAATCTATTTTTCTAAATCATCAAAATCTACATCAATAAACTCGTTACTAGATTTTTCTCTATTAACTTTGCCTTGGTTTTTCGAAATAAATTCGACTACTTCATTTAAACCATCAGAAAATTTATCAAAATCTTCTTTATATAGGAAAATTTTATGTTTTTCGTAAAATGTTTTGCCATCATCAGTAAATTTTCGTTTACTTTCTGTAATAGTTAAATAATACTCATCTTTTTTTGTTGCCTTTACATCAAAAAAATATGTTCTCTTCCCCGCTCTTACAGCTTTAGAAAAAATTTCTTTTCTCTCAAACTTTTCTATGTCTTCTTTTCTTTCTTCTGCCATCTCTTCCTTTTTAACAAAACACCCTGCAAAAATATAAATTTATTATTATAATGACTAATTTTACCTTTGTTTAAATTTATTCAAATGATAATTACTAAAGAAAAGCTTAAAACATTAAATATTAAGCATAAAAGAATTATTTCACTTGTGCCTTCAGTAACCGAAACTTTATTTTATTTAGGATTAAGCGAAAATATTGTTGGTATTACAAAATGGTGTAAACACCCTGCAAACGAAGTTATAAGAAAAGCCAAAATTGGAGGTGTAATAGGTATTGATATAAATAAAATTAAAAAGCTAAAGCCCGATTTGGTTTTTGCGGTAAAAGAAGAAAATGATAAAGATGAGATAGATGAATTAGCAAAATTTACTAATGTTTATGTGGGTGAAATTAATAATCTATCTGATGCATACAATCAAATTATTGATATTGGGAAATTAACCGGTGAGCTTAATAAGTCAAAAAAATTAGTTTATGATATTAAAGCCGATTTCTCCGGGTTATCAATCTTCAATAATAAAACTTGTGCTTATTTAGTTTGGAATAAACCATTAATGCTTGTTGGAGGCAACACTTTTATTAACAATGTGTTAGAAAGCTGTGGCTTGATAAATGTTTTTAATGACAGAATATCGTATCCTGTGGTTACGATAGATGAAATTAACGAAAAGAACCCTGATATTATTTTCTTATGCTCAGAACCTTTTGAGTTTAAAGAAAAACACAAAATGGATTTTGAAAAAGATTTTCCAAATAAAAAGGTACTGCTTGTTGATGGAGAAATTTTCACTTGGTATGGCTCACATCTACTAAAAACAAAAGAATATTGTCGAAATCTAGAAAAAATGTTATAAAACTATTATAAAATTGACATTAGTCATATTATTGACAAATAAGTATTGATATATTTGCATATGTAAAAAAATACTAAATTTAATTACTATGGTTGATTTAAAAGATTTAACGTCAGAACAATTAGATAGAGCTTCGTCAATGTTAAAAGCTATTGCCCACCCTATGAGAATCTCAATTTTAAGTTTTCTTGAAGGTGGAAATAAAAAAACTGTTACAGAAATACATCAGCATTTAAATATAGAACAATCTACCACTTCTCATCATTTAGGGATATTAAAAGACAAAGGTGTACTAGCTTCTAAACGTGAAGGTAAAAACACTTACTATTATCTCAAATACAACAGTTTAGGACATATTGTTGAGTGTGTTAGCAAATGTTCTATTGCTGAATAATACTGGTTAATTAGCGTTTTTCTCGAGCAAGTTGAAATGTACCTTTTTCTTCAGTTATTTCATCATCGTACATTCCTTGATATTTAATAATATAAAAATATACTCCGGGTGAAGCATAATTACCTTCAATTTTTCCGTCCCAACCAGCTTCTTTGCTTGAGTAATCATCCCATTTATATAATACTTCGCCCCAACGATTTATAATAAAAGCATCAAATAGTTTTAAAGATTTAGCCGATACTTGAAAATAATCGTTTAAGTCATCACCATTAGGTGTAAATAAATTGGGTATTTTAATATATGATTCATCATCTACTTGAATATATTTAAAAGTGGTTGTGTCATAACAGAGTTCTTTACTTTGCACAATAAGATCTAATCCAAATTTTCCTTTAGGGAAAATATAATCCGGATTTTCGCTAATTATTTCATAAATAATTGAATCTTCTTCATTTTTAATTCTCCACTTATATTCAATTGCATCTGGTGAATCGTGATACATTGTAACACTTAAGGGTGCTGCTCCTTCTGTTACCATTTTATCATCATCAATTATAGCGTCAATATATCCACTATCATCAACAATAATAGATATTGTATCCTTGCAATAATGTTGTACAGTATCTCCATTATTTACTAATGAAACATATTCAATTGCAATCCAACTTGTATCTAAAGGAGATAATCCATAAAGAGAATCTACACTGCAATTAGCTCCGGTATCAATTTGCTCTATAAAACTTGGTATCCCATTTATTGTATCTTCTACTAAGCTTGAACTTTGCCAACAAGACGAAATTGTATAGTTTATAGTATCTTCGCAAGTAATAATTGAGTCGTTAATAATTCTAATTATTCCATTATTTTTACCACATGTAGCTAATTTATTATTAAACTTTGGTCGAACAACTTCCGGCTCTTTAATAAATTTTGTATTAAGATCTGATGAACAACCCCAATCATTTGTGGTAATAAGCGAAATTTTATGTATTAAATTATCACAATCTTTATTTGTCCATCTAACATAATGAGGTCCCTCTTTTAAACTATCAACATCTGTGCTACTACCTGTCTCTGTGCTGTCAACTATTGCATTATCAAAAAATTGCCAATTCCAATTAGTTGGGTTTGCAAGAGTGTCTGCCTCTGCCCAAATTTTTGCAGTTTCGCCATTACAATATGGCTCTCGGAATTTAATTTCTCCTGAAGGTTTTTTTACTATTGACAGTAATAATGTGTCTTTATTTTCGCAAATATTTAAACTATCAGTAACAGTATAAACAAGAGTGTAATAATAATTATTATCTATATCTGAACTATAAACAATTACCGATATGGAATCTTGTTTTACTTCTGAAATGTTTTCATTACCTGTTATAGGGTTTTTAAAGATTATATTAGTATCAAATTTTAACCATTGTGCATTTTCATAATTCAATAAAGGATTAAGCTGATAAAAAGAATTAGAATCAACAAAACAAGCAGTATCTGTTCTTACAGAACTTACAAAATCACCGGTTGCTGTAATAGCATTTTCTAGTCTATAACATTCCGGACAAGCATCAACTTGTGGTATTTCTATAAAATTTAAAATATACTTTGTAGTATCATTATTCACAGTATTATACACAACCCAATATATAGTATCAGTTGAAGGTGCAGTTCCTGTAACTGTTGCTGTTGGTGAATTTATAGGTAGTGCAGTAACGCCTGCAGGAGTTATCCACATTCCTGTATCGCCTGCAGGTAAATAAGCATTCATTATAGTTGTATTTCCG
>Ga0256913_10000484_pt1 | contig 20522 bp, 16 predicted proteins | sample Axial_MatmetaG_FD_185970 | JGI IMG/M metagenome (GOLD analysis project Ga0256913, IMG submission 185970) | Deep-sea worm associated microbial mat communities from Axial Seamount, Juan de Fuca Ridge, Pacific Ocean - Axial_Mat | ecosystem: Environmental > Aquatic > Marine > Oceanic > Microbial... | reverse complement strand
TAGTAATTTGGTGGTTCTGGGATTCGATTTTAGGAACTATCAGCGCGTTTACAGAAATCTTATTTGGGCTAACCGTTTTGCCGGCAGTACATCGTTTGGAAATAACAAGCTCATCTATTATATGGGGGGAGTTGATAACTGGATTTCACCGTCATTTAATAGAGAAACCCCTATCGATTACAAGCAAAATTACGGTTATCAAACACTGGCGACCAATATGCGCGGGTTTAATCAAAATATTCGGAACGGAAATAGTTTTGCCGTTTTTAATAGCGAGTTGAGGTTTCCGGTATTTCAGTTTTTTTCAAAAACTCCCATTAGTTCCGGATTTTTAAGGAATTTCCAACTGGTTGGGTTTGGTGATATCGGAACCGCCTGGACAGGTCCTCATCCATACTCTCCGGAAAATTCAATATTTACCAAGTATGTTGATAGCGGCCCGTTTCATATCTCTGTTACGGTTCAAAAGGAGCCCATTGTAGGGGGCTTTGGTGTTGGAGCAAGAGTTCACTTGTTCGGCTATTTTATAAGAGGTGATGTTTCGTGGGGGGTAGAAGATCATCAAGTTAATAAACCTGTTTATTATCTGTCGTTTAGCCTCGACTTCTAATATAAAATAAAGATGAAGATGAGTATTTCAGTTTTTATTATTTTGGTCATGATAGGACTTGTTGCAGGAACACTAAGTGGTTTAATCGGGATTGGAGGAGCCATTATTATCATCCCGGCTTTAGTACTTTTTCTGGGAATGAATCAATACGGTGCTCAGGGTACGAGTTTGGCAACCATGTTACTTCCAATCGGGTTACTTGCTGCTATTAACTATTACAAAGAAGGCGCCCTTAATATTAAATATGCTGCGGTGATTGCTGTTGCTTTCTTCGTGGGAGGATACCTGGGCTCAAAGGTGGCGCTTGATATTCCGGAAGCTATTCTGCGTAAGGTGTTTGCGGCAACTTTGCTGGTGATTGCCATCAAGATGTTTCTGGGAAAATAATCACAGTAAAACCATACTTAAAACTGTGCCAAAAAACATTTTTCATTAAAATATTTTTTTTTTGTATGGTTAATCTGTTCGGTTACTGATTCCTATCACTTATCCACATACCCCTTGTTGATAAAATATTGAAGAGACTACCCTTTTCTTGTATTATATTGCAGAACTTTTTAAAGGCAAATTGACATTTGTTATATGTCATGGATTCAGGAAGTTACACCAATATAAAAACAAACATTTCTTATGGAACAAGATTTATTCTCAGGATTAGAAGGTGTGAGTGTTGTAAAATCAACAGAACAGGAAACTAAAACTGAAAAGGATCAGGGGTTTTATGAACGACTAAAAGAGGAGAGAACGCAACCAAAGATGAAGGACGAAAATCATAATGTAAAACTTCCTATGCAGGAAGTAACTTTTAATAGTGCAGTAATTGCAGAGAATAAATCAAAAGAAATTATTGAAGAAAAAGAAGAGACACCGGTTATGAAAGAGGTACAAGCTGTAGCCAATAATTTTGAGGTTCACAGGAGTAAGCAGGAACCTATCGATCCGGATGTGATACTGAAAGCTGCTACTGAATATTTTGATGGCGATACCCTTGCCGCTAACGTATGGATGAACAAGTATGCCCTTAAGGATAGTGATGGAAATATCTATGAGCTTACCCCTGATGAGATGCATCACCGCATTGCCCGCGAATTTGCCCGCATGGAAGCCAAATATCCTAATCCGTTAAGTGAGCAGGAGATTTATGAAGTAATAAAAGATTTTAAATATATTGTACCTCAGGGAAGCCCCATGGCTGGTATTGGAAACAATCATCAGGTATCATCACTTTCTAACTGTTTTGTAATTGGAAATGATGGCAGCTCCGATTCCTATGGTGGTATTATGAAGATTGATGAAGAGCAGGTTCAGTTAATGAAGCGTCGGGGAGGAGTAGGTCACGACCTTTCTCATATCCGCCCGAAAGGCAGTCCGGTAAAAAATACAGCTTTAACTTCAACAGGCGTTGTTCCGTTTATGGAGCGCTATTCTAACTCAACACGCGAGGTGGCTCAGGATGGCCGTCGTGGCGCATTGATGCTTTCAATCAGTATTAAGCATCCTGATTCAGAGCATTTTATTGATGCTAAAATGGAATCGGGTAAAGTTACCGGGGCAAATGTTTCTATCAAGCTTGACGATAAGTTCATGCAGGCAGTTAAAGAGGGTAAAACCTATACACAGCAGTACCCTATCGATTCAAACAATCCGAAGTATTCAAAAGATATTGATGCCAGGAGTTTATGGAATAAAGTAATTCATAATGCCTGGTCATCGGCCGAGCCCGGGGTTTTATTCTGGGATACCGTTATTCGCGAATCCATCGCCGATACCTACGCTGATTATGGATTTAAAACCGTATCAACCAATCCGTGTGGCGAGATTCCTCTTTGTCCTTATGACAGCTGTCGTCTGCTGGCCATTAATTTGTACAGTTACGTGAAAGATCCTTATACTCCGGAAGCAAAGTTTGATGGAACATTGTTTAAGAATCATGTTCACATCGCGCAGCGCATTATGGATGATTTGGTTGACCTTGAAATAGAGAAAATTGATAGAATTCTTGAAAAGATTAATAATGATCCGGAACCGGAAGAGATTAAGCATGTTGAAAAAAGGCTTTGGGAAAAGATCCGCGAAAAAGCTTTACAGGGAAGACGTACCGGTATCGGTATAACTGCCGAAGGAGATATGCTTGCATCTTTAGGATTGCGTTATGGTTCGGAAGAGGCAATCGAGTTCTCAACAGAGGTTCATAAGCTGTTGGCCATCGAAGCTTATCGTTCATCGGTTAATCTTGCAGAGAATCGGGGTGCTTTTGATGTGTTTGACATTGAAAGAGAGAAGAATAATCCGTTTATTTTAAGGATTAAAGAAAATGCTCCTGAGATTTACGAGAAGATGCAACGCGTTGGCCGTCGGAATATTTCGATGTTAACTATTGCTCCAACCGGAAGTGTTAGTATTTGTACCAGAACCTCATCGGGAATTGAACCTGTTTTTATGGTGGCTTACAAACGTAGGCGTAAAGTTAACCCTAACGATAAAAATGTAGTTGTTTCGTTTGTTGACGAAGTTGGTGATGCATGGGAGGAGTACAATGTTTTCCATCCTAAGTTTGAGGTTTGGTTGAGCAAAAACGGTTACGATATCGAAGAGGTTAAACATATGGATGACCAGTCGTTTAATGCTATTGTTGCAAAATCGCCTTATCATAAAGCTACATCAGCCGACATTAACTGGGTAAACAAAGTACACATGCAGGGAAAAATTCAGCAGTGGGTTGATCATTCAATCAGCGTTACGGTTAATGTTCCTAAAGATGTAAAAGAAGAGTTAATCAGCGATATTTATGTTACTGCCTGGGAAAGTGGTTGCAAAGGGATGACCATTTACCGTGAAGGCTCTCGTGATGGTGTTCTTATCAGCAAGGATAAGAAGTCTGAAAAAAAGAAGGAAGAAGATGAAGAAAATTCATTTAAAGAAACCAAAGCTCCACGTCGTCCGATTGTACTGGAAGCTGACATTATTCGTTTTCAAAACAATTATGAAAAATGGATTGCTGTTATTGGTAAACTAAATGACAAACCATACGAGATATTTACCGGAAAAGCTGACGACTTTTATTTACCACCTTGGGTTGAAAAAGGCTGGGTAATAAAAGTGAAAAGAAAATCGGAGAATGAAGATACAAGATACGACTTCCAATTTGCCGATAAACAAGGATACAAAGTAACCATCGAGGGTTTATCGCGTTCGTTTGATCAGGTTTACTGGAACTATGCTAAATTGATTTCCGGTGTGTTGCGTCATGGTATGCCGTTGCCTTATGTAATTGATTTGATTGGTAACCTCGATACAAATGATGATACCATTAATACTTGGAAAAATGGTGTTGTCCGTTCACTGAAAAGATACATACCGGATGGAACCGAAGCATTGGGTACTACCTGCCCCGAGTGTGGTGAAAAAGCTGTAATCTATCAGGATGGCTGCCTTACCTGTACTAATTGCGGCTATTCTAAGTGCGGTTAAGAAAATAAGTTGTTTGATCTATTTAAAAAGAGTGCTTCATAAAAGCACTCTTTTTTTGTATTAATTTTTGTAATATGCTTTAGCACAACCCATCGTCATCCCGAGGGAAGCGACGTAAGGAGCGACGAGGGATCTCTCAGGTAACAAATCTGCCCCAAAAGCACAGTGCCTTATAGACCCTGAAACAAGTTCAGGGTGACAAAACGTGGGTGTTCTTAGTGATTACAACAACCAACAGACTCGCTGTTACTGTTTAACGGGTATAGAGTGTAACGGCGTGTCTGTTCATCCCGATGGATAGAGAAACGACTGAGGTTCTTTTTTTTATAGGTCACGGTTTTAAACCGTGACCTGAGATATGTTATAAAAATACTAAAATTTCTGCAAAGCAGAAATTACAATTCGTGCAATTAGCGTAATTCGATGATAAAACAAACCGGATTAGCTGTTTGTAAAGTAATGAAAGTAACACTTTTACCCCCACCCGATAATCATCTGGAAACGAGGGACACTGGGAGACCTTAAACAAATCTAATATCAGGTATTTGATATCCGATTCAAGCCGTTTCTTCCGTACAACCCAATGTCATGCTAAACGAAGTCATGCTGAACTTGTTTCAGCATCAGCATCTCCCAAGCACCACCCTGCCCCAAAAGCAAAACCGTTTCCTGTTTCCCTCAAAGCCAGTCATTTACTTAGGAGATTCTTCCTCTCTGTGGTCGTCGGAATGACGGAGACTTACAACACAACCCATCGTCATCCTGAGGGAAGCGACGAAAGGAGCGACGAGGGATCTCCCAGGTAACAAATCTGCCCCAAAAGCACAGTGCCTTATAGACCCTGAAACAAGTTCAGGGTGACAAAACGTGGGTGTTCTTAGTGATTACAACAACCAACAGACTCGCTGTTACTGTTTAACGGGTATAGAGCGTGACGGTGTGTCTGTTCATCCCGATGGAGATCCAAACAAATCTAATATCTGATATTTGATTCCCCTCCTCCTTCGTTGTCGGAATGATATGTGAGTAGCAGAGAAGTTAGGCACTTTAAATACCCAAAGCATGTTGCATTAGTTTAATATCAATAAAAAAGATGTTTATTAAAACTCTCCTTCGTCATCAAAATCATCACTTCCTGAGTCAGCTTTGTTTGCTTTCTCGCAATCAAATTCGATGGAAATATTTTTTGAAGGGGGCTGGAATTTATCATTGATGCTAATGCCCAATGATGGGTCGTTATAAACTTTTTTCATATAAAGTGCCCAGATTGGTAATGCCATGTTGGCACCTTGTCCGAGCCTGATACTTCGAAAGTGAACAGATCTGTCTTCAGCACCAACCCATATTCCTGTGGTTAGTTTAGGAGTGATTCCCATAAACCAACCATCCGACTGGTTTTGTGTGGTTCCTGTTTTGCCTGCAATTTCATTGTTGAACCCATAACGATAACGTAATCTGATTCCGGTACCACTTTCAACAACTCCTTTCATTAACTGAATCATTTTGTAAGCAGTAACATCATCCATGGCTTCTGTTTTCTCTGGAACAAATTGTTCAACCACATTACCATTTTTATCTTCTATTTTCGTAATGAAAATGGGTTTAATGTAAACACCTTTATCGGCAAAAGTATTCATGGCTCCAACCATTTCGTAAAGTGAAAGGTCAGGAGTTCCTAACGCGATGGAAGGAACAGCCGGAATACGCGATTTTACACCCATCTTACGTGCCAGATGAATAACAGACTGGGGAGAAAACCGGCTTATCAGATAAGCAGAAATCCAGTTGTTTGAATTGGCCAGAGCCCATTTGAGGGTAACTTCTTCGCCCACACGTTTAGTATCTGAGTTTCGGGGAGTCCAAAAGGTTCCGTCACCCAGTTCAACGCTGTACGAAATATTTGGAATCAAGGTACAGGGAGTGTATTCGCCCTCCTGCATAGCCAGTGAATAAAGGAAAGGTTTAAAGGTTGAACCAACCTGACGTTTTCCCTGAGTAATATGATCGAACTGGAAAAACCGGTAATTGATACCGCCAACATAAGCTTTTACGAACCCTGTTTTTGATTCAATCGACATAAGTCCTGCGTGTAGGAAGAACTTGTTGTAACGTATGGAATCGTAAGGAGTCATGACGGTATCAACAGGTCCGTTCCAGGAAAAGACAACCATCTCGACAGGAGTCTTAAACGACTTCATGATTGAATCCATCGCGATACCCGATTTTTTAAGTTTTCGATAGCGTTCGCTTCTTCTTACAGCCTGCATCATCACCTTTTTAACCTGTGCATCAACTTCAGGTTTTTCGCCATCAAAATCAAACGGAGCGTGGGTGTATCCTTTCCAATGTTCAAAAAATGCAGGTTGCAAATAGCCGGCAAGGTGTTCACGGACTGCTTCTTCGGCGTAGCGCTGCATTCGCGAATCGATGGTAGTATATATCTTTAATCCGTCTCTGTACAGATTGTAAGGCTTGCCATCAGGTTTGTAATGATTGGCGCACCAATTTTTCATCTCACTTCTCAGGTACTCTCTGAAATAGGTTGCAAGCCCTTTCGTGTGCCCCAGGTTTGAGTATCTTGAAACACCCAGAGGGAGTTGCATAACCGAATCGGCGGTGTGCTGTGAAATGAATTTATATTTTGCCATTTGTGAAAGAACAAGATTCCTTCTTTTTATTGACCTTTCGGGATGTAAAATAGGGCTGAACCTTGTTGGAGCATTAACAACACCTGCCATTAATGCAGCTTCCTGTAAGTTTAGAGAGTCGGCTGATTTATCAAAGAAAGTTCGTGAAGCCTGTTTTATTCCATACGCGTTATGGCCATAAAAAACAGTATTGAGATACATAGCGATGATCTCCTCTTTTGAGTAATAGCGCTCCAGTTTAGCGGCAGTTACCCATTCTTGAAATTTACGCAAAACCAGTTGAGGCTTGGATAGCCGGCCACGCGGAAACAGGTTCTTAGCAAGTTGTTGTGTAAGTGTGCTGCCACCACCTTTGTGTTTTCCGGTTAAAACACCAAACAATACTCTGCCCAAAGCCTGTTCATCAATTCCTGAATGATCTTCAAATCTGATATCCTCGATGGCTATCAGCGCATTGATGAGGTTAGGAGAAATATCCTGATAGGTGATGTTCGACCGGTTCTCAATAAAGAAGGTTCCAAGTAAAATGCCATCTGATGAATAGACTTCGGTAGCTTGATTGGTTTTAGGATTTTCAAGCTCTTCAAAAGTGGGCATTGTCCCAAACCAACCATCAGCAATGCCATAAAAAAACAAAATGACCAACGCAGCAAATAAGAAATACAACATCCAGAATTTAACCAGATAATTGAAATACTTTTTTGTTTTCGTGACTTTTTCTTCGCTCATATATTAATAACTACTGTGATTCACTAATTCTTATTCCAATATTAACAACATCTTCAAGTGTATCGCGTCGCATGGCTTGCCTGAAATAGAAATCATATTTTCCCCGCAAAGGAAATTTAAGATTGTTACGCAACAGAATATTATCTTCTTTGATATCGCTCCAGCCTTTTCCCAGCCATTTACCACTATTATCGGCAAGTATTAGCTCCAGAGTGTCGTGTGTGAGGTTATTGTTGGGAAATTGTGTTGCTAAAAACAAATAGAGATTGCTAAACCGGTAATCTGTTGTATGGCGAAGGGTTAAGTAGAAATCATAAAGTTTTGTAGTATCCTCAATATTAACCTCAAAATGAACAGCATCGTTTTTGAACCATTTACCGTTGTTGATGGTTGCCTGATTGTCGAAAACAGACTTCTGTCCGCATGAGGAGAACAGGAACAGTGCTAAAACAAACAGAAAAGAATTAACTGCAATTTTCATAAAGAGGATTGATAATCTTTTTTATTAATGATAAAAGGTTAAAAATATTGTGTTAGATTATTAAATATAATTTGACATCTGATCAGCATTATGGTTTTCCACATTGGATGCCTGATCTTTTTCAACAGCAAAAGTTTCAAGGTCTTTAGGGAATTTGTTCTTTTTATTAAGGCTGATAATTTTTTTCACCTGATTAATGTGAATGGCCATCATATTGTTTGGATCGCTTTTGTAAGCATACCACATTACTTGTTTAAATACATCGCTTTTTTTGAAAAACGCTTCTCCTTTTTTTGATTTCAGGTTGATCCTGTTGTCAGGAAATTCTTTCAGGGCAGCAGCATAATCATCAACTTCATAATTGAGGCAGCATTTTAATTTCCCGCACTGACCCGCCAGTTTCTGGGGGTTAAGCGAAAGCTGTTGTACCCTGGCTGAATTGGTCGAAACACTTTTAAAATTACTAATCCATGATGAACAACACAATTCGCGGCCGCACGAACCAATGCCTCCCAGTTTTGCTCCTTCCTGACGAACTCCGATCTGGCGCATCTCGATACGAATGTGAAAACTTTCTGCCAGTTTTTTTATCAGCTCTCGAAAGTCAACACGTTCGCTGGCAGTGTAATAAAACACGGCTTTGGTTTTATCACCCTGGTATTCCACATCATTGATCTTCATATCAAGGCCGAGGTCGATGGCAATTTCGCGACTTTTGTAAATCGTTTTATTCTCCATCGAGATGGCTTTAAACCAATTCTCGATATCAACCGCGCGGGCATATCTGTAAACCTTTTTCAGATCGGCCTTTTCAGGGTCAACTCTTTTTCTTTTCATTTGAAGTCTGGCAGCATCACCTGTTAATGAAACAATTCCCAAATCGTGGCCGGAAACAGCTTCTACAGCTACAATATCACCCTCGCTCAACAAAAGCTCAGGCGGAAAAGTAAAGAAATCTTTATGATCGTTTTTGAACCTGACTTCTACAAAAAGCTGTTCATTATCAACAACGGGGTCTTTGTAATCAATAAGCCAGTTAAATGAACTTAGCTTACAACACCTTAACTGATTTATCGTGGTTTTATTCTCGGGGCTTGAGGCTACGCAACAGCCTCGCGAAGAGGTATCGTAAGAAGTGTGAGGTATATTATATATGTTGTCTTCCATTATTTTATTTCAAAATTCCAATCGACAAATGTACATTAATTTTTGGCAAGTAAAGTTGATAAACCTATTGATTCAGTCGTGAATACGTAAAGAACAATTTCTGTTTTGTTGTACCGTCTTTGGTTCTCAGCTATAAATATTATTTTCCTTTATGAAATCTGGTTCTTTTTCAAAGGTTAATTGTGTAATGCGATTATGTTCCTGAGTTTTATAAAGAAGACACAAAAGTGTATAAAGATATTGTTAATTCAATGTTGAAATTTTTTGCCGGCATGAGAAAAAAGTGGAGATGGTTAATATTATGAAATTGCTTTTCTGCCACGGTTAAGTAAAACCGCCAGCGTGAGACTTAAATCACCGAATAAAATTGCCGGATGAGCATTGCGTTCAATATGGTAGATGGCTTCGTTCAGCGCATCATAAAAATCGTACTGGTTAGCCTCGTTAATGTATTTGGCGAAATTGCTAAAAAAGGTTTTTTCGCTGTCTCCACCAGTTACAACCTGCCCGTTATTGTTGTTGATTTGAATGCTGTTGTGAACCACCTGCATACCATAGCGTAAAAAGCTTTTTTGTTTTTCACGACCCAGTCCGCTAAGCTTTTGCACAAATTTAAAAATGGCTGGGTAATCGAACCTGTAACATAAAAGCAGCCACTCTCTGAAGTTTTCAAAATTGGTTTGATCTTCTTCGGCCTGAGTAGATAATGTAAGGGCTTTGTTCCAGTTACCGGTTGCGTTGACTATAATATGATCCAGGTTTGTTATGTCAATGTCAGGGTTTGTGTCTGCTGCTTTGCTTAAGGCTATCCTGATGTCATCATCATTTAACTTGGGAACCTTTATCAATTGCGCCCTTGATCTGACTGTTGGCAGCAGTAATTCGTACCTTTCAGCTATCAGGAAAATCAGCGTATCTTCGGGTGGTTCTTCAAAAGTTTTGAGAAGCTTGTTCGCGGGGTTGGTATCCATCCGTTCAACCATCCAAATAATCGCTATTTTATATCGGGCTTCATAAGGCTTGAAGCTGAGTATTCGAATAAGATTGTTGGCATCGCGCGCGTAAATATTTCCCTGTTTGTTGCCAATGTTTAAAAAGGAATACCACTCGTTTTGAACCGCGTAACCATTAGCCTGATTAATGTATTCAATCCACTGTTTGGTAAAAAGCTCCGAAGCGGGGTTCTCTTTAAACCCTTCAGGTTTGTTAGAAGGAAATATAAAGTGTAAGTCAGGATGCGAATATTTTTCAAACTTGATACATGAAGCACAGGTACCGCAACTGTCGTTTTCCTGCTTATTTGTACAGTTTACGTATTGACCAAATGCAATGGCCAGTGGCAAAGCACCTGATCCTTCCGGTCCTAAAAACAGTTGGGTGTGTGCCACCCGCCCCTCTTTATATGCTTTCAGAAGCTTTGATTTGGCTCCCTCTTGTCCTATGATATTCTTAAATTGCATTGAGGTTCAAAATTAGAAAAAAGAGTGGAGTAAAAGCATTTTGTTTTGCCATTATTATTGGTAAAATAAAACCAAGTTTGTAAAACAATTTTTTACATCTTTGCACTCCAAAATATTTAACAATCTAAATACATAATAGTAATGGAAAATCACGATGACAAAAACTGTCTTGTTTGTAAAAAAGACGAACAGCAGGTACCCCTTGTAAGGGTCGATTATAAAGGTAAGAATTATTGGATTTGCCCACAGCATATTCCTGTTTTGATTCACGATCCGCAACAGCTTGAAGGGATGCTTCCCGGTGCTGAGGATATGCAGGCTGGCTAAAAACTGCTTGCAGCCCAACCAACGTAATCCCGAAGGGGGTACGATTGAGGATCTCCTGAGCATCAACCTGCCCCTTAGGCAAAACCACTTTGCTTAAACTCGATATTTGCTCAGGAGATTCCTGCCTGAATGACTTAGCCGGAGGTCTCCTCCTTTCGGTTGTTGGAATGACAAGGTTATTATTAGAGGCTTCTGAGACGGCCTCATTTTTATTCTGAACAACATCTTTTAACAAACATCTTTTTAGCTGCTTCGATCTTCATCTTATATTTGCAGCATGGTTAGTTCCGGCAGGTTTCTCAAAATCTTTTTTTTATTTCTTTTACTGGTAACCCCTTTAATAGGCATTAGTCAGGTTAAGTATGATTATTTTCTTCGGGCCGGAAATAATGATATGATGCGTGAACAGTATGTGGATGCCATTAAAAAATTCAATACAGCTATTGATGCCAGACAGGATGGATTTCAGGCTTATTTTCTGAGAGGAATTGCCAAGTTTAGCCTTGGAGATTATCAGGGCGCTATGAATGATTTTTCAAAAACGCTGGAGATTCATCCGCTTTATACAAGAGCTTATTTTTACCGGGGGATATGTCGCGATCGTTTGTATGATTACGCACATGCCTTAAGCGATTACAATAAGGCCTTGGAAATTGATCCTTTTAATTCGGAGGTTTATATGGCGCGCGGTGATACCCGAATTCATCTGCACGATTTTAAGTCTGCAATTGATGATTACTCCAAAGCTCTCAGATTGGATAACAAAAAGGCCGGTGCATATCTTAACAGGGGAGTTGCAAGACACTTTCTGGGTGAAGATTCAGCAGCCATCAATGATATGAATGAGGCCATCAACCTCGATTATTACAATATGGATGCATGGATTAAGCGGGGGATGATTTTGTATGAGATGGATAGTCTGCACACAGCTCTGGAGAATTTTAATCACGTTATTGAATTTGATTCAACCTATCCGCTGGTCTATTTTCAGCGGGCATTGACTTTTCTTAAGTTGAATGACACGGTTGCTGCTCTAAACGATTATAATTGTGTTCTTAACCTGGATTCGGCCAACTCACTTACCTATTATAATCGTGCATTGGTTTATTCGATGCAGAAGAAGTACAAGGAAGCGTTAATGGATTATAACAAGGTAGTTGCGCTGAACCCGTTTAATGTGTACGGATACTTTAACCGGGGGGTGGCAAATTATTCTTTGGAGCGTTATCGGGATGCTGAAGATGATTTTTCACGGGCGTTAAAAATATTTCCTGATTTTGTAGGGGCTTATATTAACCGTGCTGCTGCCCGCAACAAGCTTGGAGATCAGAAGGGAGCCTATATAGATCAAATGACCGCTCGCGGAATCATTAAAAAAGCTAATGAAGATAAGGACATCGCTTCGTTGTACAGCAGGTATTCTGATTCAGCCTACTTTAGTAAAATTATGGAGTTTGAAGCCGACTTTATGAGCGGAAACATGAAGCGGGGCAGAATTCAGTTTAACAGGGTTAAAATCGAACCTAAACCTGATTTTTTTATTGTCAACACATTTCGACTTCCTGATTCAGATTATTCGGAGTTTAGAGAGGATGAGTATCTTGATGAGAACCTTACACAGTTTAATGCCAGTAATTCACTAGGTATTAAGCTGGTTTTTACCACAAGGCAATGGCCTGTTTCAAATGAAAAAGCAATGAAAGAGTTGCAGCGACTAGATAGTAGTATTCTTATCACGGGCGATACTTCGGGGTCGTGGTTTATGAAAGGGGTTATCAATAGTATGCTGCAGAATTACAGTGTTGCCATTGATGCTTATGATAAAACGGTTACTTATAATCCTGATTTTTTATACGCATATTTTAACCGGGCTGCTTCCAGAATCGAGCGCGATGAGTTTATCTATTCTGACCAGCAATATCAAAATACCATAACCATTAGTATGACTTCCGGAAGCCAGCAACAGAAAAAACTTCCACCGCCTGATCATCGTAAAAGCATGTACGATTATAATCATGTGATAAGGTTTTACCCGCAACTTCCTTATGCTTATTATAACAGGGCAAACCTTAAAATCTTATTAAAGGATTTTCAGGGAGCGATTAACGATTATTCCAAGGCCATTCAGCTGGAACCCAAAATGGCTGAAGCCCATTTTAACCGGGCTTTAACGTTGTTGTATCTTATGGAGGACAAGCTGGCCTGTAAAGATTTAAGTAAAGCCGGAGAATTAGGATTAAAAGAATCGTACAACATCATTAAACGATATTGCGTAAAGTAAACCTTGCTGTTTGTAAGATATTTGGTCAATATTTGTTACACGAAGTTGCTCAAAGAAACTCAGAGTGACACAAAGGACAATTTTACATTATTGCCTGCCCGATGCAGGAGGGTAACTCATGTTATAAATCATTTTTTTACACGCTGATTGATCGTGTCAGAAGTAATTTTTAGTAATACTGCATTCCTGAATTTTCGATATTCTCAATAAACTGGGCTAAAAACCCTGTTGAAAGCGCAATAACAAAGAATAACAAAATTAGTATCAGCCCAATCAGAATCAGAACGCCATAAATGGTAAAATAGAGTCCAATCTTTTTTTGGGCCTCGATGAAAGAGTATTTATCGCCAGTACGGTAGGCCGTATCAATTTTGTTGGCTGCACCGGTTACCAAAATACCAAGCCAGATGGGTATCCAGGCAAAGATAATTCCTACAATGGAAAGAGCATACGTTACGCCCATAACAATCAGAAGGATGCCGATAAATTTCATCCATCCTTTGGCACTATAGAGCGGGGCACTGAGTTGTGTTACAATTTTTTCCTGAATCTGATCTGAGGTTTCCATAATGTAATGCTTTAAAGTATAGCGTAAATTTCGGCAAAAAAGTAACACTAACAATAAAAGGTTTATAAAATTACAAGCGACTGTTTTGAAAATCATATAAACAACATATCTTTGCTTTCAATACTGAACGTTATGAGGTTTATTAAAAAATATATTCTAAACTGGTTTTTTTTAACCGGGTTGCTCTTTGTAATCTGGATATCATTTTTTGATAAAAACAATTTGATAGAACAGATGAAACTTAGTAATACTATTTACGACCTTGATTCGCGAGAGGCATTTTACAGGGAAGAGATTGACAAAACCATTAAAGAGATTGGTGCCTACGAAACAGATACCGCACTACTCGAAAAGTTTGCCCGCGAAAAATATTACATGAAAAAAGATAACGAAGAGGTTTTTGTAATAGTTAGGGAAGAAGTGCCGGAAAAGAAATAGTTTTTTATTCCTTCGAAATCAGGTTTGTTAATTGGACAAACTGCTCAACTGAGAGTTGTTCAGGTCGTTTGTTAAAAACAGGGTCAGCCTTGATTTCATCATTTAATAAGCTTTTTAATGAGTTTCTCATGGTTTTGCGCCGTTGATTAAAGGCTGTTTTTACAACTGTAATTAACAGTTTCTCATCACAGTTTATTTGAGTCGATTTGTTTCGGGTCATTTTGATGACTGCCGATTTCACTCTTGGTGGCGGGAAAAACACATTTTCGTTTACGGTAAAACAATACTCGATATCGTACCAGGTTTGCATCAATACACTTAGTATTCCATAAGTTTTGTTGCCGGGCGAAGCCTTCATTCTTTCGGCTACCTCTTTTTGAATCATGCCTGCTATTTCAGGAACCAGGTCGCGGTGAGCCAGTGCTTTGAAAAAAATCTGACTTGAAATATTGTAAGGGAAGTTTCCGATAAGTGCAAAGGGTTTATCACTGATATTGGTGAGATCAAATTTTAAAAAATCTTTTTCAATAATTTCAAGTCTGGAATCCGAGAAATTTGTGTTGAGGTAATCCACTGACTCGCTGTCGATCTCAATTAACTTTAGCTTTTTTATACCATCATTTTCCAAAAGCGAAGTGGTTAATATTCCGGTTCCGGGTCCCAGTTCGCAAACAACCGGATAGTTACCTGTTAAACATCCGGCAATTTTGTCTGCAATGTTTTTATCTTTTAAAAAATGCTGACCAAGATGTTTCTTAGGACGTACCATCTGCTTTTATTTTCTTGTCGTTTAGTGCGCGGTAATGTTTTCTTGCTTTGGTGGCATAAATACTTTCGGGATACTCTTTCATCAGTTGTAAATAAAGCTCAGAGGCTTTCCCGGTGTTATTCAGATAAAGACGGTTTAATTCAGCACTTCTGTACAAGGCATTGTCAGCTTTGACACTTTCAGGAATCTGAGTAAAAAGGTCGGTATAAAGAGAATCGGCAACAGCATATCTTTTTAGTTTTTCGTTGATTGAAGCTTTTTTAAATAACACATATTCTCCAGTAATGGGGGAGGCCGACTGAGCTTCTGCTTTTGATAAAAACAACAGAGCTGAATCGTACTTTTGTTGATAGGCATATTGATCTGATGCGGCAAAAAGGCGAAGGGTAAAACCTAAAGTATCTTCTTCCTCCATCTCTTTGATAAACATGGAGAGCTCGAGCGCATCGTTTGCAATAAATTTGGAAGTGGCTCCTTTAAGTACGTCCAACCGGGTTTTAGCCCAGTCAAATTCACCTTTATAATAAAAGATGCGCGCGTTTCTGAATTTTGCTTCATGGCCTGATGGTTCGTTTTTTAACTCGTGCTCTACCTGAGAGTAGAGTAGCGAAGCATCCCAAAATTTCCCGGTGAATGCTAAAATATCAGCCAGTTCCATTTTAAGTTTTGCTTTTTCTTTGGACGGCATGGAAATTAGGATGGCTTTATTGAGCAATGTCACTGCATCATTAGTTTCGTTAAGCCTGAATGCTTTGACGTGTGCCAGTTGCTGAATAATATCACTGGTATTTCGGTTGATGCCGAATTCAGCAATGGCTTTATCGCCAATACCGGAAAGGGCTTCCCATGTTTCAATGTCTGTATCAGGATTTTCGTTGGCAAGCTCAATCTTCGATTTGAAATACCCATCATAACTCTCCAGATAATAAGGAGAGTTTCTTTTCTTTTTCAGAAGGTATGCATAAGCCTTGCTGGCAACATCGTAATGGTCATTTGAATAAGCAATATCTGCAACTTCAAGCATCACCTCTTCCTGGTTTTTAAATCGCCTTTCAATGGATTTAGCCTGACGGAAAGCAAGATTGAAATCTTTAACCTGCAACGAATACCACATCAACAATTCTGCATAAATTGAGTTGTCAGGTTCAGCTTGTGCTTTGGTGAGTATTTTAGTTTTAAAAATCCTTGACAGGTTGTTGTCAACATCCATTACCAGCATGTTCTGGATTCGGTTTTCTACTCTTGGTAGATCGTTTGGGTTTTCATCCAAATGTCGAATTAACGCGTCAAACATTTTATTGTATTCACCGGCATACTGGTACGAAGTGGCCATTTCGAGGTTGTAACCATAATTTCCAATTTTACGTTTCTTGGCTATTTCATAAACTTCCAACGCTTCGTTGATAAATCTTCTGGCTTGTAAAGTGTTGGCAATATTGATAATTAAATTCCTGTTATCGGGAAGATTTTTTAAAATACGATTAACAGTTTTTGTGGCTTTTTTATTCTCACCTTCCAGCGAATAAATATAAGCCAAATCAATTTTGTAGCGATAGTTTTCGGGCGAAAGTCTGGTTTGTTTTTTGCAAAGTTTCTCAGCTTCCTTGTATTTCTTTAAGTAAACAAGGCTGTTATAGTAATATGTGTAATAGAGATATTTTTTTTGTTTATTGTAAAGCTCGCCATAAAGTTGTGCTGCTTTTTCGTAATCTTTTCGGTTGTAATATGACCGAGCAAGCATCTCTTTGGATGGTTGCTTTTTAGGAGGTTTTGGCGGTGTGCTTTTTTTTAGTTCAATCGGTTTATTTTGGGCAATAATCCTTTCACCCGGATTGAAAACACCGAGCAGAATGATTATTAAAGTGATATGTTTTAAAGTTTTAAGCAAAAGAGTTTATTTAATCATATCAAAACCGGTGTATGGCTGCAATGCTTTAGGGATTTTTATTCCCTCAGGGGTTTGGTTATTTTCCAATAGCGAAGCAACGATACGCGGGAGAGCCAGGGCGCTTCCGTTTAACGTATGTGCCATGCGGGTTTTGCCATTCTTATCTTTAAAACGTAATTTAAGCCTGTTGGCCTGGAAACTTTCAAAATTAGAGACAGAACTTACTTCCAACCATCTTTTTTGAGCTGCCGAGTAGGTCTCGAAATCAAATGTCAGAGCCGAAGTAAAACTCAAATCACCGCCACAGAGTCTTAAAATACGGAAGGGGAGTTCCAGTTTTCTAAGTAAATTTGAAACATGATCTTTCATGGTTTCCAAAGTGTTATACGATTTGTCCGGGTGTTCGATTTGGACAATTTCAACTTTATCGAATTGGTGCAGGCGGTTTAACCCACGAACATCTTTGCCATACGAACCGGCTTCGCGCCTGAAACAATTGGAATAAGCCACATTTTTAACGGGTAAATCATCCTCTTTCAAAATTACATTTCTGTAAATGTTAGTGATTGGCACCTCGGCTGTCGGAATCAGGTATAGATTATCTTCGTTGGCAAAGTACATTTGTCCTTCCTTGTCGGGAAGTTGACCGGTACCAAAACCCGATGCTTCATTAATTAATAAAGGGGGTTGGTATTCAAGGTATCCGGCTTCCATCGCTTCATCCAAAAAGAAATTGATCAGTGCGCGCTGCAATCGTGCTCCCTGGCCACGGTAAAACGGAAATCCTGCACCGGTTACTTTACTTCCTAAATCAAAATCAATAATTTGATATTTGGAAGCTAAATCCCAGTGAGGAAGCGCATTTTCAGGAAGATTAGGCATATCACCTTCTTCATAAATGGTAACATTATCTGCATCGGAATTTCCTTTTGGAACCGATTCGTGAGGAATATTGGGAAGCTCAACCAGTTTTTTATTCAGCAATTCTTCAAATTCAGTTAGTTCTGAAGATAACTCTTTGGTTTGTTGTTTTAATTCTGTAGAGCGGTTTTTTGCAACTTCTGCTTTGTCTCGTTCGCCGGATTTATAAAACTGTCCGATTGATTTAGCCAGCTGATTGGCTTCGGCCAGCAAAGTATCGAGTTTGCTCTGGGTATTTCTTCGCTCTTTATCAAGATTGATAATCTCATCAATAAGAGCTGTTGCGTTAAAGTTTTTTATCGCCAGGCGTTCAGCCACCAGCTCTTTATTTTCTCTTATTATTTGTAATGAAAGCATGGTACTTATTTTTTTGCAAAGGTAATTTTTGTAATGGATTCTGAAAAATAAAAAACCCGATACACAAAGTGTACCGGGTATATGATAAGCTTACAATTAACAATTAATTGTTTTCAGCTTTTTCTTCTTTTACCTCTTTTGTTTTTGCAACGACTTTTTCTTCTTTTACTGCTTCCTCTTCTTTTGCTGCAAAAGGCATAACGCTAACATATGATTTGTTGTTTCTTCTTTTACGATATTCAACAACACCATCTGTAAGTGCAAACAAGGTGTGATCTTTTCCCATGCCTACATTAAGGCCGGGATTGTGAGTGGTGCCTCTTTGTCTAACGATAATATTACCTGCTTTGGCAAGCTGACCGCCATAAATTTTAACACCTAATCTTTTACTTTCTGATTCGCGACCGTTGTGCGAACTACCCATTCCTTTTTTATGAGCCATTATTCTAGATTTTAAAATCTGTTATTAAACAGATATATTAAACAGTTATTTTTTCGATGAGAACTTTACTCAGATCCTGACGGTGACCATTTTGTTTTTGGTATCCTTTTCTTCTTTTCTTTTTGAAAACAAGAACTTTGTCTCCTCTAAGATGTGAAACAATCTTACCATTAACTTTGGCGCCTTCTACAACAGGGGTTCCTATCTTTACAGTGCCATCATTATCAACCAACAATACTTTGTCGAATTCAACTTTAGCACCTTCTTCGTCACTTTGTCTGTGAACATACACTTCCTGGCCTTGTTCCACTTTAAACTGCTGACCTGATATTTCAACTATTGCGTACATTATAAGTCCTTTTAATTATGCTTACGATTTTGGAGGTGCAAAAATAGAAAAAAAATCTTATCCACAAACTTTTGTGTGTAAAAAATAAAACAATTATTTCTTAATCAACTTTTGTTGAGTTAGGATGTTTTAAATTTTGTAGTATACACTGGCTCAGTATCAGTTTGGCAAGTGATTTATCATTTGTCAGCAATTTTTTTTGGATCCAATACATTATAAATGCGAGTTTTGAGTGTCTATGTTAAGCAGGCGTATAAAAAAGCTGCAAAGATTGCACAATTAGTTTTATTTTGAAGATGACAAATCTTTTATGTTTATTCACAATATTTTGTTACTAATTAGTGGGATAACAATAGAATTTATCGATAGAATGTGTATATTTGAATGGGAAGTTATTTAATTAAAAATCTTTGTATCTTTACCAACGTTATTTTAGGAAAGGATTTTTATGATAAAAAAGAAGTGTAGGAATCCTGCATATTAGTGTAGGATGTGTGTTCGGGTATTTATATTTATTTTAATTAATAGATATGTGAATCTTTTTTTTGGATGAATCGTATTCTGAATTATATTTGCATGCTTGATTAAGTAAGTATTGATGTAAGAGCATGTGATGAATATTACAATTATAACAATTATTATTTTTTTAACTAAAACTTTTTAAGAATGAAAAAATTTACAAATTTGATTTTACTTTTGATGGTAATGCTATCATCATCAGTAATTTTCGCTCAATGTGATTATCAGATTGAGTTAACTGATCCTGGATATGGTGACGGGTGGAATGGTGGAAAGGTGACAGTATTTGTCAACGGAACTGCTGTTTTAACTGACATTACCCTTGCAAGTGGTTCTGGTCCTGAGTACCATACATTCAATGTAAGTCCTAATGGATCAATTACCACCGACTATACCGGAGGAGGTTGGTCATACGAAAATCATTACAACATTATCGATCCTGATGGTGTAGTAGTATTTTCGACAGGACATCCAAATGGAACTCCTCAAGATTTGGTAGCACCCGGAGTATTGGGTTGCCCATCTCCTGTAGGAAATGTTGATGGACACGTATATGGAGCTGATGCTTCTACCCCAATTCAGGGTGCTGAAGTTGGTGTTGAAGCATATGGTATAGGTACACACAGTGCAGCTGATGGTAGCTATTTATTAGCAGATGTACCTGAAGGTCCTGGTACAGTTTACTGTAAAGTTCCTGGTGTTAACATGGCAGAAGCCGATGTTACAGTTACAGCCGGAGGAACAGTTACACAGGATTTCTACATTGTACCCCCCAACGTAAGTGCACAGCCAAACGCATTGGAAGAGACCTTAAATCCGAACGAATATTTAACCAGCAATGTTACCTTATTTAATATGGGTGATGGCGATGCCTACTGGACTGCTGAGGTAGTAGACGGTGGCACCTGGTTAAGTGTAGGAGCAGACGAGGGCGTAGTTGCAGCCAATGGTAACTTAGACGTACCCGTAATATTTAATGCAGCCGGTACTGCCTCAGGAGATGTATTTAATGGAGAGATTCATTTTATTATTCACCCTGAAGTAGACACAATAATAGTACCCGCTACTATGATTGTATTTGGTGATCCATTAAGTGG
>Ga0256913_10000483_pt1 | contig 20524 bp, 17 predicted proteins | sample Axial_MatmetaG_FD_185970 | JGI IMG/M metagenome (GOLD analysis project Ga0256913, IMG submission 185970) | Deep-sea worm associated microbial mat communities from Axial Seamount, Juan de Fuca Ridge, Pacific Ocean - Axial_Mat | ecosystem: Environmental > Aquatic > Marine > Oceanic > Microbial... | reverse complement strand
CTGCGATCATTGACAAGATCAACAGGGAACAGAAGAAACATATCATTACGGTAGAAGATCCTGTAGAGTTTGTCCATAAAGACAGAGGATGCCTGATAAACCAAAGAGCCATAGGCCAGGATGCACGCTCCTTTTCCGATGCGCTCAGGGCGGCGCTGAGGGAAGACCCTGATATTATCCTTGTCGGGGAGATGAGAGACCTGGAAACGATCGATATCGCTTTGCATGCGGCAAATACGGGGCACCTGGTATTCTCCACACTGCATACACTTGATGCGAAAGAGACGATCGACAGGATTGTCGGTATGTTCAGCAACGAAGAGCAGAACCGTATCCGTATGTCCCTTGCCTCGGTACTTGAAGGAGTGATCTCACAGAGGTTGATCCCTACGAAGAAAGGGGGAAGGGTCGCAGGTATTGAAATACTCAAAAAAACTGCCAGGATTGAACAGCTCATCGCCGAGAACAGAGATGCCGAGATCCCCGATGCACTCTTTGACGGTAAAGAGATCTATGGAACACAGACCTTCGACCAGGCACTGCTTGATCTTCTGAGAAATGGTGAGATCACAGAGAAAACCGCTCTGGAATATGCTACAAACCCTGCCGATATGAAGCTGAAAATGCAAGGTGTAGGAAAAGGTGCGATCGTAGATGAAATGGTAGAAAAAGAAGTAGAAGTCTTCGACTTTAAGGATGAGTAGCGTTAAAAGATTGACACCTGCGTGTCGATCTTAGCTACGAAACCGGAGCGGTGGAGCGAAGCGACCCGCGAAGGCAAAAGCGTTAAAAGATTGACACCTGCTGACTACCTTAAATTTCAACTCCACTTAAAAATATTTCGATATAATCCGCTTCTATTTTAAAATTAAGGAAAAACAATATGTTAGAAGGTATCGTTAGAGAGAGTATCGGAAAGACTACTGCAAAGAAGCTTAGAAGAGATGGTTATCTAACTGCGAACTTATATGCAAACGGTGTTGAGAACATCCAGGCTGCATTTAAGCGTGGTGAATTTGCCAGAACAGTTAGAAATAAGGATAGCCTTGCATTTCCTGTAAAAGTGGGTGACAAAGAGCTTAATGTTGTGATTCAAGAGTATCAACTACACCCGGTACACGGAGAAGTTGTACATGTGGACCTCAGAATTACAGTACCGGGACAGGTAACGGATTATCTTGTACCGGTTATCACGCACGGGACACCAGTCGGTCTTAAAAACAAAGGTGTACTTGTTATGTCCAAAAGGAGAGTGAAAGTAAGAGGGGCTATTGAAAATATGCCGGCTAAATTCGACCTGAATGTTGAACCTCTTAACAGAGACGACTCTATCCTTATCAGAGATGTAGAAGTACCTGAAGGGTGCAGAATGATGGACAGACCGGATGTTGCCATCTGTGGTGTGATCAAAGCGAAATAATACAAAACGCATGAAAGCACGGTCGTGATACTTTTCGTAGGTCTGGGAAATCCGGGATCACAGTACGAAAAAACACGGCACAATATCGGTTTCAGGGTCATTGACAGACTTGTCGATGACGCTGGGGCCAGAGATATCTCCAAAACTTCATTTCACGGCAAACTCTACCGTTCTGCCAATTCACTTTTTTTAAAACCTACGACATTCATGAACCTTTCTGGAAAGAGTGTACAGCCTGTAAAAAACTTTTTCAAGATAGAACTTGAAGATATCATCGTGATTCATGACGATATCGATCTTCCTTTTGGTGCAGTACGTTTTAAAAAGGGTGGCGGGCATGGCGGCCATAACGGGCTCAGGTCCATTGATGCACATATCGGCAAAGAGTATTTGCGGGTAAGGGTAGGCGTGGGGAAACCCGAACACAAATCGCAGGTAGCCGATTATGTACTGCATGATTTCAGTACGGAGGAAGCAAAAGAGCTTGACAGACTGATCGAACATGTTGCTTCAGCCTGTAAAGCGCTCAGCCATGAAACACTGAATGCTGTAAAATCAGAATACAGCCTGAAGTCCATCGGGGGGCTGGATCGATGAGTATGCTTTACCCCTCGTTGCATTTCAGGTATCTGTCGAAACTCTATGTGAAGAACCTGCTGGCCATTCTGTTTGGCCTCTCTTCGGCGTTTGCCGTGATCGACTATTTTCAGCATATTCAGAAACTTGAAGTTTCAAGTAACTATCAGATCCTTTATATTTTCTATATGTGGCAGGAGGCGCTGGGGCTGCTTTACCCTCTGGCGATCGTCTTTGCCGTCATCATGACGAAACTGGCACTGGTCAAGAACAATACGATGGGAGCACTGCATGCTTTCGGGTACAACAAAAAACGGCTTTTCCTGCCGCTTTTGGCGGTTGCATCCGTTACGTATGCCCTCTTTACGTTTCTCCATACGACAGAGTTCTCTTATGCAAAAGATAAAGCGGCGATACTGCTCAAGAACGAGTTGAACGCCTATAATGTCAATGATCTTTTTTTTAAATATAACGATACTTTCGTCTATATCAAAAAACTCGATCCGGTAGAGAAAAAGATTGAAGATATTACCATTTTCAAGGTAAAAGGGTATCAGGTGCGTTATACGATCCATGCACCGGTTGCACTCTTTGACGGTGAAGAGTGGGAAGCGAAGGATGCCACAGTAAAAACACACATTTACGACAATGGAAAGCTGGTACGATACCGTGTAGAGCATAAAGAGCAGATCAAAACCCTGCATGGATACAAACCAAAGATCATCGAATCGCTTTATGAGGGGAAAGCGCTCAATATCATCGATGCGTTCAATACCTGGAAACTGCTGCGTGAACAGCATTTGAACTCGGACAAGATCCGCGCGGTACTGTACAATAAAGTGATTGTCCCGCTCTTTGCGATCGCACTTTTGCTGATTCTCTTCTTCAAGCTTCCTTTTCATGCCAGGATGATCAATCTCGGCTATGTGATCGCACTCTCTCTGGGGGCGACCTTCGTGGTCTGGGGAATCCTGTTCGGTTTGAACCAGATAGGTGCGAATGGCGTACTGGTACCTGAATTGACTGCCATTCTACCGGTTGCTCTCTTATGGTGCTATGCGCTTTATGTTTATGTGACTGATGAAAAACGTATCGCTTGAGTTCCCACCCTGCTTTAAAATCCGCCTTTTAATCAACTTTTGGATAAAATCACCCTAAAATAGACAGATTGGTGAGGATAAGAGATGAATATTGACTATAAAGCATTGGCAGACAAATATGGTACGCCATTGTATATTTATGATTTTGATTATATCGAGAATAGATACACAACGCTGAAAGAGGCGTTCGCGGGTAAAAAATCACTCATCAACTATGCGGTCAAGGCAAATTCGAATCTTTCAGTGATCGCCCATCTTGCCAGGCTTGGGGCCGGAGCGGACTGTGTGAGTATCGGTGAGGTAAGACGTGCGTTGGATGCGGGTATCGCCAATTACAAAATTATCTTCTCCGGTGTAGGAAAACGTGATGACGAGATCCGTGAAGCGTTGGAGAGAGATATCCTGATGCTGAATCTGGAGAGTGAAGCGGAGATGAAACGTGTGGAGATGGTTGCCAAAGAGCTTGGGAAAGAAGCGCGTATCTCCATCCGTGTCAACCCCAACATCGATCCGCAGACCCATCCCTATATCTCTACCGGACTGCATGAGAACAAGTTCGGTGTGGAGATAGACATGGCAAAACGTATGTATATCTATGCCAACAAATCGGAACATCTCAATCCTGTAGGGATACATTTCCATATTGGTTCACAGCTGACGAACCTCGACCCCATCCGGGAGTCCGCACAGATCGTTGCCGACCTGGTACGTTCGCTTAAAGCGATCAAGATCGATCTGAAGTTCTTTGACGTAGGCGGGGGTATCGGCGTGGTGTACGACGATGAAGTGACCATTTCCGCCACTGCCTATACACAGGCGATCTTCGAAGCGACGAAAGGACTCGATATGACACTGCTGTGTGAACCGGGACGCTACATGGTAGCCAATGCGGGAGCATTCTTTACCAGAGTGCTGTATGAAAAGAACAATGACGGCAAGCGCTTCGTCATTGTTGACGGAGCGATGAACGACCTTATCCGGCCGAGTCTCTATAGTGCCTATCACAAGATCGAAGCGGTACAGGTTGAAGGGGAGAAGCATCCTGCGGATGTCGTAGGGCCAATTTGTGAAAGCGGTGATTTCTTCGGGAAGAATGTGCCGCTGCCGCCGCTTCAGCACAATGACCTTATTGCCGTACACTCTGCAGGAGCATATGGTTTTACGATGGCCAGTAATTACAACACCCGTCCCAAACCGGCGGAAGTGGCATTGAAAAACGGGAACGACAGGCTTATCAGAAGACGTGAAACCTATGAGGATCAGGTTGCGTTAGAGATAGCGTATCTGGAAAAATAAAAAGGCATAACAATGACGTTGGACGAATTAAGAGAGAAGATTGACCATATCGATGATACCCTCCTGGAGCTCTATAACGAGCGAATGGAACTGGTACATCAGGTGGGTGAACTTAAAAATACCACGGGTGCGCCGATCTACCGCCCTGAACGGGAACAGGCTATTCTCAACCGTCTTAAAGTACAGAATACCGGTAAACTGACCGACAGTGCCATCGAAGCCCTTTTCCTTGAAATGTTCGCTGTTGCGCGTAACCTGGAACGTCCGGAAGCTGTAGCCTATCTGGGGCCGGAAGCAACTTTTACCCACCAGGCGGCAGAGAGCAAATTTGGTGCGATGAGTGCCTACTTCCCTGTCGCGACGATCAAAGGGGTATTCCGGGAAGTCGCGAACGGCAAGGCAAAGTTCGGTGTCGTTCCCATAGAGAACAGCTCCAACGGTATCGTCAGCGATACGATCAGCTGTCTGAACGACTATGACCTCAAGATCATCGCGGAAGTGATCGTAGAGATACACCATGTACTTGCCACGCAGGCAGAGAAGATAGGCGACATCAAACGGATATACTCCAAAGATATTGCTTTCGGGCAGTGCCAGAACTTCCTTAACGATTTCGGTTTTGACGAAATAGAGCAGATTCCTGTGGAGTCTACGGCAAAAGCGGCGAAAATGGCGGCGGAAGACCCGCAGAGTGCAGCGATCTGTTCAGCGGTAGCGGCAAAGATATACAATCTTCCTGTAATGTTCGAGAATATTGAAGACAACCAGAACAATAAAACGCGTTTTTTTATCGTCAGTGATTTCGAGAATGCACCAAGCGGGAATGACAAAACATCGCTTTTGGTCAAACTGCCGAACAAACCTGGGGCACTGGTCGAGTTCCTCAACGATTTTGAAGCGGCAGAGATCAACCTGACAAAGATCAAGTCTCATATTGTCGAGGGGATCTCCATCTTCTTTATCGAGTTCAACGGACACAAGGACGATCCGGCGATCAAAGGGATCATCGAAAAACATAAAGATGCGATCAAAGTGCTCGGGTCCTATGTTAAAGAGACGGATGATATCTAAAATGCTTTTCTCCCGAAAAGCTTCTATTTTTATGCAGGGGTGGACTGAAACCCACCGATCAAAAGGGTGATTATGAAATTTAACAAAGTGCTGGAGAACATCAAGACTTATGAAGCGGGTAAACCCATAGAGTTGGTGGTGCGGGAGTTTGGCATCGCGCCGGAGGATGTGGTGAAGCTCGCTTCCAATGAAAATCCCATAGGAACCAGTCCGGCCGTTGCACAGGCAATCAGGGAGAATGCAGACAGAGCGCACCTCTACCCTGATGACAGCATGTTCGAACTCAAAGCCGCACTTGGTGAAAAATACGGGGTAAAGGATGAGAATATCATTATCGGTGCGGGAAGCGACCAGGTACTGGAGTTTATTTCACGCGCACTGCTGAATGAGAATGAATCGGTACTGATGTCCGCAGTGACCTTTGCCATGTATGAGATCTATGCCAAGCAGATGGGTGCCAAAATATACAGAACGGCAAGCTGGGAGCATAAGTACGATGAGTTTATGGAAGCGTACCATATGCATAAACCGAAGATCGTCTATATCTGTACGCCGAACAACCCGACCGGGGATGCGACTTCCAAAGAGGAGGTCCTGAAGATCATCGAGGCGATCTCCAAAGAGACGCTTGTGGTAGTGGATGGCGCCTATATGGAGTATGCTGCTGCCAAAGATGCCAGATATGCCATTGCTCCCAACGATCTGCTGGGTTATGAGAATGTGATCTATCTGGGAACATTCTCCAAAGCTTACGGTCTGGGAGGCATGCGTGTAGGGTACGGTATCGCTCAGGCGGAACTGATTGGAGAGCTTTATAAAATGAGGCCTCCGTTCAATATCTCTACACTTTCACTGGCTGCCGCCATAGAAGCATCCAAAGAGGAGGAGTTCGTGACAAAATCCATTGCACTCCACCAGGAACAGATCAAGCGTTATGAGCGTTTTGCCCGGGAGAACGGTTTGGGATATATTGAAAGTTATACCAATTTCATTACCTACCTGTTCGATGAAAAACTGGATTCCACGAAAATTTCGGATGCTTTGCTGAAACGCGGCGTGATCATCCGCAACCTGGCATCTTACGGGATGAATGCCGTACGTATCACAGTGGGAACGGAGAGACAGAACGATATATTTTTCAAACATTTCCAAGAGGTAGTCGCTTGAAAAGAGTTGAGGTGGTAAAAGCCGAAGAGGTGGAAGTGCGATCTTTTGTACTCGAAGATTTTACCGTGGTGAAGCGCAGAGTGCCCCAGATCGAACCTGTGAGTAAAAAAGATGTCAAAAAACTTGCCAATGAGTTGGGAACAGCCTATGACGAGAGTCATATCGCTTTTGCCAAGAAGATGATAAACGCCTATATAAAAAAGAGATAAGTCAAGATGGATATACATGCATATACGATAGAAGAACTCAATACACTTGCAGAGCGTATCAGGGAGAAGATACTGGAAACGGTCAGCAGAAACGGGGGGCACCTCAGTTCTACAATGGGTGCGACAGACCTGATCGTAGCGATGCACAAAGTATTCGATGTTACAAAAGACCCTTTTATTTTCGATGTCAGCCACCAGGCATATGCGCACAAGCTGCTTACCGACCGGTGGGAGAGTTTCGACACGCTGCGACAGTTTGGCGGTATCTGCGGCTATACAAAACCCAGTGAATCACCGTACGACTACTATGTAGCCGGCCACAGTTCCACCTCCATTTCATTAGCCGTAGGTGCGGCCAAAGCCATTGAGCTCAAAGGCGAAGAGCGCATTCCTGTAGCGTTTATCGGTGACGGGAGTATGAGTGCGGGGATGGTCTATGAAGCGCTGAACGAGCTGGGAGACCGGAAGTATCCCGTGATTATCATACTGAATGACAATGAGATGAGTATCGCAAAACCTATCGGAGCCATCAGCAAACTGCTTTCCCAGACGATGGCAGGCTCTTTTTACCAGAAGTTCAAAGGCAGAGTCGAAAAGGTACTGGACCACTTCCCTGACGGTGCAAGCTATATGGCGAAACGTTTTGAGGAGTCATTCAAACTGATTACTCCGGGTATCCTTTTTGAAGAGATGGGGATCGAATATATCGGTCCGGTGGACGGCCACGATATTGAGTCGCTGATTGAAACGATGGAAGTGGCCAAGAGTCTGAAGAAGCCTGTGATCATCCATGCCCAGACCACCAAGGGTAAAGGCTACAAGTTCGCCGAAGGGACAAAAGAGCACTGGCACGGGGTAGGCGCGTTTGATCTTGAGACAGGAGAAACGCCAAAGAAGAGCGGGGCAAAAGCGGCTACGGCTATCTTCTCCGAGACACTGCTTGAGATGGCGGATGAAGATGAAAAGATCGTAGGTGTGACCGCTGCCATGCCAAGCGGGACAGGGATGAGTGCCGTGATGGAAAAATACCCTGAACGTTTCTGGGATGTGGCGATCGCGGAACAGCATGCCGTCACCTCCATGGGCCCGCTGGCAAAAGAGGGGTTCAAGCCTTTCTGTGCCATCTACTCTACCTTTCTGCAAAGAGGGTATGACCAGGTGATCCATGATATCGCACTGATGGACCTTGGTGTAGCCTTCGCACTGGACAGGGCGGGGATCGTTGGAGAGGATGGTGAAACCCACCAGGGGGTTTTCGATATCTCCTATCTAAGAGCCATCCCCAATATGACACTGTTCGCCCCCTACAATGAAACGACGATGAAGTATGCCATGAAATTCGCCAAAGCGTATGAACACCCTTGCGCCTTCCGCTATCCAAGGGGAGCATTCATGGCAGAAGACAGTGCTGCGCCTGACTATGAACTGGGAAGATCCCACCTGGTCCGGGAGGGAGAAGAGATACTCTTTGTCGGGTACGGGAACGGGGTGGGACGCGCTTTGAAAACGGCGGATCTTCTTGAGGGGCATAAGGCAGCAGTACTCGACCTCCGTTTTGTCAAACCTCTGGATGAAACGATGCTTGCCGAATTGAGCGGGACTTACAAGCGGTGGTATGTCTTTTCCGACTCTGCCAAACAGGGAGGCGTAGGTTCTGCTATTCTCGAGTTCTTAAGCCAAAAAAAGATAAAAGATGTTTCATTAACCACATTTGAGTATGATGATGCTTTCATTACTCACGGCAATATGAAACTGGTAGAGGAGAGCCTTGGTTTACTGCCTGAGCAAATCGCTCAGACAATAAGTGAGGAATTAGGAATGAGGAATGAGGAATGATTGTAGGGTGCTGTGTCCCCACAGCACCAATCTTATATATGATTTATAGGGTGGGCTTTAGCCCACCACATAGGGAACTTTGCACACGATCACACGTTATGGCGAAAGCCCAAACCAAAAAGCTCTGAATCTAAACAAGCGATGTCTGCATCGTTTGTTTAAGTTCAGTGACAGTGGACGAACTTATATTGAAAAGGATTAAAAATGGCTAACGAATACATTTTTACCAGTGAATCAGTTACGGAAGGGCATCCGGATAAGATGGCCGATCAGATCTCCGATGCGATCCTCGATTATATCATTGAGAGAGATCCTCAGGCAAGAGTCGCATGTGAGACGTTACTGAGCAATGGTTTTTGTGTTATTGCAGGCGAATTGAAAACACATACCTATGCACCGATGCAGGAGATTGCAAGAGAGGTGGTAAGGGAAATAGGCTATACAGATGCTGCCTACGGGTTTGACTATAGAAGTGCAGGGGTACTCAACGGTGTCGGAGAGCAGAGCCCGGATATCAATCAGGGAGTGGACCAGGCATCGGGAGAGATCGGTGCGGGTGACCAGGGGTTGATGTTTGGTTATGCCTGTAAGGAGACACCGGAACTGATGCCGCTGCCTATCTCTTTGGCGCACAAGATCACAGCAAAACTTGCAGAAGTCCGAAAGAACGGTACAGTACCGTTTCTCCGCCCGGACGGAAAAGCACAAGTCTCTGTGAAGTATGTGGATGACAAGCCGGTAGCGATCGACACGATCGTCGTTTCTACGCAGCATCACCCTGAAGTCTCGCTGGAGCAGGTACAGAAAGCTGTTTTGGAAGAGGTGATCAAAGCAGTTGTTCCAAAGGAACTGATGAGCGATGAGATCACTTATCATATCAACCCTACAGGCCGTTTTGTCATCGGAGGCCCTCAGGGGGATGCCGGTTTGACAGGACGTAAGATCATCGTCGATACCTATGGAGGGTCCTGTCCTCACGGAGGAGGGGCTTTTTCAGGAAAAGATCCGACCAAAGTAGACCGCTCTGCAGCTTATGCCGCACGCTATGTGGCCAAGAACCTGGTAGCTGCCGGTGCCTGTGAAAAAGCGACGCTGCAGATCGCCTATGCCATCGGTGTGGCAAAACCGGTTTCTATCTATGTCAATACCCACGGTACGGCAACTGTTGATGAAGCAAAGATCACGGCATGTGTAGAAGCGCTATTCGACCTTACGCCAAAAGGAATTATGGAGGAACTGGACCTTCTCAGGCCGATTTACCGTAAAACAGCGGCATATGGACATTTTGGCAGGGAAGATAGAGATTTCACTTGGGAACAATTGACAAAAGTTGAAGAGATAAAAGCATATTTAGGCATATAATTAAAGAATAATTTAAATAAGTTTTGTTATAGTTTGTTAACTTTAAATTAAGGAGAAAAAATGGCAGTAATGATTACAGATACTTGTATTAACTGTGCGGCATGTATTGATGAATGTCCAGTAGAAGCAATCGTAGACGAGGACGATAACCCAACGGGTGAAGAGACTTACTACGTATATGCTGACAAGTGTGTTGAGTGTGTAGGCCATCACGATGTTCCGGCATGTGCCGAAGCATGTCCAACAGAAGGTTGTATCCAGTGGGATGACTGCGTTGAGGGTATGCCTTGTGCTGAGAACAGAGGTGAAAAAGGTACTCCGGTTATCGAAGACTAATTCACTTCCCCGCCGGGCTTTTGCCCGGCATCCACTTCTTTATTCAATCCCCTTTTCTTAATAATTATTTTATCTTAATTTCGGTATAATCCCGCCCGAATACTTCTCGGCGCAATATGGCAGGAAGTAAATTATCCCTTAGGAATAGAAAAAATGGAACGAACATTATCAATCATTAAACCGGATGCAGTAGCTAAAAACGTTGTAGGACAGATTCTTGCTAGATTTGAAGCGGCAGGCCTTAGAATTGCGGCAACAAAAAAGATCCAGCTTTCACAGGCGGATGCAGAAGCGTTTTATGCAGTGCATGCAGAGAGACCTTTCTTTAAGGATCTTGTAGAATTCATGATCTCCGGACCAGTCGTCGTTACTGTGCTTGAAGGCGAGAATGCAATGGCGAAGAACAGAGAGCTTATGGGCGCGACCAATCCTGCAGAAGCAGAACCGGGAACGATCAGAGCTGATTTCGCAGAGAGTATCGATGCAAATGCCGTTCACGGAAGCGACTCTTTGGAAAATGCGGAAATCGAGATTAACTTCTTCTTCGCACAAAGAGAAATCAACTAAGACGATTTTCTTTTGAAAATTATTTTTGATAAAGTAGGTTCCACTGCCAAACCTGTTGAGATAGAATTTCAAGGGATTACAATGGCAGGAACACTCCGGAAAAGTGGTTATCATCGTGTAACGCTGGATGCCAGAATGAACGGCTCTTTGGCCTTGGACTGTGACCGGTGCGGCCAGAGTTTCGACTATATCGTGGAGACACCGCTCAAACTGACACTCAGTGACAGAATATCGGAAGATAAAGATGATTTGGATATAATTGAGTTTTTAGATGGCGTAATAGACGTTACGTACATCCTTGAAAGCGAAATCAATGCAATTCAGGGTGCTTATCACTATTGCAGCAAATGCAGCGATACGGATGAGGATTTTGAAGTAGAATATTAATATAAAAGGATAGTATTATGGCAGTACCTAAGAGACGTGTGAGTCACACAAGATCAGCAAAAAGAAGAACACACTACAAGTTGACATTACCAATGCCGGTAAAAGATGCTGACGGAACATGGAGAATGCCTCACCATATGAACATGACTACCGGTGAGTACAAAACAACAAAAGCGTAATTGATGACCAAGATCGCAATTGATGCAATGGGAGGGGATTTCGGCCCCGAACCCATTATAGAAGGTGTTGTTCAGGCACTGGAAGAAAAAACATTCCTTCCCATACTGGTAGGGGATAAAACTGAAATCCTCTCTTTACTCCCCCAATATTACATAGATAAGGTCAAGATCGTTGAATCGTCAGATGTGATCTCGATGAGTGACCAGGCGACCAATGCGCTCAAGAGAAAAGACTCATCCATCTATAAAGCGGTGGAGCTGGTACGCAACAAAGAGGCGGATGCAGTACTTTCCGCAGGGCACAGCGGAGCGACCATGACGCTGGCAACGCTTCGCATAGGCAGATTGCCGCATATCTCGAAACCGGCACTTGCGACACTGATGCCGAGTATTACAGCAATAAAAACACTGGTGCTTGATGTCGGTGCGGTAACGGATTGTACGCCTCAGAACCTCTATGAGTTCGGTGCTATGGGAGAAGCGTATGTACAGAAGATCCTTGGTGTCTCATCTCCCCGTGTAGGGCTTCTCTCGAACGGTTCGGAAGAGAGTAAGGGAAATGCCCTGACCAAAGAGGCCTTCACTCTGCTGAAAGGCCTGAAAGGTTTTATCGGGAATGTAGAAGGCAAGGATATCTTCAACGGCAGTGTCAATGTTGTTGTCTGTGACGGGTTTACCGGAAATATTCTGTTAAAAACGAGTGAAGGGGTGGTAACGACCGTCTTCGCTTTGATGAAACAGTATATCCGTAAATCCCTTCCTGCAAAGATAGGCGCATTCATGATGAGAAAGAAAGTGTTTGTCAATATGAAAAAACAGGTCGATAAAGATGAATACGGCGGAGCGCCGCTGTTGGGGATCGACGGGTGTGCGATCATCAGTCATGGTGCTTCCAGTCCGAAAGCGATCAAAAATGCCATTTTCCAGGCAATGCAGTATACACAGTCAGATGTCAATACTGTCATAGAAGAACTTCTTACAGATAAAAAATAGATGACAGGCACTCCAGCCTGCCATCCGTAACTCTCACTTTTTTAGACCGCTCCTTAGAATTTTATGGTAAAATATACTTCACGAAACGGGGAAGCCCTACAGCGAAGGATAAGTATGTTACAAACAAAACCGGTCTATGCTTCATTTAGGTCTATAGGTGCGTATGTACCTGAAAAGATTTTGTCCAATGCAGACCTTGAAAAAATGGTAGATACCACAGATGAGTGGATCGTCAAGCGGACAGGAATCAGTGAACGACGCCTGGCGGACGAGAATGAATCTACCAGTGACATGGGAGTCAAAGCAGCCGAGCTTGCCATACAAAGAGCCGGAATCGAAAAAGAAGAGATCGACCTGATCCTCTGTGCAACCGTAACACCGGATTATTTCAATATGCCTTCTACCGCCTGTATCATTGCAGACAAACTGGGTATCCGAAATATCCAGGCATTTGATATTTCTGCAGCATGCAGCGGATTTGTCTATCTTCTTTCTGTTGCCAAAGCTTTTATAGAATCGGGTATGAAAACAAATATCCTTCTTGTAGGGGCGGAGAAATTCTCTTCTATTGTTGACTATACGGACAGAAGTACCTGTATCCTCTTTGGTGACGGTGCCGGCGCTGCAGTAATCAGTGCAACGGAAAAAGAGGAGGAGGGGTTTATTGACGTACATGCAAGTGCCGACGGTTCGTATGCAGATTTTCTGGTTACCCCTGCTCCGGGAAGTATCAATCCCGCAAGTCAGAAAGTCATTGACGAAGGGTTGAACTTCGTTCAGATGAAAGGGAACGAGACCTTTAAGCTGGCTGTCAAAACATTGACAAAAGATGTCAAAGAGATCCTTGAAAAGAATGAGATCAATTCGGAAGATATCCCGCATTTCATTCCCCACCAGGCAAACTACCGTATTATTAAAGCGGTAGGAGATGCATTGAAAATGAGAGAAGAGCAGGTAGTCGTTACCGTTGGCAAGTATGGCAACACTTCTGCAGCTTCCATCCCTATGGCGATCAACGATATTTGGGAGTCCGGCAGACTGAAAAAAGGTGAACTGATGCTTCTTGATACCTTTGGCGGCGGGCTGACATGGGCATCGGCGCTCCTGCCGTTTGCCGGTAACACAAAATAAATCTGATAGTGGTTTAAAAATAGAATAAAAAAGTGTAGGATCGATTTATCGATCTTGTTTTGGGATGATATTTTGTTAGGTCGGTAAACCGACCCTACAGGGGAAACAGTATACCGTAGGGTGGGCTTTAGCCCACCTTTTTAAATAAGAAATGCATAAAAAGTTTAAATATATTTTCAGAATTTCCCCCATGTTCCATGTTTAGAAAGGCGGGCTAAAGCCCACCCTACAGATAGAAAATAATATATATATAAATGAGGTTGTTTTGAAAATAGGATTCATCGGTGATATCGTAGGTAAACCCGGCAGACTTATCATTAAAAAACATCTTCAACGGCTCCGGCAGGAGCATTTCCTTGACTTTGTTATTGCCAATTATGAAAATGCTTCCCACGGTTTCGGCCTGACAAAGAAGAACTGTGATGAGCTGCTGGGGTACGGTATCGATATGATGACCGGGGGCAACCATAGTTTCGACAAGAAAGAGATCTTTGAACTTTTCGAAAGCCATCCGCTTATCCGGCCTATGAACTACCCTGAAGCGACACCGGGGAAAGGTGTCTACCGTACACAGATAGAGGGAGAGGATGTTGCTGTACTCAACTTGATGGGGCACTATACGATGCCTATGGTAGACAACCCTTTCACCATGATCACCCAGATCATCGCTTCTCTCAAAGCGGAAGGAGTGAAGCATATTATCCTCGATATGCATGCCGAAGCAAGTTCCGAAAAGAACGCCCTGCTGCATATGCTTTACAAAGATGTATCCGCCATTTTGGGAACCCATACCCATATAGGTACGGATGACCTTCAGGTTCTGCAAGGCTGCTGTTATGTGACCGATGTCGGATTGACCGGGTGCCGTGACGGGATCATCGGTATGGACAAAGGGGTGCCGCTTAAACGTTTTTTAACCGGGCTTGGTGGACATCATGACATTCCCGATAGCTGCAAAGCGATTTTCCAGATGGTGGTGTTTGAACTGAATGGGGAGGGACGCTGCATTGGAGCGGAAAAGATCAAGATCTATGATGAAAAACCGAAGGTTGTGACACCGGCCTGGATGAACTGACGGGAGCCCTCTGATCATCCCTTATATATTTTTCTTTATACGCACCTTTTTGGGTGCGAACATCTCCAGTGCCGCTTTGACCATGGGCTCTTCCAGCAGTGTAGAGGGGTCTTTCTCCTTGGCGGCTTCCGTTTCTCCCGCATCCTGAGCGATGCAGGAGCTTTTCATCTCTATCTCTTCGATCATCGAGCCGGTATCGGCATCATCATGCACCGGCTGTGCAGGGGAGATGTCGCTTTGTCCGTTCTCCTGTTCCTGAAGATCAGGAACCTGTTCACTCTTTACTTTTTTTTTAGCGATATTTTTGATCTTGGTCTCGAAACCGAAGAGCTCTTTAACGAACATATTGATCACACCCCAGTGAGTGATAAGCATCTTTTTCTCTTCCTCTTCAGCGGTGGATTCCCATGTCAGAAGCTGCTCTTCGAAGCTGATAAAGGTAATGTTGCGTTCGAAGCAGCTGCCAAGCTCGTAGTTGCGGTCGTAAATCTTTGAAACAAGTTCTTTGAACTTGTTAGTGCTAAGCGTTAAGTGCGCCCGACCGGAGGGACAAGTGCCCTTGGGGTGTTCAGTGTTCAGAGGGGGGTATTCTTCTTTTTCAGGTTCTTCTTGAATAGCAGGTGATTCTGTAGGTGTTGGAATGGCTGTGGATGGTTCTTCTTGTTGTGGAGGTGTTGTTGCTGTTGACTGTACTTCTGTTTCGGGTATGGAGGTAGGTTTTTCTTTTACAGCATGAGGTACTTCTTCCTCTTTCTGAACGCTGAGCGCTGAGCTCTGAACACTTCCCTTCTCCACCGGAGCAAGGATCTCCTCTTCCGTAATAGTAATCACCTCTTTGGGGGCAGAGAGGTCCGGGGCAGGGGTGGTGACCATAATCTCACTGATCTCAACCCCTTTGAGCTCGCGTTCAAGGCCGCGTATCATGGTATCGATATCTTTGATCTGGAGGGCTTCCATCATCTTGAAGAGTGTCAGGGAGAGAACGAACTCTCCGTCACTTCCGAGGGAAAGCAGCGATTTTGAATCGGCAATGATCCTGAAAAAGCGCTCGATGATCATGGGGTTGAGTGTACCGCTGCCTGAAAGCAGCAGCTCTTTGAGGTAGAGAGTCAGTTCGTCCAGTATCATCTCCGCTTCGTAATCCGATGCAAGTTTGATGAAAGCCAGTATATTCCCCGTCTCTTTTTTGACAATGTCTTCAAGCAGCTTTTCCAGCAGGCTGGGTTCTATAATCCCCAGCATACCCGTTACCGTAGCGACATCGACAAAGTTTTTGGAGTAGACGATCGCCTGGTCGAGCAGGGTGAGGGAGTCCCTCAGGCTTCCTGCACCCGTACGGGCGATGATCTCCAGCGCCTCTTTCTCATACCCGATCTGCTCAAGGTTCAGAATGTGTTCCAAATGTTTCAGTACAAGATTCTGCGGGATCTTCTTGAAACGGAAATGCTGTGTTCGTGAAAGGATGGTAGCGGGCAGTTTCAGCGGATCTGTCGTTGCCAGGATGAACTTGACGAAATCCGGCGGCTCTTCAAGTGTTTTGAGCAGGGCATTGAACGCCTGCGTAGTCAGCATATGGACTTCGTCGATGATGAAGATCTTGTAGCGTGCGGAGCTTGGTTTGTATTTGGTATGCTCGATAAGGTCTTTGATGTCGTCGATCCCGCGGTTGGAGGCGGCATCCATTTCAATGATATCCATATGTCGGTTCTCAGCCGCCATGATGCAGTGCGTACACTCGCCGCAGGGGTGGGAAGTCGTGCCTTTTTCACAAAGCAGCGCTTTTGCAAAAATACGGGCTGTGGAAGTCTTTCCGCTTCCTCTGAGCCCAGAGAAAAGATAGGCATGAGAGAGCCTGTCGCCGTCAAGCGCAAGTGAGAGTGTTTGTGAAACAGACTCCTGCCCGATCAGGTCATCGAAGGTGGCAGGACGGTATTTTCTTGCTAAGGCTAAAGACACTGTGGCTCCTCATTATCTCTTTATCCCCTTTTTTGATTTTCTCATAAAAACAGGATAAAAATTCAGTGCTATTATTGTAGTTAAATTTTACTTTTGACTGGTATAATTGAAACAATAAATTTCAAAGAATAGAGGGTACTGCCATGCGTATGGATGATGAACGGGAGAGTCAGAATGTAGATGACCGGAGGGCAAGTTCCGGTGGTGGACGGGGCGCTCCCGACGTACGGACGATGATGATGCTCTGGCCGATCATCAGGCCTTTGCTGAGAACCAAACTGGGATGGGTGATCATTGCTCTGGGCGTCGCTGCCTATATGTCAGGCTATAATCCGCTTGCATTTATGGGCGGAGGGGGTGCAGGGCCCGTAGACCAGGCAAAGGATGAGAAACAGGCGGTTTTCATCAAAAAAGTACTGGCGAGTACCGAAGATGTCTGGAAAAAGATATTGCCTAAGTACGGCATGCACTACAAAGAGCCGGTCATGGTACTCTACCGGGGCAGTACACGCAGCGGATGCGGCCATGCAAGTGCCCAGATGGGGCCGTTTTACTGTCCGGTAGACCAGAAAGTCTATCTGGACCTTGGTTTTTTCGATGAGTTGGCAAAACGTCATAACGCTCCCGGAGATTTTGCCCAGGCGTATGTACTCGCCCATGAGATAGGACACCATATCCAGAATATGCAGGGTATTCTCTCCCAAGTACAAAAAGCGAAGCAGCAGTGGGGAGGAAGCAGCACCAAGTCCAATGCCCTTCAGGTGAGGGTGGAGCTTCAGGCGGACTGTTATGCCGGGGTATGGGGATATTATGCGAAAAACCGTTTCCATATGCTTGAACCGGGTGATATGGAAGAGGCACTCAATGCCGCCGGTTCCATTGGGGATGATACCCTCATGAAAAAAGCCGGCCGGTCCGTACGTCCGGATGCCTTCACCCATGGTTCTTCCCGGCAGCGTGTGGAATGGTTCAAAAAAGGTTTTGAGACAGGTGATATCAAAGCATGTAACACCTTCCGTTAATATGTAAATGCTTTCACGTAGGGTGCTGTGCCCTCACGGCACCACCTGTTTGTATGTGGACATATCTTTTTTGGTGCTGTCGGGGGACAGCACCCTACAAGGCTGTTGTAATCACGATATAAATTTCCTGGTATTCAAATTGAGATGCATATTTGGCATGGCTAAACCTACGGATGCATGAAATATCCATGGTTTCACGTAGGGTGCTGTGCCCTCACAGCACCACCGTTTGTATGCAGACATATCTTTTTGGTGCTGTCGGGGGACAGCACCCTACTGTTGCAATCACGATATAAATTTCCTGGTATTCAAATTGAGATGCATGTTTTGCATGGCCAAACCTATGGATGCATGAAATATCCATGGTTTCACGTAGGGTGCTGTGCCCTCACAGCACCACCTGTTTGTATGTGGACATATCTTTTTCGGTGCTGTCCCCCGACAGCACCCTACAATGCAAATGGATATGAAAAAGAGGCAGAAAAGTAAAAAATCTTCATAAAATGTCTCACGTCTAATTCCTAATTCCTAATTAATTCGCTATAATCCCCCAATTAAATAATCATACTACAAGTGAGAGAAACAATGAGTTACAAGCCAAGCGAGATCGAAACCAAATGGCAGCAGAAATGGGAAGAGGAGCAGGCGTTTGAGCCGAGTGATTCCCTGACACAGAAGAAGAAATATATCCTGAGTATGTTCCCGTTCCCAAGCGGACGGCTGCACATGGGGCATGTGCGTAACTACGCCATCGGAGATGCGCTGGCACGTTACTACCGCAAGCAGGAGTTCAATGTGCTGCACCCTATCGGATGGGATGCCTTCGGGATGCCTGCGGAGAATGCGGCGATCAAGCACGGAAGACACCCCAAAGAGTGGACCTACAGCAATATCGACTATATGCGTAAAGAGCTCAATACCCTTGGGCTCTCCTTCTCCAAAACAAGAGAGTTCGCCACCTGTGACGAGGTCTATACCAAGCATGAGCAGAAGTTCATCATCGAGATGTTTGAAAAGGGGCTGCTCTACCGTGAGAGTACGACGGTCAACTGGTGTGAGACGTGCCATACCGTCCTTGCCAACGAGCAGGTCGAAGAGGGGTGCTGCTGGCGCTGCGACAATGAAGTAGAGCTTAAAGAGATGCCGGGGTACTACCTTGACATTATCTCCTATGCTGATGAGCTTCTGGAGGATCTGGAGCAGCTTGAGGGCAAGTGGCCTCATCAGGTCATCACGATGCAGCGCAACTGGATCGGGAAGTCTCAGGGGCTTGAGTTTACCTTCGAGCTGACCGAAGAGAGCAAGGCGAAACTTGGCGGGAACTTCGAGGGGTACAATGTTTTCACTACCCGTCCCGATACCATCTACGGAGTGACCTACTCGGCACTGGCGGCAGAACACCCCATCACCAAGTATCTGGTGGAGAACGGTCTGCTCGATGCTGATGTGGCGGAGAAGATCAAAACGATCGCCAACATGACTGAAGTGGAGCGTGCCCAGCAGGGTAAAGAGGGGTATCCGCTGGGTATCTCCGTGATCCATCCGCTCACAGGTGAGGAAGTTCCTGTCTGGACAGCCAACTTCGTACTGGCAAGTTATGGCGGCGGTGCGGTCATGGCGGTACCGGCACACGATGAGCGTGATTATGAGTTCGCAACCCAATATGACCTGCCGATCAAGCGTGTGATCGAGGGTGGGGAAGAACTGCCATATACCGGAAACGGCACACTGATCGACAGCGGCCGTTTCAGCTGTGTGGAGAATGAGGAGGCGAAGATCGCCATCATCAACTATATGGGAGAGGAAGGCAAGGGAAAAGGGACGACTAACTACAAGCTGAGAAACTGGGGTGTGAGCCGTCAGCGCTATTGGGGCGCGCCTATCCCGTTCGTACACTGTGAGAGCTGCGGGCTTGTCCCTGAAAAGACGGAGAACCTCCCTGTGGCACTCCCTGAAGATGTGGAGATCACCGGAGAGGGGAACCCGCTGGACAACCACCCCACATGGAAGTTCTGCCAGTGTCCCAAGTGTGGCAAGGATGCCGTACGTGAGACCGATACGCTCGATACTTTCGTACAGTCAAGCTGGTACCAGTTCCGCTATGCGACCAACCCGAAGAAGTGGGATGAAGTAGGTATAGACAGGGAGGAAGCCAACTACTGGCTGGGTGTCGACCAGTATATCGGCGGGATCGAGCATGCCATTTTGCACCTGCTCTATGCGCGTTTCTTTACCAAAGTACTGCGTGATCTTGGTTACCATGATATCGATGAGCCGTTCACGCGTCTGCTGACACAGGGGATGGTACTGATGGACGGTGCGAAGATGAGTAAGTCCAAAGGCAATACGGTTGATCCTGATGCCCTGGTGGAGAAATACGGTGCCGATACGGCGCGTCTCTTCATCCTTTTTGCCGCGCCGCCGCAAAAAGAGCTGGAGTGGAACGACTCGGCAGTGGATGGGGCGTTCAGGTTCATCAAGAAACTCTATGACAGAAAAGCGAAGGTTACAGGGGATACGCTGCCGAACATCGATCACGGCAGTCTGAGCAAAGAGAGTAAGCTTGCCAGACAGAAGGTCTATGAAGCGTTACAGAAATCGACCGATGTCTACGAGAGTACCTTTGCGTTCAATACTCTCATCGCAGCCTGCATGGAAGCGCTCAATGCCCTTGACAAGCAGGATAACGGTGAAGTTTGGACTGAGGGGATGTATATCATGCTTAACCTCCTTGAACCGATCATCCCGCATGTAACGACCGAGCTGAGTGAAGCACTCTTTGGCAGAGAGAACCTCAAAGCGGTGCTGGAGGTTAAAGAGGAGGTCTTCGTACAGGAGAGC
>Ga0256913_10000482_pt1 | contig 20532 bp, 15 predicted proteins | sample Axial_MatmetaG_FD_185970 | JGI IMG/M metagenome (GOLD analysis project Ga0256913, IMG submission 185970) | Deep-sea worm associated microbial mat communities from Axial Seamount, Juan de Fuca Ridge, Pacific Ocean - Axial_Mat | ecosystem: Environmental > Aquatic > Marine > Oceanic > Microbial... | reverse complement strand
GATTGCGGAAATAGGAAAACTGAAGGAAGAGCACCGGGCGGTCATCCTGGCCCACAACTACGAACCGCCCGAGATCCAGGATATTGCCGACATTACCGGCGACTCCCTCGGGTTGAGCATCCAGGCGGCGGAAACAAGTGCCCAGGTCATTGTTTTCTGCGGCGTCCTGTTCATGGCTGAAAGCGCCGCCATCCTTTCCCCGGACAAGCAGGTCATCCTCCCCCGACTCGAATGCGGCTGCGGTCTGGCGGACATGGCCACTCCCGAACAACTGCAGGCGGCCAGGGAGCAGCACCCTGACGCGGTGGTCGTCACCTATGTTAATTCATCCGCCGCCGTCAAGGCGGAAAGCGACATCTGCTGCACCTCGGGCAACGCCGTCAACGTGGTCAACAGCCTGCCGGCGGAGCAGGAAATCATCTTCGTTCCCGACCGCAACCTGGGAACCTACGTCAGGCAGCAGACCGGCAGAAAAATTATCCTCTGGGACGGCTGCTGTCCCACCCATGACGCCATCCGGACAAAGGACATTCTCAAGGCCAAAGAAAACCATCCCGGAGCGGAAGTCATCGTCCACCCTGAATGCCGCCCGGAAGTAACTGAACTTGCCGACGTGGTCTGCAGCACCGGCGGCATGTTCACGGCGGTGGAAAAATCAACCGGCAGCGAGTTCATCATTGCCACCGAATCCGGCATGCTCTATCCTTTGAAAAAAGCCCATCCCGCATGTCGGTTCTACCCGGTCACCGAAACCATGATCTGCCCGGACATGAAAAAGATCTCTTTAGAAGATATCCTCCTGTCCCTGCAGAAGATGACCCCAGTCATCACCGTCGACGCCGAAATCAGCCGCCAGGCGAAGAAGGCCCTGGAGCGGATGCTGGCCGTGCCTAGAAACTAAGCTTCTACAGCAGATCAATGCTATCTGGTTCAGAAATGGCGCCTTGTAACCTGTAATTGTTTCGGCGTTTAGGCATCCGATTGCCCAGGCGCAAAAGTCATACCGTGCATCTTTGCCTTAAACTCATTTAGCAACAATTGTTGAATGAAACATACCTTTTGACTATCCTCGCTTCATGCTCTCAATTTTCATCCCATGGTAATGAGCGCAAACTGCTCCAACCACACCTCGTAACAAGCGTTCAGGTGTTTTTCTCCACGCAACAACTGCCGCTTTAAGCACGTGATTTCAGTCCCAAAACAACGGCCTTAAACCGTCAATAAAAGCTCAAGTTATAATTTATAGCGCCGATATATATTAAGTATCAATAGATATTAAAACTGTCCATCAGGATTAATATAATTCCGCCGGAGCCGATAGTTTAACAATGGCAATCCCTTCTCATTATCCCGCAATCATTCAATAGCAGCATGATTGGCAATATGCATCATCAAGATACTAAACCCGATTTTGGCCAATTGAAAGGATTGAGCCTGATATCTGTCCTGCAGATGATGCATGTCGAAGAAAAAAACTGTACTTTACTCGTCACATCATCCCAGGGCAACGGTGAATTATACATGCACAAGGGAGAAATTGTTGGTGCCCGCACACGCAATCTTACAGGAGTAGAAGCAGCCTACAACATCATCAGCTGGGATGGAGTTCAAATCAAAATAGCAGGCAACTGCCCGGAAGAAACAACCTGCCAGATTCGAGAAACATTGATGAGTTTAATTATGGAGGCCATGCGTCTCAAAGACGAAAAACATGCGACATCACTAGCTGTTTTTCCGGTGAGTGACCCTGTGTTTTCCGACGATGGTCACGATGTGCGCCCATCCGTTTCAGAACAAGAAAAACAAATCGTAACCGTACTTGAAAAATCATCGGGAATTATTGAATACGAAATTTACGACAAAAACAACACGTTGCGCAGCTACCACTCATGCCAACAACATCGCGGTCTGCAACCAGCATCCATGTTTCAAACTGCCCGACTACTGGCGGATGTCCTTCATGCCGGTAATTTCCGCTATATGATCATGAACGAAAAAAACAGCTGTCGTTTCGTATTTTTCGAAGCCAAAGAACACTATATCATTGCAGGTTTACATCACAATCTGGCTATTGCCAATTTCATCCAGCACGTTGTTTCGCTTCTGGAATTACAATCCTAGCACTGAGATGCTTCACCCTGATGGGGAAAATATATGAATCAATTCATCTCAACAATCAATGAAATACCCGGGATCCTGGGTATTTGCATTTTTGATCAGAAACAAGAGCTGACCATCAATAATGTACCTGATTTCATCCCGCCAGTAGTTCTGGCGGAAGTTGGTCATGTAGTGGCAAAAATGTACGCCCTTGCTCAAGATAATGTCCCTCAGATCTCCGACCTGTCCCTGCATTATGATGAAATTTCGCTTCACATCCGCATTGCCACCGATGAAACGATACTTATTGTCGGTGAGCCTCAAATAAACGAAAGCCTGGTTTCACTATCTTTAAATATGATCGAAAAGGAGTACAAACTTGCCGCCACTGAACCAATTGAAGATATTCCCACGGTGACCATGCCGGTTCAGACAGATATCGACTATGTAGCATTATTAGCCGAACATCTTCCCGCTTTAAAAAGTAAACTTGTAAAAGTCATAGGCCCCATGGCAAGCATTATTTTTGATAACGCCTATAAATGTTGGCGGGAAAAACAACCATTAAACAGCACTGGTTTATTGGAAATTCTAAAAGACGAACTGGGAAGTAACGAACAATACAAAAAGTACATTATTTTTATCGAACCTGAACTTGAACAACTTAAAGCCAAAGAGGAAAAACATGGCTAGGGCCGCGGACTTTATCCGCCAGATAGCGGAACTGCATGGAGTCAAATCCTGCATCTTGATGAAAGACAGCGGTGAAATACTGTTCACAAATTTCCACAAACCAGGCAATTATCATACTCCCTGGGTGCGGCAAGTAGTAGCTCAAGGCAATATAGTAGGTCAATATTTAGGAAGCAATAGTCTCGACTTCATCACGATAACCTCGGAGAGCAACGACCATTTTCATATATTTCCATTCCGGCAATATCTTTTAATAATTCAACAGCCTGAAAACATGGCCAATGACAACCTTGGCCGGCAGGTACGATCACTGATTCATGAACTGCTTGAAAGACACGGATATGCCCATAATAGCTCAGTGAATCATTAAACAAGGGAGATATTTTTATGAAGAAAATACGACCAAGCTGGGCTGGTCTGCAAATACTGTTGCTCATAGGATTTTTTTTCTGGCCTTCCATGGCTCGATCGGAAGAAACATTGCTGAACTTTGACACCCAGGTACTTGAATGGGCTCTTGACTGCCGCCAGGAAATTCTGTCCGAGTTTGAATTACTGTTGAGTTCCGGACAGCTGAACATGGGGAAGCTTTTTGATACCTTTTATATTCCGATTCCCAACACCTCACCACAAAAATACCACACACAATACGATAAAATGTTCGATGCCATATTACGGCCGATCCTTGACAAATACGTAAAAAAAGACAAACGTCTGGTTTTTGTGGTCATTGTTGACCAAAATGGTTACCTGCCAACCCACAACACCCGCTACACACAACCGTTGACCGGAGATCCTGCTGTGGACAGCATTAAAAACCGTACCAAACGGATTTTCAATGATCGAACCGGCTTGGCGGCAGCCAAAAATCAACGGCAATACCTGATTCAACGCTACAGCCGCGACACGGGAGAACAAATGACTGACCTGTCAATACCAATTTTTATCAGGGGGCGCCACTGGGGTGCTGTCAGAATCGGATATTCTTCCAACTGACCAACATTCAAAACAATGACAGAAATAACAATTTTTTGTGAAGGCGATTATTATGACTAAACATATTAATATCAAGGTAGCTGTTCGCGTCTGCATTCTTCTTTTGCTGGTCATGGCCGGTGGAGCATGGTTTATCATCAATAATGAAACTAAAAACCTGGAAGATGAGCTTTTAAGTCGTGGACGCATTGAATCCATGCTGGGCGCTCGAATCACCGGGCGCATTATAGAAGAAGCTGTCGACAACGGTGTATTCTCCGTGAAAGATGTTTTTGATACCGAATATGTCGAGATTCCCGGTTTTGATCCTCCTAAATATCATACTAAATATGACGCTTATCTGGACAAGGCACTCCTGGGTATTGAAGATGAGTTTTTAAAAGATGACAGCGTGGTTTTCGCGGTAGCCGTGGACAAAAATGGCTACCTGCCAACGCATAATACCCGCTACCAACAACCAATCAGCGGCAATGCAGCTAAAGACCGGATTGGTAATCGTACGAAACGGATATTCAACGATCCGGTGGGAATTAAAGCTGCGAGAAATAATAAAGAGGGATTTCGACAGGTTTACAATCGCGATACCGGTGAAACCATGTGGGATATTTCATCCCCAATCTTTGTTAAAGGCAAGCATTGGGGAGGGTTTCGCATTGGCCTTTCAATGACCAAAACCGCCCAAAAGATCTCTTCTTTGCAGCAATCTTTATTGTTATCATTATTAATAATCGTACTTGTTACCATTGTCATCATCATCTTCGCGGTTAACAAAGACCTGAAACAACTCATACTATTGACAAAAGAAGCCGAAGAGCTGGCGGCAGGCAACGTTGAAAAACCCATAACGTCAACATCACAGGATGAGATAGGTGTACTGGCCGACGTCCTTGAACGTCTAAGAATAAGTTTGAAATTAGCTATGGATCGCCTGAAGAACAGTTGAGTAAAAGACTAAGATATCTGGCTGACAAAACTACAGGCCGCGGTAGTCCGAATACTGTACTTCGTTTTCCCGACAATAGGCTGCTGCCGCTTCCAGCGCGGCAACCATTTGCGCCTGTTCCTCCGGCAATTTCCCATCCAGGGGAACCACATTGGAAACGTGATCGTTGAGGAAACGGGAAGTTACCTGCAGCCCCCTGACAATTTCAAGCTCCTCTTCAACACTGACCAGGGGCGGAACCGGAACAAAGGTTCCCTCTTCAATCCAACGGGCAATGGGTGTTTTGGGAATCGGAGTCAAGGTCCTGACCCGAATAAAATGGGGATCCACCTGGTTCAGAACCGCAACCGTACCCCGGCGGTGCTCCATGGTCAGCTTCATGCCACCAATTCCCAGCAATACATACATGGAACATTCAAAGCCGGCCGCTTTGGTCCGCAGGCCGGCATCCACCATTTCAGCCGCCGTCGCCCCTTTGCGGATCATTTTCAGCACCTGGTCATCACCACTTTCCAAGCCGATATGAAGACGGGTAAGACCCGCCTGTCTGATCGCCTGCAGCTCTTCCGGAGACTTTTTAATCAAAGTTTTGGCCCGGGCATAGGAGGTTACCCGTTCAAGGTCGGGAAAGACCCGATACAAATGGTTAAGGATTTCCACCAGGTCATCGGCTTTCAACAGCAGGCTGTTGGAATCGCCAAAAAATACCCGTCTCGCCCCACGGCCATATACGCCGGGCATCAGGTCGATATCCCTTTTAATCTCCTCCACCGACTTGCGGGAAAAAGGATATTTTTTATACATGGAACAAAAAGCGCATTTGTTCCACGGACAACCCCGGCTCACCCGCAACAACATGCTGTAGGCCTCGGAAGGAGGCCGATAAGGGGGAAAATCAAATGACTCCATCATTAGTCTGTACCTTTTTTATCCTTAAAATTGAGTAGTTTTTATAGACATCGACTGAATTGACTGGTCAAAACGACATCCATGCCAACGGGCACACGGGTTGCAATCATTTGCGTAATGCACCACTAATTGAAGGATATTAACATCTTTATGGAAATTTTCCAAGAGCGCCCAATGATTGGAAAAATTATCGTTGAAAAATAATCCTTGAATTTCAGTCCCTGACTGGGTAACCTATATCAAGAAGCTTGATTATTCACTTAGAATCGGCAGATTTCTTAGGGAAAAAATACAATCCGAACCCGCAGTCAACAAATAGTGACGCAAACCGGCGCACAGCAAACAAATGTCGGAAATCGGTTCTTTGCAACATGATGACCTGGCAGGCAAAATATGTATTGTTTCCCTTTTTCTTTTTTTGCCTGGTGGTGCCTGCAGGAGCTGCGATTGTTACCCTGAGTAATGGCGACCAGCTTTCCGGGACGATCATCAGAGAGAACGAAAAAGAAATAACCCTGCGGCACAAAGTTCTCGGTATTTTAATAATCCCGAGGAGCAAGCTGCAATCCAAACCGGAAACAGACCAGGGGCAAACTGGAACAGTCCTTCATGAATCAGTTTCGGCAGGGATAAAAAAAACCGCCAGTCAGCCGGGAAAAAGCCGTCCTGTGAAATCCCGGCTTTTCGGTTTCGATTTCTTCGAAGGCTGGACTCACCATCTGGCCGCCGGGATCAAGGGTGAGGAAGGCAATGACGTCAGCATGGATTCCAGCATTGCCTACGATGCTGCATTTAACGACCAAGCTCACCGTCTGGCACTGACTTCAGCCTACTACTATGAAACCAAAGACCGGAACAAAGATACCAGTAAAGGCCATGTTAATGTTGTCCGTGACTGGCTGCTGCCGGAATCCGAATGGTTTTATTACAGCTACCTGCGTTATGAATATGACTCATTCAAATCATGGAAGCATCGGGTTTCGCTTTCCGGAGGCTGCGGCTACGATTTTTACCGCCGGGAGAACTTTGAATTAAGCGGCCGCGTGGGCCTTGGCGGCAGCCGAACGTGGGGAACGGAAAACGATTACGCCCCGGAAGGCCTGTTTGGTTTCGAATGGACCTGGAAACCTCTAAAACCGGAAAGCCACACTTTATCAGCCGAATTCATTGTGTATCCGGACCTGGATGATGCCGGTGAGTACCGAACCTGGGCCCAGGGAAAATGGAGGATCAGTTTTTCCAGTTTACGCGGGTTCGGTATTGAGCTGGGATTCGAACATGAATACGAAAGCATCATCAAAGATAAACTGGAGAACGAGAATCATTACGACCTGATCTATTTTGGCCGTTTTGGCGTCGACTTTTAAAGTTGTCCCCAGGCGGCCACAGCCAAGGGAATTCACCAACATTCTGCCGGAAAGGAACATGAAGCAATGAAGAAGTTCACCTTTTGGAAGCTTTTACTGCTGATTCTGCCGATTTTGCTGCTGACGGCGCCACGGTGGGCTGAAAGCCGGTCAACCAACACCAAAAAAACCGTCGGCGCCACAGAAATCATCCATGTTGTCGAAGCCAATCTTGACTTCAAAGCCAGGATAGACACCGGCGCCCGCACTACCTCAATCAATGCCCAGAACATCAGGGTTGAGAACCCCTCCCCGAACAAGAAAGAGAATATCGGCAAAAAAATCTCCCTTGATGTTGTCAACGGCAGAAAGGAAAGACGCCACCTGGAAACAACCATTGTCGGGGCCCTTGAAGTACGCAACGCCCAGGGCGTGGAAACCCGCTACCAGATCCCCCTTACCCTGGACTGGCAGGGGATTGACAAAACCATCAAGGTCAATTTGCGCGACCGCAGCGCCATGACCTATAAACTGCTGATCGGCCGCGACTGGCTAAGCGGGGATTTTGTCGTCGACGTAGAGCTTAACAAAGGTTCAAGGAAATAAGTACCCAGGGCATGAACATAAAATTTTACCAAAAAGGATCCAACTATGAAAAAAAAATGCGCTCTTATCCTGTTCATCACTTTGATTCTCAGTGCCTGCGCGGGACAGCAGCAACAAGTGAAAACCCCGGCGGCACCAAAGGCAAAGGTTGCAGCACCGGAACCAAAAAAACCGGCTGAGTCGGCTAAAGCTCCGGCGCCGGCACAGCTTACAAGCGGCGGTGAAAAACTGCTGATTATCGGCGAAGCTGAATACGTGACCATCAAGCCGGCCAATATCCGCTATCGAGCCCGGATCGATACCGGTGCCACCACTTCTTCAATCCACGCTGTTGAAATCAAAAAGTTTGAGCGGGACGGCAAAAAATGGGTCCGGTTCAAACTGGTCAAATCCTCCGGGGAAAAAATTGCGATGCAAAGGCCCCTGATCCGGACCATCGAGGTCAAACGCCACGGCACCGATCAACAAAGCCGGCCGGTGGTCAGTTTAAAGATAGTCATGGGACCGATCAAGAAAACCACCCAGGTTTCGCTGACCGACCGCAGCCAGTTTAAGTACCCGGTCCTCATCGGCCGTTCCTTTCTCAAAGGAACGGCACTTGTCGATGTCAACCGCAGTTATGTCCTGGCCCCTTTGAGCGGAGAAGACCATGAAAAATAAACTGGAGCTGATTATCTTGATCATGGTGCTGCTGGTCCTCGGCATCGGCACCACCATCTACAAAATCAAAGTCTTGGGTTTTTCATTCAACCCCGAACAAAAGGCAACCGTGTGGACGGTTGAAAGCACCATCAACTTCGAGGCCGACGGCGGCCCGGTCACCGTTTCCCTGAACCTGCCCAACAACAGTGACAATCTCGTCGTCACCGAGAGGCAAATTCAGGCACCTCCCGGCTATACTTACGCCAAAGTCACTGAAAATGGGGTCAGAAGAGGGCAATGGCACGCCGACAAGGCTGAAGCAGGGCCACAGCGCATCTATTTTCGGGTCAACATTTACCGCCGCCACCGGCAGCCGACCAAGCCACGCACCCCCCCGGTAATACCGGCCGTGGAATTGAGCGGCCCCTACCTCAGCGCAGCCCGGTCCTTGATTCAAAAAGCCCGGTCAACCGGCAAGAGCCCGGCGGATATATGTATTGCCCTGATCAACATGCTTAACGACCCGGAAAAAAATGACAACGCCGCCCTGTTGCTGAAAATGGAACGCGACACTCGCAGCAGCCTGGCATTACTGCAGGATCTGCTGCACATGGCAAAAATTCCCTGCCGCACCGTCCGCGGGCTGGTATTGAGCAAAAACAACAAAAACAAAAAACTTTCCCGTTTCATCCAGGTTTTCGACGGAGAGAAATGGCTGCTGTTCAACCCCAGAAGCGCTGAGGTTGAAAATCCCGACAGTTTTCTCCTCTGGCAGAAAAACCAGGAATCACTCATCGAAATCGAGGGCGGCGGCGATGCCAAGGTTCGCTTCTCCTCCCTGGAAAGCCGGGTACTGGCCAACAAGGCGGCCATTAAGGGCGGTCATCATCAGCATTCATGGCTGATTGATTTTTCGATTTACAGTCTGCCCATTTCCACCCAGAACACCTTCAAACTGCTGCTCCTGATTCCTTTCGGAGCCCTGATCGTCGTCATTTTGCGCAACCTGGTCGGCATTCAGACGGCAGGCACATTCATGCCGATCCTGATCGCTCTGGCCTTTCTGCAAACCACGTTGATCGTCGGCCTTATCCTGTTTCTGACCGTGGTCAGCGTCGGGTTGATCATGCGCGCCCTGCTCAGCCACCTGAACTTGCTGCTGGTACCCAGAATCTCCGCCATTCTCGTCTTTGTGATCACCATCTACCTGGCCATTTCGGTAATCGGCGTCAAGATGGGCAGCGAGGTGGGACTCAACGTCACCTTTTTTCCGATGATTATCATTTCCTGGTCAATTGAGAGGATGTGCGTTCTCTGGGAGGAAGAAGGCCCCAAGGATGTTTTCATCCAGGGCGGCGGCAGCCTTTTCACCGCCAGCCTGATCTATATCCTGATGATCAACAAGTTCATCGGCAACATGGCCTATGCCTTTCCCGAACTGCTGCTGGTGGTGCTGGCCATCATCCTGATGATCGGCACGTATTCCGGCTACCGGTTAAGCGAATTGCGCCGGTTTGAACCCATGGGCCGGGAATAGGAGGTTTTTCATGTTTATCACCACTCCGGGCCGTTTGAGCCAACGCGGCATCATCGGCATGAACAAGCGCAACGTTATTTATATCGGCCAGAACAATAAACGAAAATTCTACCCCCGGGTCGACGACAAGCTGCAGACCAAAATCCTGGCCCAGCAGGCCGGCATTGCCGTTCCCCGCCTGATCGGCGTCGCCCGCTACCAGAACCACACCCGGCAACTGGCTGATTTTCTCGCCAAAGAACAGGCTTTCGTCATCAAACCTTCCAAGGGCAGCGGCGGCAAGGGCATTCTCGTCATCACCGGCCGCGACGGGGAAGAATATCTTAAACCCAGCGGCAGCCGGGTCAACAATCAGGCCCTCAAACGCCACGCCTCCAATATTTTGAGCGGTCTTTTCAGTCTGGGCGGCAAGCCTGATGTCGCCATGATTGAAGAACTGGTCAACTTCTCCGACGTCTTTGACGGTTTCAGTTTCGAAGGGGTGCCGGACATCAGGATCATCGTTTACAAAGGCTATCCGGTAATGGCCATGACCCGGCTTTCAACCAGTGACTCCGACGGCAAAGCCAATCTCCATCAGGGAGCGGTCGGCGTCGGCATTGACATCGGCAACGGCAAGGCCCTTAATGCCGTTCAGTTCGGCCGGCCACTGGAAATACACCCGGATACCGGCCGCAATCTCAAGGAACTGGAAGTGCCGGACTGGCCGGTTTTCCTTGAGCTGGCTTCGCGGTCCTATGAAATAACCGAACTGGGCTACCTTGGAGCCGACATTGTCCTCGACAAAGAAAAAGGACCGTTGATTCTCGAGCTTAACGCCCGCCCGGGGCTGGCCATCCAGGTGGCCAACAACTATGGCCTTGAAAGCAGGGTGAGACGCGTTGAAGAAGAGATCAGCCGCGGCCGGCGCAGCCCGGTTGAACGGGTGGCCTTTTCCATGCGGCATTTTGCCGCCTGAGTTCAGTTGAAAAGCCACCCATCATGTATTTTAATTCCATTACCAACTATTTGCGAATTCTAAAGAGATGTTTTTTCAGTTGACATTTAACCTGGAACTTTATTAGTATTAAAAAGACTAAAATAATCTTAAAATAGTGTCGCAAGCAGATATACAAATAATGTATTATTGACAGCTAAACCTGTTACCGCGTTTCAGGAGGAATCATGGAGCCCGACCTCAAAGAAGCAATGTTCAAAAATTTTTATCCTCGTCTCACCTTCGTCCTTATCATCTCCATTCTGGTCCTGCTGTCCAGCGGCTGCCGCCAGAAAAAAGAGGAAAAGAAGCCGGAAGCAATCAGGCCGGTCAAAACCATGATCATTAAGGGCAACGCCAAGGATCAAAGCTACAGCTTTCCGGGAATGGTCAGGGCCGCCAGGCGCGCCATCATTTCCTTCAAGGTTGGCGGCCCCCTGGTGGCTTTGCCGGTGGAGGAAGGACAGCAGGTAAAAAAGGGGGATCTGATTGCCCAGATTCAGAAAAGAGATTTCCTGAACGCGGTCGAGGAAGCCCGGGCCCGCTACCGCGAAGCGGAGCAGCAGTTCCGCCGCTACAAGGAACTGTATGCCAAGAAACAGGTGTCCAGAGCTGACTTCGACCGTTACCGGGCCGCCCGGGATGTAAGCAAGGCACGGTTGGAAGACGCCTTGAACGCCCTCAAGGATACCACTCTGCGAGCCTCGTTCGATGGGGTAATCTCGAAAAGATACGTCGAAAACTTCCAGAAGGTCAGAGCCAAGGATCCGATTGTCAACCTGCAGGACATTTCGGTGATCGAAATCCTGGTCAACGTCCCGGAGCTGTTTATTGCCGAGATCCGCGACCCCAGCGACAACAAGATCATTGCCCGCTTCGAGTCGATTCCCAACCGCTCCTTCCCTTTAACCATCAAGGAATATTCGACCGAGGCCGATCCGGCCACCCAGACCTACCAGGTGGTCTTTACCATGAAACAGCCTGATGAAGCCAACATCCTGCCCGGAATGACGGCCACGGTAATCACCACTACCAAAAAAGCCGGCGATGAAAGCGGTCAGGAGATCCTGGTCCCGGCAGACGCGGTCCTCGACGCCCCCGGCGACCACCCTTACGTCTGGCTTTTTGACCAAAAAACCGGCACAGCCCGGAAAAAAGAGGTCAAAATCGGGAGCCTTGACGGCTCCAGCAGCATTCGCATTCTTGACGGCCTTACCAGTGGCGACATCCTGATCATTGCCGGGGTTACCAAACTGGAAGATGGCCAAAAAGTCAGGCTATGGGAAAAACAGAGGGAGGGAAAATAGGGAATGAACATCGCCGAGTTTTCCATTAAAAAAAGCGTCATCACCTGGACCATGACGTTCGTGGTCCTGGTGCTTGGCTTTTTTGCCTACCAGGGCCTGCCCCGGCTTGAAGACCCGGAGTTCGCCATTAAAAACGCCACCATCATCACCCCCTACCCCGGCGCTTCCCCGGCTGAGGTGGAACAGGAAGTTTCGGATAAAATCGAGAAGGCGGTCCAGGAAATGGGCCAGTTGGACATGGTTGAGTCCTATTCTTCCCGGGGCATGTCAATTGTCAAAGTAACGATCAAAGACCAGTACGGCAAGGAAGAGCTGCCCCAGGTCTGGGATGAACTACGACGCAAAATTGCCAATTACACCCCCCAGCTGCCGCCGGGGGCCGGACCGCCGATCATCAACGACGATTTCGGCGACGTCTACGGCGCCTACTTTGCCCTGACCGGCAAGGATTTTACCTATGCCGAGCTGAAAGACGTGGCCGAACTGCTGAAAAGAGAACTTCTGGTCGTTCAGGATGTTAAGAAAATTGTCTTTTTCGGTGAGCGTCAGGAGGCCATATACGTTGAAATGTCCCGTTCAAAAATGGCCGCCCTGCACATCACCAGAGCCGAGATATTCAAGGCCCTGGCGGCCAAAAACCTGCCGGTTGACTCCGGCCGCATCAAGTTTGGCAGTGACTATCTGGCCATCAACCCGACCGGCGAGTTCAAATCGGAAAAAGATTTCGGCAACCTTTTCATCGCTTCGAAAGGCGGCAAGCTGATCTACCTGCGGGATGTGGCCACCATCACCAGGGGCTATGTCGAACCACCAGGCAAGATCCTGCGGGTTGACGGTGAAAAGGCCATCGGCATCGCCATTTCCACCGTCCTGGGCGGCAACGCCGTCACTATGGGCGACGCGGTCCTGAAGCGGATCGCCGAACTCCAGGACCGCATTCCCGTCGGCATGGAATTGAAAGAAATCTCCATGCAGTCCAAATCGGTAACCGAGGCGGTCAACGGTTTTGTCATCAACCTGCTCGAATCGGTCCTCATCGTCATCGTCGTCCTGGCCATTTTTATGGGGTTGCGCTCCGGGGCCATTATCGGCTTCATCCTGTTGCTGACCATTGCCGCCACCTTCATGATCATGGGCTACTACCATATTACCCTGGAACGCATTTCCCTGGGAGCCCTGATTATCGCCCTGGGCATGCTGGTCGACAACGCCATTGTTGTCGTCGACGGCATGAAAATGAAGATGCTTCAGGGCCGCAACGGCCTGGAAGCCGCCAGGGACGTGGTCAGCCAGAATGCCATGCCCCTGCTCGGGGCCACCGCAGTCGCGGTCATGGCTTTCGCCTCCATCGGCGGTATGAACAATTCCACCGGGGAATACTGCCGCTCGCTCTATCTGGTTATCCTGATCTCACTGTCGCTTTCCTGGCTGACCGCGGTCACCACCACCCCGCTGATCACCAAGAAATTTATTTTAAGTAAAAAAGATCTGCAGAATGCCAGTGACGGTGACGGCAAGGATCCCTACGGCGGCAAGTTCTACACCCTCTACCGCAAATTCCTGACCGCGGCCATCAAGGCAAGGTGGCTGAGCATCGCCGTGGTCATCGGCCTGTTTGTCGTGGCCATCATCGGCTTTGGACAGGTCAAGCAGCTTTTTTTCCCGCCGTCGACCCGGCCCCAGTTCCAGGTTGAATGCAGCTTCCGCGAAGGAATTCATATCCGGGAAACGGAAAAAATTGTCGCCGAAATGGAAGCATACCTGCGTAAAATCAAGGGGGTCACCATGCTGGCCACGGCCATCGGCGGCGGCCATCCCCGCTTTATCCTGACCTATGACACCCCGGTCGAGGCAGCCAGCCAATATGCCAACATTCTGGTGTCGGTCAATGATTTTAAAATTATCGACAAAATTCAACCGACGATCCAGCGTGATTTTGAACGATTGTTTCCCGACGTGGTCACCAACGTCAAAAAGTTCAACCTCGGTCCCGCCCTGGGCGGCAAAATCCAGTTTCGCATCTACGGCCCCGACTCCGAGAAGCTCAGGGCCATGGGCAACGAGATGATGAAGATCTGCCGGGAGGAGAACGCCAAGGCGGTACGTTCCGAATGGGGCGAAAAAGTCAAGGTTCCGGTCCCGGTTCTGGCGGAAGACCGGGCCATGGCCCTCGGCATCACCCGTCCCATGGTGGCCGAAGCCATCGAGGCCAACTACTCGGGCAAAACCACCGGCATTTACCGTGAAGGCATCGACCTGATTCCGATCATTGCCCGGGCGCCGCAGGATGAACGCGACACCATCAACGACCTGACCGAGATCCAGATTTTCAGTCCCTCGGCCCGGAAAGACGTCCATATCATGCAGGTGCTCAACGGCATGGAAACCAGCTGGGAGGATGCCAGAAGGGCCCGCTGGAACCGGGTTTCCATGCTCAAAATCCACGCCGACCCCCGCCGCGAACTGCCGGTCGAACTGATGGCCCGGGTTAAACCCCGCATTGAGCAGAAGCTGGGGGTTGATCTCGCCGCCTACCGCGGCACGCCGCTGGAAAAAGGAGAACAATGGACTGCCAAAACCATCCCTATTGTCAAAGACGACATCATCCCTCTGGCCGGCAAGCCCGGCTACTACATCGCCTGGGGCGGCGAGCTGGAAGATTCCGCCGATTCCCAGAAACAGCTGGCGGCCAATATCCCGATCTATTTCGGCATAATGATCCTGATCGTCATTTTCATGTTCAACGCCTTCCGGCAGCCGCTGATTATCTGGCTGACCGTACCACTGTCAATCATCGGGGTCACCGCCGGCCTGCTGTTGTTGAAACAGCCTTTCGGCTTCATGTCCCTCCTCGGCCTCATGAGCCTCTCCGGCATGCTGATCAAGAACGCCATTGTGCTCATTGACCAGATTGACATCAACATCCGCTCGGGCATGGCCCCGTTCGACTCGATCCTTGACTCCGGGGTTTCGAGAATGAAGCCGGTGATGATGGCCGCCCTGACCACCATGATGGGCATGATTCCGCTTTTCCAGGACGCCTTTTTCGTCTCAATGGCGGTGACCATTGTTTTCGGCCTGGGCTTTGCGTCCATCCTGACCCTGGTTTTTGTTCCGGTACTGTATGCCACTTTCTTCAAAATAAGATGATTTTTTCTCAGGAGCCAGCAACCATGTATAAACGCCTCTGTCTTTTTCTGCTCTGCGGGTTTTTTCTGACCACTCTTTTCTCCCCGGGCCTGCAGGCCCGGAGTCGGAAGGTCTGGGAGATCGGCATTGTTTCCGACGGTTCAACTCCGGCCGACCGGGCCCAGGTCGAACTGTTTAAAAAAGAAATCAAAGCGATCATGGGCGACGGTATGCACGTCCGCTTTCCTGAAAGCATGATTCTTTCCGGCCACGACTCCGGCGAGGGGATAAACAAGGCCCTGGACCACCTTTTTGCCGGGCCGAAACCTGACCTGGTCCTGGCTCTCGGGGTTCTTTCTTCAACCATGGTACTGGCAAGGAAAACCCTGCCCAAGCCGGTACTGGCTCCGTACATCGCTGATTTTGCCCTCCGGGGCCGGCGTAAGAAAGGCGCCGCCAGCGGCATCAAAAACCTGACCTACATCGACTCCATGTATTACCTCGACAAGGACGTCGAAACCTTCAGGAAGATCGTTCCTTTTAAGAAAATAGCCATCATCCTGGACCGGCGGGTGGTCAACGCCCTTCCTGAATTAAAGCAGCTGGCCGCTGATTTCGGTAAAAGGCACGAACTCACCGTTGCCATTGCCGCCGCGAACAGTTCCGCCAGCGAGGTGCTTGACACCCTGCCCGATGGCATTGAAGCGGTGATGGTCGGGCCTTTGTGGCATTTCACCGAGGCTGAAACGGCGGCACTGGCGAGAGGCCTGATTGAAAAAAAGCTGCCTTCCTTTTCGATCTGGAGCAGCCGGCAGGTGGAACTGGGCTTTTTTGCCGGCCTTGAAACCAGCGAATGGCAGGACAACCTGGCCCGACGCACCGCCGTCGCGGTTACGGATATCATGGATGGCGAAAAACCTGCCTCCATCGATGTTGATTTCCTGCGCAGCCGCAAACTGACTATCAACATGGCAACGGCCAGGGCCATCAATATTCATCCCGGACTCCTGACCCGGACCAGAGCCAACCTCATCAATGAGCAGCGGACCGATATCAAGCGCCGCCTCACAATTAAAAAGGCGGTCGAGGAAGCCCTGGCTGCCAACCTCTACCTCAAATCAGCCACCACCGGAGTCAAGGCCGGCCGCTATGCCGTTGATGAAACCCGGGCCGACCTGCTGCCGCGCATCGATCTTGAAACCGGGGGCCGGATTATCGATGACGACCGGGCAAAATCAGGTGGCGGATCAAGCCCGGAAAGGGCATGGACGGGATCGGCGGGCGGCACCATCCTCCTCTACTCCGACCAGAAGTGGGCCAGTTACAAGGCTGAAAAACACAACCAGCAGGCCCGCGAGATGAACCGGGAGCGCGTCGGCCTGGATGTCACTTACAGCGCCGCCGTCGCCTACTTGAAAGTTCTGCGGGCGCAAACCATCAGGCAGATATACAAAGACAACCTGAAACTTACCGAGGCCAACCTGGAGCGGGCCCAGATCAAGGTTTCAACCGGCGCCTCCGGCCCTGACGAGGTCTACCGCTGGGAAAGCAAATTTGCCAACGACCGGCGCGAGGTCCTCTACCGGGAATCAGAGGTCATGAATGCCATGGAAGCCTTGAATCGCATTTTGCACCGGCCGCTGCCGGAATTGTTTATCCCGGCTGAAACTACTTTGAAAGACCCACTGTTCATTATGGGTGACCGGTTTTACCTGCGGCTGATCAACAACCCTTTTTATCTTGATAAGTTCAAGCAGTTTGCCGTCAGCGAAGCACTGGACAAGCGGCCGGAGCTGAAAGCCTACGATGAGGCAATCATGGCCCGGAAAAGGCTTAAAGACGCCGCCCGGCGGGCTTACTGGCTGCCGGAGTTCACCGTGGAAAGCCGGGTTGAACAATATTTTGCCGAGGATGGTTCAGGACAGCGGGACGACGGTGCTGCCGATCTCAACGATACCGACTGGAGCGTCGGCGTCTATGCCCGGATCCCGATTTTTGAAGGCGGCAAGAAAAAGGCCCGGACGGGAAGGCTGTCGGAAGAAGTTTCCCGCCTGCATACGGACCGCAGCGCCGAAGCCGAGGTTATTACCCAGGAAGTGCTGGCAGCAATCAACCAGACCCGGGCCTCATATCCATCCATCAGTCTGTCCAGGGATGCTGCCGACGCCGCCAGGCGCAACCTTGAGCTGGTCACCGATTCCTATGTCAACGGCATTAAGTCAATCATCGACCTCCTTGACGCCCAGAACCAGTCTTTACGAGCGAAACTTGATGCCGCCGACGCGGTTTACAACTTCCTCATCGACCTGATGGGGGTCGAAAGATCCATGGGTGAATTTGTCACCTTCATGCCGGAAGACCAGCGCCAGACATGGCATGAAAGAATGAATGCCGCCCTGATGGGCAGTAGATAAAGTGCAACTGTTGGCAATTAGCTGTTAGCTGTTCATTAATTGCAAGAAAAACCGGGGCTGCTGCCCCGGTTTTTTATACCACAAACAACCATCACCTTTTATCAAACCGTCTGGGAACCATCTTTCCTTTCATCGACATCAATCTCTTTCACCTGGCGCCGCAGAAGATCAATATGCTGACGCAAGAGATAAAGCTCGGCAGCATAGGGAAGCGGCACCGATATCTGCCTCACCTCGTTTTCAATCTCATTCAGGCGGGCGATAAAATGCGCCACAGCACGCCGGCTGTGTTCCTGGCGCACTTCATAATCAAGTACCTGCAGGGTATCATACCAGCGATAAACCCGGGAACGCATCCGCCAGCGGTAAGTCAACGGCAAGATCTTGATCAGGGGGATAAGCATGGCCAGCATGGGAAGCAGCATCAATTTCAGGCGGTCAAGCTGAATCGCCATCCAGAAAGGCAGGTAGCGCTGGAGAAAGGGAACCCCCCGGCGGTAGAAACGAGCGGCATCGTCACTCAAAGGAAAATCAAGGTACTCCGGACTCGGAAACTGGTGGCGCGACGTGTTCAGCAGGGAACCCCGGGCATGCACCCGGTCAATAATTTCCGTTAACAGGCCGGCCAGAGCCGGATGCAGGCTGCTGTTCACCACCATGGTCGCCGCCGGAGCCACCAGGTTAATGTCATGGGCCGGAATATTTTCAGCCAGATCCACCACTCCCCGCGGCAACAGCAGGTGGGAAAGGAAACGGTAACGCCGGGCATAGGCCTCAGCCCGAGGGAAATTTACCAGTTCAAGATTGCCGCTGTGCAACAGAACATCAACCACCGGTGAGGAAACGGCTGAAATCACAAAAAGGGCGTCCACCTCTCCCTGTTTCAAAGCCTCTACTGCAGCCATGCCCGAGAGCTCAACATCAACAAAACTTTCGGGACCAATGTTATTGTCACCAAGGAGTTGCAGGACAACTTTACGGGTCCCACTGCCTCGGGCACCAATTATCACTTTTTTCCCCTTCAACTGGTTCAGGCGGGAAAAAGAAACATCCTTGCGGATGAAAAACCAGAGGGGTTCAAAGTAGAGACTTCCCAAACCAAGCAGTTCAGGATACTGCTCCGCTCCGGCAATACCGCTCTGCAAAATGGCGGCATCGGCCTTCCCATCCGCCAACAGGGAGAGGTTTTCCAGCGAACCGGAGGTTTCAAGGACATCAAGCTGGATACCGTCTTTGGCCAGCAGGGTCTGATATTCTCTGGCAAAGGCAAGATATGCTCCCCCTCGAGCACCGGCAGCCAGCACCAGTTTCTTTGGTGGCGCCGGCTGGATAAACTGGTAGGTAATTGCAAAGCCCAAAAACGCGATAAATATCCCGTAGCTGAAAAATCTGACGACCTCTCTTGTCGAACGCGGCTTTTGCTTTTTACTCATAACAGCAAACAACTCCTCTGACCTTATGTTCCCCCTTAAACGCCAATCTACTGTTGCCGCAAACGCTCAAAGCAGGGGCCTTTCACTCCATTTTTATCCTTGGATACCATCTCCCAGAGATAATTCAAACCAATAGCCGGAAGAAAAAACTGCGGGGCCAGCAAAGCACCACCTGACAAAATGGCCACACTGGTTACCGGAATTGCCCGAACATGCGGATCTCTCAATGGCCCTTTAATAGTCACCGGCGTCACCACGGCCCAGAATTTTCTCTTTTTTTTCGGGTTAAGAACAAGATCGCAGGTTCCGTTACCCAGGTCGATGCTGCCGGCACCAGTCACCAGCATATTCGGGGCATCCAGCAGAGCCTTGCACGTCAGCACTCCCTGATCAGCCTGGATGCCGAGGACCCCACAACTGAGATCAACATATTTATTTTTCATCACGGTTCGCTGGAAGCTCCAACCCAGCATATCGACAGCAACCAAAGCCAGAGCATGAGTCGGAATCCGTCCCTTCTCCAGAGCGGCCTCAAAACGCCCCCCAAGATTGACCGCCAGCTCATGCACTGTCCCCCCTTGGCTGTGCAGGTCGGTATCCAGGGTAACTTTTCCAGTTAATGGTGAGCGGAGCCCCAAACAACGTAAAGCCTGAACCAAGTCAAGATCGTCGGCAACAGCGGCAAAGCTCAACTTGGGAACGATCCCATGGTCATCAATCAGCAGCCTGGCTTTGACATAACCTCCCTCATAAGCAAATGAAACCGGATCAAGGGCAAAATCATTTTTATCGAGCTTCATCGCGACATCCAGGCCATGCAGAATTTCACTTTGCCCGGCATCATCAAGCAGCCTGGCCACGCTGATATCAACATCTACATCACAATCGCACTGCCGCAACCACGCTAAAGGCAGAGGTTTCTGATAAAAAGAAGGCGGCGACCAGAAAGAAAGTGTTTCAGCGGTTTTCTTCCCACATGGCAAGACATCATCCGCTTCGCCTTTCTCCCCTGTAGCAGAAGAAACAGCAAAATGTGGAAAAAAATCATCCAAGTGCACGGTTTGAACCGTAACCAGGCCGCTCAACTTCGGTCGTTTACCATCAAGAAAAAGTTCCAAGACACCAGTCAGACTGCTTTGTCCGATGTTGCCGGAAAAGTCCTCCAGCTTGATCACTTTTCCATCGCCATGAAGCTGAAAGACCGCAGCCAGTGGACCTGAGCGCGGCACCTTCCAACCTTTTTCAATACCAACAGGCAATACAACACCGGCAGAAGCATTGATGCTGCCATCAAGATTGATTTTTTGCAACGGGATGCGCCCGCCGACCGTAAAATCTCCAAATTCAAATTGTCCTGCGGCTTTTAACCGTACATTGTCAACCATACCAGCTGAAATGACGAAACTATTGAGTTGTGATTTCTTTTTAGAACCCAGGAAAGAAGCAGAAATATTCACCGGGCCCAACTCCGGCAAAGACCGGTCTACAAAAATAGTCAAAG
>Ga0256913_10000481_pt1 | contig 20585 bp, 13 predicted proteins | sample Axial_MatmetaG_FD_185970 | JGI IMG/M metagenome (GOLD analysis project Ga0256913, IMG submission 185970) | Deep-sea worm associated microbial mat communities from Axial Seamount, Juan de Fuca Ridge, Pacific Ocean - Axial_Mat | ecosystem: Environmental > Aquatic > Marine > Oceanic > Microbial... | reverse complement strand
AGATTATGTGATTGGAAAAATTACATTGTCAGAATTGATAAAATTTGCTAAGGACAAATCGTATGCCTGATTCATACAAATACATTGACCTTGATTATACTTATACTGACCCTAAAACTGGAATCCTCAGAAATTTAGCAGATATAACCGAGCCCGATGTTTTACTCTTTTTTGAAAGTGGAGCTGTTGTAAAACGTATTCAAGAACTTTACGAAAAACCTATCAAGATAAAAGGAGCAGATAGTCTTTTGAGTATTCATAGACACTTGTTTCAAGATGTTTATTCCTGGGCTGGGGAAAAGCGAAAAGTTGAGATAAGTAAAGCTGGCAAACAATTTTTCCCAACGACACATTTTGACAATGCTTTTCGTTTCATTGACACATTAATTTCGGATTACAAAAACATATCAAAAGAAGACAAACTACAGATAGCTGAGAAATTAGCTGAAATTTTGGACAATGTAAATTACCTGCATCCTTTCAGAGAAGGAAACGGGCGAACGCAAAGAGAATTTTTAAGATTGTTAGCATCGGAAAAAGGATTGACATTAAATCTGAATCCACCCGACAACAAAAACGTTTACGACCAATATATGCAAGGGACAATAAACAGTGATGTAAAAACCCTGACAAAATTGATTTTAGAACTAATTGAGACTTAAAGAAAAATAAAAAACGGTGTACAACAATTAAGTCTCAATAATTCATTCCGACAACTGCACGGAAGGCTTGACTTTATTTGGAGGTAAAGTCAAAAGGCGTGACATATTAAACCGATTTAACAGTAGCATATTTTTTAGAAAAAACATAACCTGTTTTTTCAAAGTATCCTTAAATCGTCTTATATTTGCCTGAAATAATTAAAAATGGGGGTTTTTGGACAGACTGCCGTTATAGGTTAATAAAAAAAATGAGACATATGAAAAAAGTATTTTTATTACTAATTATTGGAGGTATGTTCTTTTCATGTACAAATACAAAAAAAGAGATACTTCCTATATCATCAAAAAGACCTAATGAGGCACAACTAAAGCAAATTGAACGTAAGTATGGAATGTTTATTCATTTTGGAATAAATACATTTCATGATATGGAATGGACAAATGGTTCAAAACCTGTATCATCATACAACCCTACTTCAATCAATGCTGATCAATGGATTAAAACAGCCAAAGATGCTGGGATGAAATATGTTATCTTAATAACAAAACACCATGACGGTTTCTGCCTTTGGGATAGTAAATTCACAGAATATGATGTAGCTAATTCAGGAAATCCGACCAATGTTGTTGAAGCTGTTGCAAAAGCATGTAAAAAATATAATATTGGTTTAGGTCTTTACTATTCTCTGTGGGATAGAAAGGAAAATGGAAACGATTACACTAATAACCGCCACCCTTATCAGTATAGAGTAGATTCATTACTTGATAAATCTTATAATACCTACATGATAAATCAATTAAATGAACTGATGGACATAACCGATAATTATTCTACTATTGTAGAATTTTGGTTTGATGGCGGCTGGACTAAAGCAAACTATCGATGGCCTTTGAAAGAAATATACCAAACTATAAAATCAAGAGAGCCTGAATGTCAAATTGGTATTAATTGGACTATTGGTCTTCCTGAAAATCCAGATTGTCATGCTGTTTCACCTAAACAGCAAAAAGAAGGCTATCCAATTAGATATTTTCCAAGTGATTTTAGATTAGGAGATCCGAAGTTACCTGCCGATAATGACCCCAAAATATTTACCCATAATGAAAAAGACTACTATATGCCCTGGGAATCTACAGTATGCATTAGCCAGCGATGGTTTTACAATACAACGGACACCATTTTTAAATCTATTGATGAACTGGTCGAATTATATAAAGTTGCTACGGCACAGGATAATATTTTGATTCTTAATTGTCCACCAAATCGTGAAGGAGAAATAAGGAGTAAAGATATTGAGATATTAAAAGAACTAAGAGAACGATTAAAAATCAACCTATAATAAAAGCTATACCCAATAAGGGGTTTACGTGGTCGCTGAAAGGTTGTTAGCCCCAGCGAGCCCGCCGGCCAAAACTTCGCATTGGCAGACAGAAAAGATCTCAAAAAGTACCTTGAGCCACTTATTTTATTATTTTTGCCGGTACAAATTCAAAAATGGGCCATATTAAACCGATTTAACAGTAGCATATTTTACAGGAAAAACATAACCTGTTTTTCCAAAGTCACCTTAAATCGTCTTATATACATACGCATAAACCTTACTGTTTTATGAAAGCATATTAACAGCGTAATAATTATTTCCCTCAATAATTTTGAAATCTCAAAAAAAATCGGTTTATTTGCCTGAATATTGAAAAATTAGGAGGTTTTTAGACAGACTGCCGTTGTGGTGCATTCCCCACATCAGAGTAACCGATAATTTCTGATACTAACGTAAATGTGGGGTTAGAAAAGATAGAGAAAAAATGGTAATTTTGAAAAAATATAAACTAATGAATATCAATAACAAAATTTGATGTTAGTTGGAATTTAAAGAAGAATTTTTCTAAAATTCAAAAAATGGTTGTATTTTTGATAAATGGAAAATTCTGAAATTAAAATATATAAAACTCCTGACGGTAAAACTTCAATTGAAGTTAAACTTGAAAAAGAAACTGTTTGGTTATCACAAAAACAAATGGCAGAGCTTTTTGATAAAAATAGTGACACTATTGGATTACATCTAAAAAACATCTATAAATCAAGAGAATTAGAAGAAATTTCAACTACCGAGAAATACTCGGTAGTTCGTCAAGAAGGTAAAAGAAAAGTCAGAAGAGAAATTAAATTTTACAACTTAGATGCAATTATATCAGTTGGTTATAGAGTAAATTCAAAACGCGGTGTTTTGTTTAGAAAATGGGCAACGCAATTATTAAAGGATTATTTGATTAAAGGTTATGCCATTAATCAGCAACGATTACAAAAGCAAGCCGAACAATTGAATGAACTCAAAGAAACAATAAAGATACTTGGAAATGCACTCGAACATAAAGAACTTACAAGTGATGAAAGTAAAGGATTATTAAAAATAATTTCCGACTATTCGTATGCACTTGAAATTCTTGACCAATATGATTATCAAACACTTAAAATTATAAATACATCAGGAAAGGAAGTCTATCAATTAACATATAAAGAAGCAATAAAGCAAATAGAATTAGTAAAAAAAACTTATGGAAATAGTGAATTATTCGGTCGTGAAAAAGATAGCTCTTTTGAAAGTTCAATAGCAACAATTTATCAGACATTTGGTGCTGCAGATTTATATCCGAGTATAGAAGAAAAAGCGGCCAACCTACTCTATTTAATAGTAAAAAATCATTCGTTTTCTGATGGGAACAAACGTATTGCAGCATTTTTGTTTTTGTATTTTCTTGAAAAGAACGGATTATTATATACGGAAACAGGCGAAAAAAGAATTGCCGACAACGCGCTTGTAGCATTAACTTTAATGATAGCCGTAAGTAAACCTGACGAAAAAGAAACAATGATAAAAGTAATAGTGAATTTAATAAATAGAAATAATTAATGACGGCACAATAAATAGCCTTCAAACGGCACGTAGTGCCCAGTTTGAAGTCCTTAATAGTTTTAACTATCAGGATTATACATTATTTGACAAAAAAACTAAAGATAGCATATTTTGAAGAAATTAATTACTGAATATATACATATAATCTACACTCTAATAATCGTATTTGTTTTAATACGAATATTAGAGGTGTTTTATGTTTGGTTTGAGTATAATAATTCGATTTCAGTAGATTTGTTATTTAGTAGAAGTATTAATTTTGATTCTTTATTTCTAATTAATTTAGGTTGGATCTTGTTATTACCAATAATGGTTATTGGATTCTTTCATAAAAAAATCGCAATAAATCTGGCAAAAATAGTTGCTAACCTAATTGTTTTGATACATTTGATTTTAACATCATATTTTCTGATAAGTTGGAATATTTTAAATGTTTCTGTTTTTGAATTTTCTTTTCAAGAATTGTCAAAAATTATTTTATTTGAATTTTCATCACAAAACTTAAGTATTTGGATTGGTTTTCTTATAATATTAATTATTTCTATTTATCTGTTTCTTAGGCTTATTCCAAATTTAAAACTAAACAAAAAAGTTAATATATCTTTGGCTTTTTTGTTTGTATTGCTCGGTGTTGTAGCACTAATAAACAGAAAACATACTTTTAAATCAATTAAATACTTTGATAACAATTATCAATATTTATTAGGAAATTCAAAAGAAGTTTTTTTAATTAAAAGTATTGATTTTTCAAATCCTAAAACAAACTTTAATATTCAAGAAGTTAAAAATGTTACTCAAAGTTATCAGAATGCAAATATCCATTTTAAATATAATAAAGAAGAATATCCTTTTATTCATAATGAACCATACCGCAATGTTTTAGGGAAGTATTTTGTAAAAGACACTATTACACCCAATATAGTAATTATAATATCAGAAAGTTTATCTTCTTCTTTTTCCGGAAAGAATAATTGTTTAAATGGAAGTTTAACCCCTTTTATTGATAGTTTGTCTTCACATAGTTTGTGTTGGGAAAATTTTCTTTCAAATGCTGAACGTTCTTATGGAGTATTGCCAAATGTTTTATCTTCATTACCATCAGGTATTGGGAATAGAGGTTTTATTAATATGGATAATGATTATGCTGATTTTAGAAAATACCCATTACATTTAAGTATCATTGAATTATTAAAAAGAAATAATTATACAACCAACTATTTTTATGGAGGGTGGGGATATTTTGATAACGTTGGATATTTTATAAAAGAAAGTAAAATAGATAATTTTGTCTGTGAAGATGATTTTGATAATTCTATTTACCAAAAACCTGATGGCGAAATGGTATGGGGTTATAATGATAAAGACTTATTTTCACAATCTTACAAAATCATTGACGAAAAGAATATTGTCCAACCTTTTCTTAATATTTACCAAACATTAAGTTTACATAGTCCTTTTAACCTTTCTGAGAAAAAATACTACTCTGAAAAATTTCTTACTGAATGGATTGAACAACTGAATTTAAATCCAAAGAACTTAGAAAAAATACCAAGAAATATTTTATCTTCAATTATATTTTCTGATGATGCTTTACGTTACTATTTTAATTTAGTAAAAAAAAGAAAAGAATTTTCAAATACAATATTCATTATTACAGGGGATCATAGTCTTGATATTGGTCTCTGTAATAGTGCTTTTGCAAAATATAGAGTTCCTTTAATTATTTATTCAGAATTACTAACTTCTCCTGCAACATTTAAAGGTGTTTGCTCTCATATTGATATATTGCCTTCAATTATTGCACTTTTACAAAATAATTTTGGTCTGAATTTTAGTAATTCAAAACATTGGATCGGTCAAGGATTAGATACAAGCAGATTTTTTAATGCAGAAAGAAATATACCATTAGTGATAAATAGTAAGTTTTTACCTCAATATATTTCAGGAAGTAACGTTATTTATAAAAATGACGTTTATAGATTTGACTCTCTTTTCAATATCCATAATGAATCAATAAGAAAAGAAAAAGATTTAGTGGAAAAAATATTTAAAGATTACCTATTATTAAATAATTATGTTTGTACAGAAGATAAAATATGGATAAAAGAAAAAACAATGTATAATAAATAGCCTTCAAACGGCACGTAGTGCCCAGTTTGAAGTCATTGATAGTTTTAACTATCGGGATTGAACTAAATCACAATCCTATGGGGTTTCAATAGAATTTTATGAGGGATGGCAAGAATTTACGGTAAAGAATTTCAACCCGCCTTATGCAATAGCACAATTCGGGTTAATTTATCGGGAGCCTCGTGCTCCCGTTCAGTATCTTTTACGTATATTTGCACAAAAGGGATAAGAGCTGTCCCGCCGAAGGGCGGGATTTAGTTCAATAAAGGTTATACGTAATTTGGATAATGTGCTAATAATAAAGCTTTTAGTGTTGAGTGTAATTTGTAGTAAATTGAAAATTAATCGTTTCAAAATCCCAAACGGCCTTAGGGATTACTACCGGCCTGCTTTGTGTCGAAATTTTGGCACATAAGAGCAGCAATGGATGAATTGAACTGCGAAAATAGTCAGGTTGAGCGAAGTCGAAACCTGACGTTTGGTTGGAAAATACGCCTGGCATTTATACATAGAAATTATTCTCTTCATTTTTTGTTGGAGAGGGTATATCAATCCTACCAGATATATGCCCTTTTATCCTCAGGAATAAAAAGCCTGTCACCCTCTTTTACATCAAAAGCTTTTATAAAGGCATCAATATTAAACGGAGGGACATTTACTCTTGCCTCACCCGGACTGTGGACATCGATTTTTAGTCTGCGTGCCATCTCTTTCGGTCTGATATTTTGCCGCCATACCTGTGCATACCCCATATAAAAACGCTGGGCAGCAGTGAATCCGTCAATTTCCTTTGGCATTTCTCCGTTAAGTGATTTTTGATAAGCTTCATAAGAGATATTCAAACCGCCAAGGTCTGCTATATTCTCTCCAAGGGTCAGACTTCCGTTCACGTGAAGCGAGTCCAGCACGACGTAATTATCATAAAGTGCAACCAGTTTATCTGTTTTAGCTTTAAAACGTTTGGCATCCTCTTCCGTCCACCAGTTATTCAGGTTTCCGTCCTTATCATATTGCCTCCCCTGATCGTCGAAGCCGTGGGTCATTTCGTGGCCGATTACCACACCGATAGCACCGTAATTAACAGCATCATCTGCATCAGGATTGAAAAAGGGGGGTTGTAATATTGCTGCAGGAAAAACAATCTCGTTGTTCGAAGGATTGTAGTATGCATTTACGGTTTGCGGAGTCATCCCCCATTCCGTTTTGTCAACAGGTTTTCCGATTTTATTTAAATCACGGTTGAATTCAAACTCTCTTGCTGATATTACATTGGAATAATAGCTTTCCGGGATGATATCAAGACTTGTATAGTCTTTCCATTTATCGGGATAACCTATTTTTACTGTAATTGCTGCTAATTTTCCCAATGCTTTTTCTTTGGTCGTGTCGGTCATCCAGTCAAGTTTTTTAATTCTTTCACCGAAAGCTTGGCGAAGATTATTAACCAGGGCTACCATCCTTTTTTTTGATGAAGAAGGGAAGTACTCTTCGACATATAGCTGCCCAAGAGCTTCTCCAAGACCATTAGAGACCACACTCAAAACGCGTTTCCACCGTGGTTGCATCTCTTGTTGACCGGAAAGCATTTTGCCGTAAAAATCGAAATTTTGTTTTACAAAATCATCATTAAGATAATTTGCTGATTCATTCAAAATATTCCACTTAAGGTAAGCTTTCCATGTGTTCATATCCACCGTATTTATTATGTCGCTCATTCCCTTAAAAAACCTCACCTGCCCCACATTGATGTCACCTGGATTTTCTAAACCCAGGGTTTTAAAGAAAGTATCCCAGTCAAAACTCGGTGTTGTTTCTTTTAATTCGTTGAGTGTCATTTTGTTGTAATTTTTGACAGGGTCGCGTTGTTCGATTCGCGTGAAAGATATTTTTGCAAGGCTGATTTCCAGATTGAAAATATCATCAGCATCTTTGGCAGCTTTATCATTGTTCTCGCCTGTCAGCATAAACATTTTCGTGATGTGAGCAAGATAGGCTGCCTGTATTTTCTTGGCTGGTTCATCTTTGCTAAGATAATAATCCACATCCGGAAGACCCAGACCTCCCTGATAGAGGTTGGCTATCTCCATTGAGCTATTTCGCTGGTCGGCTTCGGCAAAAAAATAAAACAGCGGAGTCATGCCCTTGCGCTGCATTGTTGCAATATAAGAAGCTACATCTTCCTTCGATTTCAGGTTGTTAATTTCCTCAAGTTGTTTTTGTACAGGCTTGATACCCAGCTTTTCGATAGTCCCGGTATCCATACCGCTATTGTAGAAATCGCGTATCTTTTGTGCAACACTTCCTTTTTCTGCATCTTTTTCAGCAGAGACTTTTTCGATAAGTGACCTCAGTTTTTTTTGATTATCTTCGTACAAAATTGTAAAAGCACCGTACTGACTGTACTCTGGCGGTATGGGATGCGATTTAATCCATCCGCCGTTAACATATTCATAGAAATTATCGCCGGCTTTGACGGTGGTATCCATATTTTGCTTATCAATTGCTTTTTCCACTTTATTGCCATCCTTTCCTTCTGCAAAAACTGATATTGCTAAACCAATAATCAGCATTGCGGTTAATATCGTTTGTTTCATATGTTTAATCATATATCTTATTGTTTTTCTGTCAATGTTGAATCAGGCGGCAAAAGTAGAAAAAGATTTAATATGATTAAAAACAAACAGACCGGTTTATTTTTTGGAATTGTCGAACGGGAGTGAAATAATAAATGTTGAACCCCGGCCTTTAACTGACTGAACTGTGATATTACCTCCGAGCAATTCAATATTTTCTTTGGCAATTGACAGCCCAAGTCCCAGGCCGCCTTTGTGTTTTGACAGTTCCTTGTTTTCCTGGTAGAACCGGAAAAATACTTTGTCGAGGTCATCCTTATTAATACCTGTTCCGGTATCTTTTACAAAAATTTGCACTTCGTTGTCATTCAATTTGAATCCAAGTTCAATTTCTCCGTCATCAGTAAATTTTATTGCATTTTCCATCAAATTGAAAATCACTCTGTAAAGCATATCCTTGTCGGTAGTTAAAACAACAGGCTTATTGTAAGGCTTAAATAATATTTGCAGTGATTTATCAATATTAACGGATCCATAACTGAAAACCGAATGTATTTCTTTGCATAAATTATTGATAACTACAGGAGCTAAATGTATTTTTGTTTGTTTGGTTTCCAAAGCCGCAATTTCAAGAATATCATCAATAATTTGAATTAACTGTTTTCCGCTACTTTTAATGATGTTGATGTATTGCTCTCTCATTTCACCGGAAATGTCATTGTCTTTAAGAAATTCGGAAAACCCCATTATTGCATTCATAGGGGTTCTGATTTCATGATGAATATTTCTTAAAAATTCCGATTTTAGTTTATCACTCTCCTCTGCCTTCTCCTTGGCAATAATTAATTCTTCTTTTTGCCTTTTGTTTTCCTTTTCAAGTTCCTGAAGTTTTATAGCACTTTTAATAACTTTGAGGAGGTTTTCCTTTTTCCAGGGTTTTTGGATATACTGGTAAATGCGGGCGTCATTAACAGCTTTTTCAACTGCTTCGATGTCAGAATATCCTGTGATAAGAATTCTGTTGATTTCAGGAAAATTTTCAAATGTATATTTGAGAAAATCCGCACCTTTTATACCCGGCATCCTTTGATCACTTAAAACTAAATCAACAGTGTTGTTGTTCAAAATATCCATGCCTTCTTCAGCTGTTGAAGCCAATAATACATTGAACTCCCTTCTGAAAAAATCCTTGAATATCCGTAAATTACTTTCCTCATCATCAACGTACAAAAGTGTATGTTTTGTCATAGTTAAAATTGTAGTAAAATATTATCTATTATCATTTTCAACTCATTGTAATTCCAGGGTTTTGCTATAAATTTTGATAATTTGTATTTCTCAAAAGCTTCCCTGATTTCATTATCTTCCATATATCCCGATATAATCAATCTGTCGGGGGGCATTTCAGGGTAAATTTCAAAAATTCTTTTTAGCAATTCAACTCCGGTCATACCCGGCATTCTTTGATCTGTTATTACGATTTTAAATAATATTTGTTCTATTAAATTTAAGGCTTCAAATCCTGATAGTGCCGTATAAATATCGTAATCACGTCTGAATGAAACTTTAAATAACCTGAGGTTAATTTCTTCGTCGTCAACATAGAGTATTTTTGCTTTATCTTTCATAATATTATAGTTTTATCGGCAGAATAATTATAAATTCACTTCCTTTGCCCGGCTCGGAAAAAACTTTTATTTCTCCATTATGGTCCTTAATAATGCCATAGGTTATGGAAAGTCCTAATCCTGTTCCTTTACCTATTTCTTTTGTTGTATAAAACGGGTCGAACAATTTTTTTTCGGTTTCCTTGCTCATTCCCGTTCCCGTATCTTTTATTGAGATAAACAACTTTTTATTTTCAGACCATGTTGTCAATGTAATTTTTCCTTTTTTATGAATGGAATCGAAGGCATTTGAAATAATGTTAAGAAATGCCTGATTCAATTTTCCGGGATAACATAAAATTTTCGGCAATGATTTGTCATGATTTTTTATTATTGTAATGTTTTCTGTAGCTTTATGTTTTAACAGTAATAATGAGTTTTCAATACTTTCATGGATGTCGGCTTTTTTCATTTCACCTTGATCAATGCTGGAAAAAGCTCTCAGCCCTTTAACAATCTCTGTTGCTCTCTCAGCTCCGACCTTAATATCCTGCAATATTTCGGGAATGGCTTTGTATGATTCATCAAAGTAGTGCTCTTTTTTCAGTTTTTCAATTTTTGCCACTTTTTCTTGCAGTCCGTTACTGTCAGAACTCAGGTTGCCGATTTCTTTTAATACCGGGTCAATATCTTTGAAGTCAAGCATAAGACTGTGAATTCCTGCAAAAACAAAGTTTATAGGATTATTTATTTCATGAGCAATTCCGGCAGTAAGAATTCCAAGTGAGGCCATCTTTTCCGATTGAACCAGTTGCAGTTGGGTTTCTTTTAACTCTTTTAATGTTTTGGAAAGAAGTTTGTTTTTTTCTTTGAGCAATTTGTTACTGTTGGTGATATCCTTGTTTTGTGTATCAATAAGTTTGTTCTTTTTTCTTAAAATTTTCGAATTTCTGAAAACATTGAAAATTAATACTATTAACATTACCAGACCAATAACAGTAGCAATAGTCAGATAAAGGTATAATGATTTGTTTCTTTCGGCCAGTACTAACTCTTTTTTAAGCTTTTGTTCTTTTTGTTTAGCTTCAAATTTATACAATAGTAAATCTAAATTACTTTTTTCTGTCTCCATATATTCTTTAATATACTTTGACTGGTAATTGTATGAATTTTTATAATTCCCTCTTTTAAAATATAATTCCGATAATTTTTTTAATACCTTAATATGTTCTTTTGTGTCATTCAGTTTATTAGTGGTTTCCAATAATTTCTTGCCGTATTCTATCGCTAAGGGAATACTGTCAATTTTCTCATAAATATATAATAATGATTTATATGCCAAAAGTTTATTTAAGTCATTATTTTGTAACCCGGAAAACCTGACTGCCGAATCGGACATAGCCAAAGCCTTAACATAATCCTTTTGCATAATTGCCAGCTTCGACTTTTCTTTGTATATAATGGGTGTATATTTTGCTGACATATCATCAATGCGGCTATTAAAATCATCAGCTAATTTTAAATAGTAAAGAGTACTGTCGCTATTACCGGCTCCAATGAAAACATCTGCAATAGAAACACATATATAAGTCAAACTATTGTAATCATTGGTGATCTTTCTGTATTTCATTGAATAGTGCATCATCATAAGCGAACTATCATAATTCTTTTTGTCGAAATATAGCAGTCCGATATTTGAATATGCAACAGCAATTCCTTGGTTGGCTGCAACATTTCTTTTTTTTATTAATTTGTTAAACTCTTTTATAGCTTTATTGTAATACTCTAAGCTTTTATCGAACTTGCCGGTTACGGAATAAATATTTCCAATATCAATTAGCCACCATGGATTTTCATTACCAAGATATTTTGAGTTTTCAAGGCCCTTTGTGTACATTTCAAGAGCAAATGAATAAAATTTGTAATACTCGTAAAAGTGTCCCATTGCGCCGTACCATTCATCCAGTAAATCGTATTTTTCAAGCTTTTCGAGTGTTGTTATTACATATTGACCTGTCTTTTCAGCTTTTTCCAAATTACTATACTGGTATTTATTAAAAACTTTCATAAATTTTGTCAGTATCGCAGAATCTATTTCTCTTTCTTTTTGTAATTTAATCATCTCCTGCATTAATGTATCAGGTTCATTGCTGCTTTGTCCCGATAGTGGTAATGATATTAAACAAGAGATAATAAATACCGATTGAAGTAATAATAATCTAATAAGTTTTAATGTTTTATACATCACTTGTATACAATATAATTAAATATCTACAAAGATAAATAGTTTTTAGAAATTAACATATATTTATCTGCATATCGAAAAATATTTTTTATAATGGCAGGGTTTGTTATCCGGCATAATTTCCATTAGGATTGTCAATATTATTGCCCGTAGCCCCTGAGAATGGTGTTTTTGAAATATACAGACCGTTATTTGAAAATAACCGGTATTTGTTATATTTGTATCAATAAAACCATCAACCGACGATAGTAAAAATTAATTCATTTTATGGTAATAACAGCTATCCTCTTTTTTCCGTCCATTTTAATCTCTATTGGTTTTAGAAATCTGACATGGCGGAAGAATTTTGTTTCCGTAACGGTTTCAGCCGAATTAAGAATGTCGTAGTTTATAAAACTGCCGGTTATTTCTGGTTGCACCGACAGATAGCCCACATTCATTGATGTTACGTTATGGAAAAAGTGCGAACCGGAAGAAGCATCAAGAGGGTAATCTTCAAGGCTTGTTTCAACAATAACTTTTGCGTGCGATATTTGCGGCCATCTTACCGGAATTCCAATCCATTTATCACGTGTGCCCCATCTTCCCGGTCCAATCAAAACATAATGTTTTTTACTTTTAATCATTTTCTTGTTTAGAGCATTAATCTCTTCTGCCATCTCCTTGGTTTTCGATTTGTCAAATCTGGATGGGTCAATATAGATAATATCGGATATATGCTTGATTTGCCCGTTACCCATTCCTTTTTCGGCATACAGTATGATATCTTCCTTGTTTATCTTATCCATATTAACACTATAATCAGCCAAAGCTCCAATCATCGGTTTAACTTGAAGCAGATAAAATGATGCACGTCCTTGATTATCCTTGTTAAGGTCAACGGCAAATTCAATTTCCACAGGAGAACCCATTGCTTCTTTCACAACATCCAGAATGACCTCAATTGTTTTTGACATTGGAATATAATTGTATTTCAGGATGTTGGCAAAGTTAACAACACGTGGGCCGGGCTTGTCCAGCCCTGAATCAATAGTATTATTGTCCATATTATAAACCGAGGCACAATGTTTTAATGTTCCGTGTTTTTCAGCATCATAGATATCAAGTTTAGTGAGGCTGGCATCTTCACCTTCCATCAGGTCGGGAGAGTTATTGTCAAGGTTGACTGCATAAAATTGGACCTGAGAATTTTTTATCAGATCTTTGGTTGACATAAAGTCTATTTTCGGATATTTAGGCGAAAACCTGTATGCCTTTTCTCCCTCTACAACGTATTTACCAAGGCCTACAGCAGCAATAGCAACCCCCTCTTCGGGTTTCATGTGTGAGAAAGGATAATAGTTATACGATTGAGCGACTCCACTGATGTGCGGATAATAAACATTTTTATACATATTACCGACTACTTCCTGAATAATTACAGCCATCTTTTCTTCTTCTATTTTGTAGTTAACGGCAGCAATATATCCTCGTGCAAGATCGGAATAAACAGATGCATACACAAGTTTTATTGCATTCACAAGTTGTTTGAACCTAACCTGTGGGTCGGGATGATTGTTCGGTAGTATGTACGTTTCGAAAATACCTGCAAAGGGTTGCATCAGACTGTCTTCAAAAAGGCCTGACGACCTTATTGCAAGAGGCCTTGTGAAATGCTCAAGCAGAATCCTTAATCTCTCAATAAGATAATCCGACAGTTTTGTTTTTAAGAACCTTTCTTTAAGCTCATCTATAGGAATATCTTCCATTGTTACAGAATGGAGGTTGTTTCTGTCGAGAAATGCTTCAAACTCATCCGTTCCAATAAAAGCGGTTCGCGGTGTACATATCTTAATATCAGGTACATAATATGAAAAATCGAAATTATGGATTAAAGCATTGATGAAAGCCAGGCCTCTTCCTTTCCCTCCCATTGCACCTTCGGTGAGCAATACTATATTGCTTCTTTTAAACCCTGCTGATTCATCGAAAGGTACTATTTGTCCCTCAAGCTTTTCGTGCCTGAATTTAGAAAGAATGCTGATTAGATAATTTCTAATGGCATTAGCATCTTTAAAGTCATTTGCCTTTTTAGAATGCAGTATCTTGGATGCCTGAATCTCACTACGAGCCATAAGCCATAGCGAAAAGTGATCTCGGGCTGCATGATATGTGATCGAATCATCGGGGACTTCTCTGAGATATTTTTCAAAATCTTTAAGGGTTCTTGCCACAACCAATGGTTTTCCGGTTCCGTCTTTAAACAGGAAATTGCCAAAGCCAAGATAGTTCATTATGAAACTTTTGAAATCATGTGCAAGACTTTCGGAATTTTTATAAATAAATGTTGCTTTAAGTTTTGAAGCATTTAATTCATTTTCCTTACCGGATGACTGAATGATGACAGGTAGATCTTTTTTTTCAGCTCTTATCTTTTTTACAAGCTCAAATCCGCTGTTTTCGTTTATTCTTCCGTTTTTGCTGAATTTAACATCCGATATTAAGCATAGAAGATAATCTTTATGATTTTCATAAATAGATATGGCTTCTTCATAGTTGGTCGCAAGCAGGATTTTCGGTCTCGCCCGTAACTTCAAAACCTTATACAGATCATCGGAGCTGACATCGTCAATAATTCTTTTTGTTTGCTCAAGCACAACCTGATAAAGCAACGGCAGATACCTGGAGTAAAACATCGGTGAGTCCTCAACCACAAGAATTACCCGAACCAAACCTTTTCGTGTGTCGTTGTTCACGTTTATACTATCCTCAAGCATTTTGATCATTGCAAAGAATATTTTTGATTCGCCGTTCCATACGAAAATCCTGTCGAAAGAATGTGGTTTCTTTTTTCGCTGGAAAAGAGCAATGTCGCTGTTGTTGTTCAGCAATAAGAAAATCGGAATATACGGGAAAACTTTTTTAAACTTCTTGCTCAATAATGATGGCGTTTTCTTGTCTGTTCCTACCATAATGATAACCATATCAAAATGTTTTGAATACAATTGTTCAAAAGCTTCTTCCATAGTCGAAACCGCTGTTATTCTGGGTAGTGATGTCAGATTCAGTTGTGCATAAGGCCCGAGCATATGTTCGGAAAATCTTCCCTCTTTTTCAATGCTGTATGTGTCGTAAAGGCTTGCAACAATAAGTATTTCTTTTACTTTGAAAGTAGTCAGGTCGTGATAGATGTCGCGGTTTGTGCTGTATTTATTAAGAAACCTTTGCATCAATTGACCACTCGTAATTGTACATTGCTCTTTCGATAAATCACGTTCCTCCTTTTTATATGAGTATCCGAATTTTTTGATAACAACACTTCCTGATTTAGCATTGATATACCGTTTCAATATATTTGTGATATTGATTATCATATCGCGCTCTTCAGGCAGGCATTGAAGTTCAATTGTGTCGGGAAACAGGTTTTTATAAAAAATTTCAATATTTCCAATCTTCCCTTTTGCCGTTTTAAACATCTGTTTCTGCGACCACCCCTCTTCAATAAAATCATTTGATTCATACTCTTTGCCGTCAAACACAATTCTGGCTGATACAGTAGCCTGATTTTGCAATTCTTTAGGTAAAACGGTAGCAATGTGTTGAAGGGTCTCTCCGAGAGTCTTGTTTTCCTTAAGAATACCCGCTATACGGTTTACTAAAGAAAGTTCCTTTAATCGTTTCTGCTCTCTTTCGAAACTAAGAATGGTTTTAATATTTTCTCTTCGCGTCATTTGTATCTGTATAAAACAATAAAATTACTACAAAAATAATATAATACTATTACATAATTATACACATCATAATTATTGTTTGATTAATACGATAATAGATTTTATAAAAGTGTTTTTCATATTTAGACTGTGAATAAATTAACAAGGATTAATCTCTTTAAATCCTTATTCATTAAGCCTTTCGGAATATATGTAGTTTAATGATATAAAAATAAATGTGAATTTTTATTTGTTATTGTGGATTTTTCTTTAATATTGCCTGCGAAAAATTTAGAGATATTATTCTAATATATTAATTAAAAGATAGTTACAGTTATGGCAAATGATCAAATGGTAAAAGATTTTATGGCAAAAGTTATTGCCAGAAATCCTAATGAACCTGAGTTTCATCAGGCAGTAGAAGAAGTGGCAATGACAGTTCTTCCTTTCATTGAAGAAAACCCAAAGTACAAAACAGCAAAGATTCTTGAAAGAATGACTGAACCTGAAAGAGTTATCCTTTTCAGAATTCCATGGGTTGACGACAATGGAGAAATTCAAATTAACAAAGGTTACAGAATTGAGATGAACAGTGCTATCGGTCCATATAAAGGCGGATTGCGTTTTCACCCGACTGTAAACCTTGGCATTCTAAAGTTTCTTGCTTTTGAGCAGGTTTTGAAAAACAGTTTGACAACTCTTCCTATGGGAGGCGGCAAAGGTGGTTCTGATTTCGATCCTAAAGGAAAATCAGATGAAGAAGTAATGCGTTTCACACAAAGCTTTATGTCTGAGTTGTTCCGTCACATTGGTCCTAATACTGACGTTCCTGCCGGCGATATCGGAGTTGGCGGACGTGAAATCGGATTCCTTTTCGGTCAGTACAAAAGACTGAGAAACGAATTTACAGGTGTTCTTACAGGAAAAGGTATTGAGTGGGGTGGAAGCCTTATTCGTCCTGAAGCTACAGGTTACGGCCAGGTTTATTTTGCTGAGGAAATGCTGAAAACCCGCGGCGACAGCCTGAAAGGTAAAGTTTGTGTTGTTTCCGGTTCAGGTAACGTTGCACAATATGCTACCGAGAAAGTTACTCAACTTGGCGGTAAAGTTGTTACAATGTCCGATTCATCGGGATTCATTTACGACCCTGACGGAATTGATGCTGAAAAACTCGCTTTCGTTATGGAACTGAAAAACGTTAAGAGGGGAAGAATTAAAGAGTATGCCGACAAATACGGTGTTGAATATCACGAAGGCAAACGTCCTTGGGGTATCAAATGTGATGTTGCCCTTCCTTCAGCTACTCAGAATGAAATTGAAGTTGATGATGCAAAAACTCTGATGGCAAACGACTGCTTCGTAGTTTCGGAAGGTGCAAATATGCCTTCAACACCGGAAGCAATCAACGTTTACATCGAAAATAAAATTCTTTACGGTCCTGCTAAAGCAGCTAATGCAGGTGGTGTTGCCGTTTCAGGTCTTGAAATGTCGCAAAACTCAATGCGTTATTCCTGGACAAGAGAAGAAGTTGACACAAAGCTTCATAATATTATGATTGATATTCATAATAATTGTGTTAAGTACGGAACTGAAAAAGACGGTTACATCAATCATATGGTTGGTGCAAATATTGCCGGCTTCGTTAAAGTTGCCGATGCTATGCTTGCTCAGGGAGTTGTTTAGTCACAATCACACAATATTTTTTAAACTCCGGTCGGAAGGCCGGAGTTTTTTTGTTATATAAGAATTTAGATGCCGAACATTACTCAAGATTGCTACAATAGACAAACGATTTATTATTAAAGAAATAGCAGCGTCAAAACTGAGGTTTGCGGTAAATTATTTGATGATTTTTGTTAAAGTATTAAAAGTAATACTAATTAGTAATATTATTTTACTATTTTTGTCTCATTAATATAGATAGTTAAGACTTATTTAAAAGACCGGCCTGACATGGAAGATCGTTTTCGGGGAATTTTAAAGAAAATACGTTACTCTGCAAAAGAACGTAAATTGAAAGACTTTTCCTTCAAAGAAATTGAACGGATAGTCGGTGTTCCTGAATCGGAAATAAAAGAGTATGTATACTCTGAAAAAGAGCTTGTTGAAAAATTACTTGAGCTTGAGCGGCAGAAGTTTGAAGCTATTTTCCTGACACATAATTTCGAAGGCGTTAATGCCATTGATATCCTGCTTACAGTAAGTAAAGAGGTGGCAAAGGACTTTGTTCTTGTCAGTCCGGCAATTACTATTAGCCTGAAAGAGAAATTTCCTGTTATTTATCAGGAGCATTTTGATAAACGTATTCAGTTTATTTTTGAAAAAATTCAGATAAACATTACAAAAGGAGTTAATCAGGGCATTTATCGTGACGACCTAAGTATCGAACTCCTAGCAAGGCTTTACATCAGCCGCCTGATTGATATTCATAATCCCGACCTTTTTCCACCTGAGAAGTTTTCGTTTGAGACATTGTTTGAAGTGATGTTCGAAGATTTGATCCGTAGCATAAGCAAACCCGAAGGTATTGCCTATTTCGAGAAAAAGCGAAAGACCGTGAAGTTTTAAGAATCATTGCTTCAGGCCACTCCCTCAACCACTCTGCTTCAGATTGGTGTTGTCACCGACAAGATGCAAAGTGCTGGCTTTTAAGACTGTATTCCGTTTTCCCTCTATTTTTTCCTGATCGGCAATAAAAAACATTGGAAACGAAACAATTAATTTTTGTTTCCTTCGTTTCTTTATTGTAATTTTGCAGCCAGAAAATAAAAAAGTAAAAACCGACTGTTATGGTTGAACGCGACGAGAAGTATTACAAGATAATCGAAGGAGCCCATAAGCTATTCCTTAACAATGGGATACGCAATGTGTCGATGGATGATATAGCAAGAAATCTCGGGATTTCTAAAAAGACAATCTATCAATATTTTGAGAACAAGACTGACCTTCTAAAGCAAATTCTTGATTTTCTAATGACGAATATAAAAGCAAAAATTAAAGAACTTGAGAATCGCAATCTGAATGCCATTGATGTATTGCTTGAGATGAGTAAAATAGTCGGTTCGAAGCTTATGAAGTTTAATCCGATTGTTTCTTTTGAGTTGCAAAAGTACTTTCCTGTTATTTTTGAAGAATACAAAAGCGTTAAAAAACAAATAATGAAAAATTTCATTATCAGGAATATTGAAAAAGGAATAAAAGAGGGTTACTACCGGAGTAATTTGAACAGTGAGGTCGTAGCACATCTCTATTTTGAAAAAATTGAAGATCTGTACAAACCTGAAGCGATAGATCAGGAGAGTTTCTCGTTTGAAGAACTTTTCCGTGTTATGTTTGAGAATCATATCCGTGGTATTTCTAATGAAAATGGAATTAAATACTTCGAAGCACAAAAGGAAAACCTGACATTTAATGTTAAAAGTTATGTATAGAAATATTTTTTCTCAAGTATTATTGTTTATAGGTCTGTCATTTGCCTGGTCGGGAGCCGAATCTCAGGAGGTCAAAAGTTTTTCGTTAAAAGAGGCGCAGGATTATGCAGTTGAATATAATTATAATGTCAGGAATACACGTACCGACGTTGAAATAGCCAAAAAGACCGTTAAGGAAAATACAGCATTAGGATTACCCCAAATTGATGCAAGTTTAAGTTATAATAATAATCTGAAACTTCGCACCACTCTGCTACCCGGCGAAATTTTCGGCAAACCGGGTGAGCAAATACCGGTACAGTTTGGTAACCAGCATACTGCAAATTTTGGGGCGACACTTTCCCAACTGCTTTTCAGCGGGCAATATATTGTAGGTCTTATGACCGCAAAGGCATTCGTGGATTTGCGAAGCGACAATGTAATTAAAAGTGAGATTGAAATAAAAAATGCAATTGCCAAAGCCTATTATCCGGTCATCATCCTTCAGGAGAATAAAAAAGTATTCGATAGTACACTCGTGACATTAAAGAATATGCAGAAAGAGACTGAGGCATTTTATAAAAGCGGGTTTCTTGAAGATACTGATGTTGATCAGATAGACCTTATGATATCGGATATTGAAGCTACTATCACAAATCTTGATAACCGGCTGAATATAGCAAGGAACTGGCTTAAATATCAAATGGGTGTTAATGCTAATGTTGAAATTGTTGTTACCGACAGGCTTGAAAACATCCTGACGGAAGTTAACTCTGAATTTCTTATGAATTCATCTTTTGATATTAACAATCATATTGACTACAAGCTGCTTAAGGATCAGGAAAAGCTTTCGGGGCTAAAATTCAGGCTTCAAAAAACTGAATATATGCCGACTCTGAGTGCAATGTACACTTATCAGCAGAGTGCTATGCGAAATGAGTTTAACTTCTTTAATTTTGATAAGGATTGGTATGAAACCCAGGTGCTTGGGATTCAACTCCAAATTCCGATTTTTAGCAGTGGCAATCGCCATTATAAAGTACAAAAAGCAAAACTGGAGTTGGATAAGCTTGCGGTTCAGGATATGCAGTTACAGCAAGGGTTGAAGCTCAAAGTAGAAACGGCAAAGTCGGAATTCAATAATGCATATCTGATTTATTTGAATAAGAAAAAAAGCGTACAGCAGGCAAAGAAGATTTACCGGAAAACGGAGATTAAATATAAAAGCGGTATGTCTTCAAGCCTTGATCTGTCGCAGACATATAATCAATATCTGACAAGTCAGATTCAGTATTTAACATCAATTCTTGATCTGCTGAATAAAAAGGCTGATCTGGAAAAGATTTTAACGAAG
>Ga0256913_10000480_pt1 | contig 20591 bp, 18 predicted proteins | sample Axial_MatmetaG_FD_185970 | JGI IMG/M metagenome (GOLD analysis project Ga0256913, IMG submission 185970) | Deep-sea worm associated microbial mat communities from Axial Seamount, Juan de Fuca Ridge, Pacific Ocean - Axial_Mat | ecosystem: Environmental > Aquatic > Marine > Oceanic > Microbial... | reverse complement strand
ATGCGATACCGCCTGCCGACAGCCAGAAAAACCCTTCCGGTGCAAGATGGGCCATTAACGGCTTAATTACAAACACTGCCATCCATCCCATAATAATATACATCAGGGTCGAAAGTAATGTATACCGGCCTGTAAAGAATATCTTAAGGATGATGCCTGCCAAAGCAAAACTCCACACGGCCCCGAACAGCCACCAGCCAAACTTCCCGTGCAGAGTAACAAGAGCAAACGGGGTGTACGACCCGGCAATCAGAACATAGATCGCCGCATGGTCGAACACCCGTAAACGCAATCTTTTCTTCGGTTCCTGCTCCCTGTGATACATTGATGATGCTGCATAAAGCAACACCAGACTGACACCGTAAACGGACATACTAAACCAATACATCAAATCCCCCCGTTCAAAAGCTTTCTTTTCCAAAAAAAACAGAGCCGCAAAACTTAAAAGCAAACCAAAAGCATGAGAGTATATGTTAATGCTCTCTTCGAGCGGTGAGTAGTATTTGGGTGTGGATTGCATGATACCTTTAGATTTCTGAACTCAAAAATAACAGATATTTTATATGTAAAATACCTGAACATCACGATTTATTTCATCATACTTTTTAAATTTATTTTATTTCTGTTAAAATCAAACTAATTTTAGTTCTTAATTTTATGTGATAATGAATTCAATTCCTCCAGCAACAGATCTTTCAACCAATAAACTTGCAATGGTTTTTAAAAACACTACTGCATCTTATAAATTCTATTGGTTTCTTTCATTACTTCAAATATTTGGAGAATCTCTTAATCCTAAAATTTTATTGAAAGATATTTTAATCAAAATGATTTGTAATGCATGGTATCCTGTTAACTATTTTAAACTCAATTTTGGATTTAGTGATAAATTAAGTGAGAATATCTTTCTTATAAAAGAAGAATTAAATATTCCAATAGACATATCTTTAAAAGAGCTATTCAACATTCTGAAACACACTAATAATAAGTATGTACAGAGATTAATTCTACATTTTGACAAACAAGTACCCCACCGTTTTTTATATCCATGGATACAAGGAACAAAAGATGATGTCATATTCAAATCACAACATTATAATAATAATTGTTTATACAAACTCAATTACAATAATGAAAAAACAGTAGAGATCAATCCTGAATGGGAAAATTATTTAATTAAAAACAACACAATATTATTAGACTTTGTTTATTGGAACTTAGTTCTTTATTTACAGACAAGAAATCCAAATGTTCCTGCTATTGGAAACAAATTAATAAAACCAATAAAAAGAAATAGTTTAATTAAACAAAGAAGATATTGGGATCTGGTATTGCATAATACAGATTCATTACGATGCATCTATACCGGAAAACATTTGCAAATAGGCAATTATGACATTGAACATTTCATACCATGGAGCTTTGTCACACATGATCAACTTTGGAATTTGCTACCAGCAGACAGTTCAATAAATTCATCAAAAAGTAATAAATTACCTGTACTTGAACGATATTTAGATCCATTTGTAAAAATACAGTATAAAGCTATTAATATTGTTTATAAAAATTATTCGGACCAAAAATTATTGGAAGATTATTTAATTTTAGGGAAACGCATTGATGATATTGTAAAATGGCCTTTAAAGGATTTCAAACAAAAATATTATGATGTTTTATCTCCTTTAATTCAGATAGCCAGTAATTCCGGTTTTGATTTTTGGGAAAAATAGATCAATGAAACAAAAAAACATATATTCTCATTTAACGGCAAAAGAGAGGGATAAGCTTTCCTTTCCAATGAATTGGTTAAAAAAAAATGACCTTTTAAAAGGAGAGATACTTGATTTTGGATGCGGCTTTGGAACTGATGTTGACTTTCTGAAAAAAGACGGCATTAGGATAGATGGTTACGATAATTATTATTTCAAAGAGTACCCCAACAAAAAGTATGATACAATAACATGTATTTATGTACTAAATGTTCTTGATCCAATACAACAAACAGATGTTATATTATCTGTAAGCGAACTGTTAAAACATGGAGGCAAAGCTTATTTTGTAGTTAGACGAGATATCATTCACGAAGGATTCCGTATTCACAAAATTCATAAAAAACCTACTTATCAAACATTAGTGAGATTGCCGTACAAAAGTATTTTCTCAAACAGGTTTTGTGAGATATATGAATTTCAACATTTTGACATTATTCAAAAAACAAAAAATGAATGCATATTCTGTGCCCCACCAAGAGAAATAATACTTGAGTCTGTTCATGCTTATGCCATTTTTGATAAGTTTCCAGTATCTCCCGGACATAGTCTGATTATTCCCAAAAGACATGTGGCATCATACTTTGATCTCACACTTAATGAAAAAATAGCATGTGACCTTACTCTGAACAAACTAAAAGAAAAAATTGAAAAAGAGTACAAACCCGACGGATACAACATTGGAATAAATATTAACCGTTCAGGAGGACAAACGATCGATCACGTTCACATTCATCTTATACCCCGATACAAGAATGATGTTCCTAACCCTATTGGCGGAGTCAGAAATATCATTCCTGATAAAGGAGATTATGTTACCAATAAAAATAAATGGAAAAACGATTAATCATTCCCATTCCATAACATAAAAAATAATCATGTAGGCACGACATAATCCCTTTATTCTTCAATTTGCCTCAATAATTGTAACGAACAGCTCGCATTAAGATCCTGTAAAATATTTTCTTTTTGTATCTTTATGGTATGTGTGACATGGATGAAATTAAAAGAGTTCTTGATGAAGTCAGGAGTGATAATATCTCAGGCTCCGGCACTTTACTGCAAGAACTGACAACCGGTCTGCTTACTTTGTGTACTGAAGAACAGGATACCCCTGAAATATCTTCACAGGAACTGCTATATCTGTTCGCCTCATTTCGTGATGAAATGAATGATTTCGCCGTCGTCTCTCATTTCTGTAACTACATTATTGAAAACATTGAAAAAGAAAATGCGGAACTCCCGAACCTGATAAGCGTGATATCGAAATACATTGAGAAATGGAGAGATATAAATGACAGGGTTACTGAAGCTTTTTTAAACTCTGTTGATATCCGTAGCAAAACAGTACTCCTGCACAGTCAAAGCTCAACTATCATTTCGTTATTCAAAAAGTTTAAGGAGATTTCTCATGAGACCGTTATAATCCAGACCGAATCACGCCCCGTTCTGGAAGGTCGTAAGCAGGCAGAAGAACTTGCCCAAATGGGATTCCATGTCAATATCGTTACGGACACGGGATTTACTCCGTTGCTGGATAAAATTGATATGGCAATTTTAGGTGCCGACAGGATATACAAAGATCATTTCATCAACAAAACCGGGTCTTATGCCATCGCCCTGCTCTGTCGTGAAAAGAACATTCCTGTGTATGTTCTTGCAGACAGCCGTAAATACTTAAAATCAGTTTACACAGATACTAAGCCGGAGAAACTAAGAACTGCCGGTGAAGTCTGGAACGATCCGCCTGAAAGCATCTCACCCGTCAATTATTATTTTGAAACTGTTCCCATTAAATTAGTCTCTGAATTTTTCTCAGAAAAAGATCAATAACAAGAACATTTTCAGATCTATATTGTCTTAACTTTAACTAAACTATTATAAATGTCACCTTCCGGTCCTAACATCGATCCCGATAAATGGGTAAACGAATACGGCGACAAACTATATGCCTATGCTTTCTCACGGGTTGGAAGTGCTGAAATAGCCGAGGACATAGTGCAGGAAACATTTCTGGCAGAACTGAAGAGCCTGAATTCATTCAAAGGTAACAGTTCTGAATATACCTGGCTTGTTTCCATTCTGAAACGAAAGATCATTGACCATTACAGGCAAAAAGCAACACGTTCGGCACTAAATGTCGACAGTGAAGATGCAAGATTTAAGAAAAGTGGTTTCATGGCAGGAGGCTGGATAAAAGATAAAGCTCCTAAAGCCTGGAGCAACGATACTGTTTCGTCGATGGAGAGTGAAGAATTCATGCGGATACTTTATTTTGCATTAAATATCTGCCCGACAAATGGGCATCCTGTTTCATCTTAAGGGCAATTGAAGAAATGCCGGGCGAAGATGTTTGTAAGGAACTTGACATAACCTCGTCTAATTTATGGACCATCCTTCACAGAGCCCATCTTCACCTGCGCGACTGTCTTGAAACGAACTGGTTTTCGAATGCGGTAAAAAAACAGGTACAATGAGCAAGAAAGGAAAAATAATGATAAGTTGCCACGATGCTACCTACCTGATTTCGAAAAAGCAGGAGGACAAACTGACTTTTTCGGAACAGATGAAGCTGTCCCTTCATCTCATGTACTGTAAATATTGCAACCGTTTTGCAAAACAAACCAAACAGATCACTGATTCGATAAAGAAGATGAACCGCAAAATGAATAAAAATTCTGTCAAAATAAAACTTACCGAAGAACAAAAAAAGCGCATCAGGGAAGCTATCAATAACAGGTATGAATGAAATCACCGTTTGAATATCCTCCTTCCGTCGGACGATTCAAAGGTTACTGTCAACACACCGGTCAAGCCATTTGATCGTCCGTAGCGATAGCAAAGGACATCAAATCGGCAAAACAATTACCTTATTGCCAAATTCACAACTTCCGACAACATCATTTTTTATCCCAAAATAAAATGCTAAATTTAAAGTACGAAACTAACCTTTTAAGATGAGCATTAGATTATTTCACAGGAATCTCACTCTTCTGCAAAAGACCGGATACGTACTTGGTCCGTTACTTGCCGTTATCATCATTGTTTTTGCAAAACCCGATCCTGCGAATCCCATTGTAGGTTACACGGCAGGACTGGCAACCTGGATGGCAGTGTGGTGGATCACAGAAGCAGTTCCCCTTCCGGTAACGGCATTGATTCCCGTAGCTCTGTTCCCTCTGTTCGGGATTATGAACGGAAAGGTTGTTTCCTCCCTCTATTTCAACCATGTCATCTTTCTTTTTCTAGGTGGTTTTATGGTTGCTATAGCAATGGAAAAGTGGAATCTGCATCGCCGCATTGCATTGTTCACCCTGATGATCTTCGGGGTAAAACCGGCAAGGATTCTTTTCGGCTTCATGGCCGTCACGGCATTTCTTTCGATGTGGATATCGAATACTGCCACAACAATGATGATGGTTCCTATTGCAATGTCGGTCATCCTGAACCTCGAAACATTCCTTAAACCTGAAGATGTAAAAAAGTATTCTATAGGATTACTGCTCGGAATAGCTTACAGCTCCAGTATCGGCGGGATTGCAACATTAATAGGGACACCTCCTAATCCGGCTTTTATCAGAATATTCTCCATCTCGTTCCCCAATGCTCCTGAAATAACATTTGCCCAGTGGTTCTTTTTTGCTTTCCCCATTTCAGTAGTATTTTTGCTGATCGCCTGGTTCGTACTTTACCTGATATTCGGAAGGATTAAATTTCATCTTAACAAAGACCACTTCAGGAACGAGTATGCTTCGTTGGGCAAAATACGCAGAGAAGAGGTAATTGTACTTATTGTTTTTACAGCTCTTGCCATTTTATGGCTTACAAGAGTTCCCATCTCCATTGAGGATTTCAAGATCCCGGGATGGTCGGAACTGTTCCCCCACCCCGAATACATCAACGACGGAGTAGTCGCTATTGCCGTAGCAATGCTTCTTTTCATCATCCCTGCAAAAGACCAGTGCAGGATACTTAAATGGGAAGATGCCAGAAAACTCCCCTGGGGTATAGTCATACTGTTCGGCGGAGGATTTGCACTTGCAGGAGGATTTAAAGATTCAGGCCTTTCACAATGGGTTGGCCAGCAGCTTTACGGCTTGAAAGACCTGCACCCCACAATGACCATAGCATCGATTAGTGCTGTTGTGGCAGGGCTCACCGAACTAACTTCGAACACGGCAACATCACAAATGGTATTGCCCATACTTGCCGCCCTCGGAACGTCGATAGGCAAAAATCCTCTTATGCTGATGATACCGGCCACCCTTGCCAGTTCTTTTGCATTTCTGATGCCCGTAGCTACACCTCCCAATGCCATCATTTTCGGAACGGGCCGCATCACTGTGATGGATATGATAAAAACCGGAATCCTTCTCGAACTTATAGGGATACTTCTGATCACAATAGCCATTTTTGTCCTCGGGCCTATACTGGATATCGATGTTTCCCAATTCCCGGTCTGGGCAAAATAAAAAAGACCTGAAAAGAGGCTTTTCAGTTTCATATTTATCTCTTATTTAACCTTTCAACAACTTACTAAGTGAATATCTTCTCATTTTATTGTATTTTTGAATAAACGCCTTTGTCATGAAACAAATATTATATTTTCTGTTCATCATTCTCATTTTAGCAGGTTGTAACCGGAAAGTAAGTGTACAGCCCGTTAACATCATTCCTCAGCCACAAAATATTGAGTTCACACAAGGAAACATCAACTGGAATGATATCAGTACCATTGAAGTCCCTGAAAAGTTCAGGGATGTTACAAACACCTTCATCCGGGAGCTTTCTGCCATGAAACTTCACTCTCCGGAATTGTCTGTAACATCTTCCGGATCAGACAAAAACATCATTAAAGTAATATTTTCTGAGGGGGTTCCTTTCGAAGGATATGAATTGAACATCTCTCCCGAATCGATCAGGATCAAAGTATCGGCACCGAACGGTTGTTACTATGCTTTTCAGTCATTAAAACAGTTACTTCCCTGGGGCCCGGTAAAAGGAGACATCCTGCTTCCTGCGTTAAACATCAAAGATGAACCGAGATTCAGATACCGTGGCATGCACATCGATGTAAGCCGTCACTTCTTTACGGTACAAGAGCTTAAACAGTTCATTGACGTGATATCACAGTACAAGATCAACAGGTTTCATATTCACCTGACCGATGATCAGGGATGGCGCATACAGATCGACAAATACCCGTTGCTCACCGAGAGAGGTGCCTGGCGCATATACAACAATCAGGATTCTGTCTGTTTGAAAAAAGCAAAAGAAGACCCGACCTTTGAGATACCTCAGGACAGGTTCAGGGTAATTGACGGCAAAAGAATGTATGGCGGATTTTACACTAAAGCACAAATGCGTGACATCATTCAGTATGCTGCAAAAAAACAGATCGAGATCGTTCCCGAGATCGATGTTCCTGGACACTTCATGGCTGCCATCGAAAACTATCCTTTCCTTTCATGTACAGGAAAAGCCGGATGGGGCAGACTGTTTTCAACACCTGCATGTCTGGGTAAAGAAACAACTTACACTTTCATAGAAAATGTCCTCGGCGAGATTGCTGATCTTTTTCCGGGTGAGTATGTGCATATCGGAGGAGATGAAGTGAACATCAGCTCATGGAAGAAGTGTCCGAGATGCCAGGCAGTGATCAGGAAAAAACATTTGAAGAACGAACATGAGCTTCAGACAAATTTCAACAGGCATATCGAAAAATTCCTGCACAACAAAGGCAAGAAACTAATGGGGTGGGATGAGATTGCCGAAGGAGGACTGACCAGGGATGCAACGATGATGTGGTGGCGTAACTGGGCGCCTCAAACAAGAGAAATAGCTGCAAATAACGGAAATGACATGATCATCACTCCTGATTTCGAGTATTATTTCGATTTTCCGTACACCTCCACACCTGTATCGAAAGTGTACAACTACGAGCCTGTTCCTGAGTCATTCACTCCCGAAATGGCTAAATACGTTATCGGTGTTCAGGCTAATCTGTGGTCAGAGTGGATACCTAACACAAAACGCCTCTACTATCAGGCCCTGCCGCGGATGCTGGCTCTTGCCGAAACAGGCTGGACAGAAAAGCGGAACAAGGACTTCGACCTGTTCAATGAAAAGCTCATTGAGCAGTACGAACGTTTTACGGCACAAAGACTTTTCTATCACCTTCCCGAACTGAAAGGAATAGATGATGCCGTTGTGTTCTCCGACTCTGCAACACTAAATATAACCATCCCTTTAAAAGACATGAAAGTGTTCTACACAACTGACGGCACAGCTCCAACCCCGTCCTCAACCAAATATAACGGACCTGTGACCATCGATAAGAGTTGTACGGTAAGAGTAAGGGCCTACAGAGGTGATGTTTTCAGCAGGATTTACAGATCGAAGTTAGATAAACAGGAACCTGCCGAACCCGTTGTAATTTCCGGTGTTGGACCAGGCATTCTGCGCAAAGTTTACAAACATCATTTCAGTAGTGTGACAAAGATTCCGGGAGATGTAAAACCTGTAAAAAACTCTGTTGTTTCAAACATTGAACTTGGAGAGTTCGACAAGAAAGAGAATTTCGGGATGGTCTTTACAGGATATTTTAATGCCACAAAGGATGGCACTTACTCTTTCTACACTATTTCCGACGACGGTGACCAGCTCTTCATTCAGGACAGGTTGGTAGTTGACAATAAAGGAAGCAATGCTGCACGTCAGAGAAAAGGAATGATAATCTTGAAGAAAGGTTTACACCCTGTAAAACTTCGTTATTGCCAGCTGGGTGGCGGTCTGAAACTTGAAGTATGGGTTAAACCTCCGGGTGAAGAAAAAAGAAGAACAACGCCTGATGACTGGCAAACAAAAAATAATTAATAGATCAATCATAAAAAAATATGATCATGAAATATTTCATTGCATTGACAATAATTCCGCTGTTATTGCTTTCATGCGGTAAGGAAAAGAAAAAAAAGAAGAAAGATCCTGACAAGAAGATCGAATATGTAAAAATGAAAAAGGTGAAGTTCTCACCCGAAAAATATGTCGTTTACAAAACAGCCAAACCTCTGAAAATTGACGGCTCAGCTGACGAAGAAGCATGGCAGAAAGCCTCTTTTACACATAAGTTCGTTGACATTGAAGGCGATAAAAAACCGAAACCGGAATTCGACACAAGGGCCAAAATGCTCTGGGATGACAACTATCTTTATGTTTATGCTGAGCTCGAAGAACCACACATCCGGGCTACCCTCAGACAAAGGGATACGATAATATTTTATGACAACGACTTCGAAATATTCATTGATCCCGATGGTGACAACCATGGATACTACGAATACGAGGTCAATGCGTTCAACACCGTGTGGGACCTGCTCCTTGTAAAACCTTACCGTGACGGAGGGCCACCGATAAACAACTGGGATATCAACGGACTGAAATCTGCAGTAAAGATCTACGGTACTATCAACAACCCGTCGGATGAGGATGATAAATGGACGGTGGAGGTTGCCTTACCTATGAAGGTACTGAACGAGTTCAACAGAGGTCCTAAAGCTGCCGACGGCGTTCAGTGGCGAATCAATTTCAGCCGTGTGGAATGGAAAACCGAAATAGCAGACGGAAAATATCGAAAGGTAAAAGATCCTGCCACCGGCAAACCGCTGCCCGAAAATAACTGGGTATGGTCGCCCCAGGGAGTGATAAACATGCATGAACCTGAGACATGGGGTTTCATTCAGTTCTCGAAAGAACAGCCCGGAAAACAAAAAGTGAAATTCAAATACAAAAAGGATGAGAATGTAAAATGGGAGTTGATGAACGTGTATTACGCCCAGCAAGCCTACCGCCGGTCGACAGGGAAATGGGCTAAAAAGCTCAAACAATTAAAAAACACAGGTCTTGAAACAAAGAAACTGAAATTTTTCAGATCAATGCAGACAACCAGCTCTTTGTTTGAAGCAACCGCATCAAGGAAAAAAAGTAACTTTATCTGGCATATCGACAACTCAGGCCGGTTGTGGAAAACAAAGAAATAATCGTTTAATATTCAGATAAAAAATATGAGAAGATCAGCATTCATAATTAAATTCATAATTTTTTATTTTTTTCTGACTGGAAATAATGTCTATGCCCAGGCAAATTACGATGAATCGAAAGTTCCGAAGTACACGTTACCCGATCCTCTGGTAACAGAGAATGGCAAGAGTATAACTTCACAACAGATGTGGCATGATGTCCGATATCCTGAACTGATCCGGTTGTTTGAAGAAAATGTTTACGGCAAAACCCCTTCAAAAAAGATAAGTATTTCCTTTAAAGTTATTTCAGTTGATAAAAATGCGTTGAACGGACTGGCAACCCGCAAACAGGTGGAGATAAAGTTCGGGGATGGAGAAAATGTTCCGGTAATGCAACTTTTGATCTACATCCCAAATAATTCGCAAAAGCCAGCACCTGCATTTCTTGGTTTTAATTTTTATGGAAACCAGACAGTTAACCGGGACACTGGAATCATCATAACTAAAGCATGGGTTCATAACAACAATAAATTCGGCATAACTGAGAATAAAGCCACACCGGACTCACGGGGTGTGAGGGAAAGCCGCTGGCCTGTGCCGATGATACTTAAAAACGGATATGCTCTGGCAACAGCATACTATGGGGATATCGACCCTGATTTTGATGACGGATTCCAGAACGGGATACATCCGCTTTTTTACCGTGAAGGTCAGACAAAACCTGCACCCGATGAATGGGGCTCAATAGGAGCATGGGCATGGGGATACAGCAGGGCTTTGGATTATCTGACAGAAGATCCGGATATTAATGCTGAAAAAGTTGTCATTTTGGGCCATTCGCGTCTCGGCAAAACTTCTTTGTGGGCAGGAGCTCAAGACCCCCGCTTTGCTCTTGTCATCTCAAACGAATCGGGATGCGGAGGAGCGGCTTTGTCACGCCGGCGGTTCGGAGAGACAGTGAAACGTATAAACACCTCATTCCCGCACTGGTTTTGCGGGAACTTTAAAAAATATAACGACAATGAAGATGCTCTGCCCGTTGACCAACATGAACTGATCGCGCTGATAGCTCCCCGTCCGGTTTATGTCACTGCTGCCGAGGAGGATCTCTGGGCAGACCCGAAAGGAATGTTCCTTGCCTGCAAGTACGCCTCACCTGTCTTTGAACTGTTTGGTGAAAAAGGATTCCCTGATAATGCGAAATTAATAACTAACAAGCCTGTTACCGACGGGACTATTTGGTTTCATCAGCGTTCCGGCAGACACGATGTAACAGAATATGACTGGAAACAGTTCATAAGATTTGCCGATAAATATTTGAAATGAGATCATAAAAAACTTATTAAATGCTGAAATTATGAAAACAAAATTTCACCTGTTATTGATATTTATACTCCTTCCTTTGTTTCTGATCAATGCACAGGAATCAGAGAAAAAGAAAGCACGCAGAATGGAGTGGTTCAAAGATGCCAAACTCGGCATCTTCATCCACTACGGCATATACTCTGTTTACGGTATCGATGAGTCCTGGTCGTTTTATAACGGTTATCTCAATTACGACGATTACATGAAACAGCTTGACGGTTTTACTGCATCGAAATACAATGCAGGTGAGTGGATCAGAATGTTCAAAGAAGCAGGCGCCCGGTATGCTGTGCTTACTACCAAACATCACGACGGCGTGGCTTTGTGGGACACCCGGCAGGATCATTTAAGTGTTGTGGACGACTCGCCCGCAAAAAAAGATATTGTCAAACCTTTTGTGAAAGCATTAAGGGAGAACGATATGAAGGTAGGCCTCTACTTTTCACTGATCGACTGGTCATATCCCGATTATCCCGCCTTCACACGTTGGGAGAAAAGGTATACGGATGATCCTGCACGCTGGAATAAATTTGTGAAGTTCTACCAGGCCCAGATGGAAGAACTGAGCCGTTGGTTCAACCCTGACCTTTACTGGTTCGACGGCGACTGGGAACATTCGGCCGAAGAATGGAAAGCCAAAGAGCTGCACGAAATGTTATTCGATTACAACCCAAAAGTAATCCTTAACAGTCGCCTTCAGGGATACGGCGACTATGCCACTCCTGAACAGGGTGCACCCATTACCAGGCCTGACAATCCATACTGGGAATTGTGCATGACCATGAATGATTCATGGGGATATCAACGCAACGACCACAACTACAAAACACCGTATCAATTGCTTCGCATCTTTGCCGACTGTATTGCCATGGGGGGAAACCTTTTGTTGGATGTAGGCCCTAAACAGGACGGAACACTGCCGGAGGAACAAATAAATATTCTCAAAGAATTTGGCAGATGGACAAAAAAATACTCTGAAGCGATTTACGGCACACGGGCAGGAATTCCGCAGGAGAACTACTTCGGGGCCTCTGCCCTGTCGAAAAACAAGAAGACGCTTTACCTTTATGTGAACAGGAAACCCAACTCAACAATTAACGTTATCGGGCTTACACCACCTGTTAAACAGGTTCGTCTTTTAGGCACTAACAAAACCCTGAAGTTCGAAAATTCTGACAATATTCTCAGTATCAATCTTCCGAAAGAGGATATTGATCCTGCAATCACCGTTCTCGCCGTTGATCTTAAAAAACCTGCCTCTGTAACAAAACCTCAGCTTTCATTCTTCGATCTTGAAGTTAAACCGCTGATGAACGACAAGCGATGGAAAGACAAACACATCATAGCTGTAAAAGATTTCAATCCGGGAATTGAACCGGGCCATTACGCAGGCGTTACGGCACTTTCAAAAAATAAAGATATCCTCTATCTTTTTGTTGACGGCAAGCCCAACGGTCCCCTTGTGATCAAAGGTTTGAAGAACAAGATAAACCGGATATGGGTTGTTGGTATGGGCACAAAACTTTCGCATAAAGTCATTGGAAAACAATACTGGAGCAGCGTTCCGGGAATTGCTTACATCGATGTTCCCGATTACGTTCTCGATGAAAAAATGACAGTTATTGCTGTTTTGCTCGACGGGCCTGTAAAACTGTACAGGGAGAAGGGACAGATAATTGAAAGTAACTAGTATTTTATGATGTAATGCTACAATGATCTAATGATAAATGATATGAAAACAAGTAATAAATATTTTTCCATTGCCCTGTTTACTTTTATCGCGGGATACCTATTCCTGCGATTTGCTTACAACTCTGCCTCCGGCATCCCCTTTGCACAGGAAATAATCCTTGTTGTTCTCGGTACTATTGCTACCATTGCCATTACTGCTGCTCTGATAAGTAAACAGAGTGAGGTAGAGATAGAAAAAGAACAGCGGGTTAAGATCTTCGACCTGAAATCGCAGCTGTACATCGATCTTATCAGTTTTATCGAATCAATAATCCTGAAAGGAAAGCTTGAAAAGAAGGACATGCTTCACCTTGAGTTCCTCACTCACAAAATATCGATTGTTGCAAATATCGATGTCCTGAAAGAATACTCTGAATTCATCGATATCATAAAAGAAGTTTCATCCGATGAGAACATAAGTCCCATGGAATCAGATGAGATCAGCATCAAGTTATCGCAGCTTTGCAGTAAGATACGTTATGACCTCATTCAGAAAGAATCCCACCCGGATGTAAATATTGAAAATCTGATAACAAAAAACATTAAGCGGTTCTGATCCCATAACCTGATATTTCGCTACGATCATTTAGCAACAGGATAAAACACACCAATACATCCACACATAAACAATCGACATGTCACTTTGTTAACTTGTTATTAACTTAAGTCGATTAATATGAAAAGGATTTTATTACTAACAGCAGTCTTGTTGTATGGGATGAGTGCATTCACGCAAAAAGACTCATTAGTATTGGTGAACGGAAACGTAATAGTAGGTGAGATCAAATCAATGGACAGAGGGGTTTTGACCATAGAAACAGATTACAGTGACGACGATTTTAAAATTGAATGGGATGGAATAAAGAGTATCAAAACAGATGCTTTTTTTTATAACCCTGACAGACGGGGAACGTATCAACGGAAGTTTATAAAACTTCGGGTGAAGACAAAATAAAGATATTTCCGGAGGCAGGAACACCTGTTGAGATCGAGCATGATGCACTTGTTTACTTTAAGTCTGTTGACAAAGGATTCCTGGATCGTATTTATGCCTCGATAGATATCGGTTTTGATCTGGCAAAATCAAATAATCTTGCAACTTTCACTACACGTGCTGGTTTAGGATACCTGGCAAACCGGTGGTCAACCGATTTTAACATAAATACTCTTTACTCGAAACAGGACAGTGTGGATAATATCCGCAGGACAGACGGAGGATTAACCTTCAAGTACTACCTGCCTCACGACTGGTATTTACCGATTTCTGCAACTTACCTGTCAAATACCGAACAAAAACTCGATGCCAGATGGAACGGGATGCTCGGTGTGGGTTATTATGCCATTCGCACAAACCGTGCTTACTGGGGCTTCAAAGGAGGAGCATCGTTCAACAACGAAAGATACACTCCCGAAGGTCTGCCGCAAACTAGAAACAGCAGTTGGGAGGGTTTCCTCGGTACCGAACTGAATCTGTATGATATCGGAGATCTGAACCTGGTTACCAATATCAATGCCTTCCCGAGTTTTACAGAATCGGGCAGATGACGTGTTGACTTTAATTTCGATATGAAATATGACCTCCCTCTTGATCTTTACATAAGATTAGGATATTCGCTTAACTTCGACAACAAACCTGTGGAAGGAACCAATAATGTTGATTATGTCTTTACTACCGGATTCGGCTGGGAATGGTAGAATATTTGAAGAACTGATTAACTGAGGAATCGAAGAAATGTTTGACTGAGATTCAACAATAGCCCGTATTCCTTTAAGACATTTACGCTTCAAAACGGGAATCGTCGATGAACGCTACTTTATTTAATAGTCGGGGCACCATATTGAGTGACACCCCGGCTACTTAACTATCCTTCTATTTTCCTGTTCACGATCTCAAGTATCTCTTTCTCCTCCTGCAGTGTCTTAGTTTCGATCTCTTTTCCTTCGGCAAGGATCTTTTCCACGAACTCTTCATCATTTAGTCCGGAGGCATTTATCTTCACGTTCAGGTAAGCACCCATAACTGCACTACGCACACACAGTGCACCAACACCTGCATCAGAAACAGAGTTAGGATTGCCTGTTTCTGCCATGTCACGGATAACCTCAAGACTTTCGTACGATTTCTTCATTACTTTGAAAGGTACCTCAATGGCATATTTCGTTGCATCCTGAATAGCTTTTTTGCGGGCGGCTTTCTCCTCATCAGAACCTTTGGGCAATCCAAAAGCATCCATTATCTTGTTGAACGCATTGGTATCCTCATCCACAAGTTTCAGAAGCTCCTGCTGAATTGCCATTCCTTTTTCCGCCCAGTTGCTGAACTCTTCCCAGCGGTTGTCCCAACCGCGCTTGTGCGACGACAGGTTTGCAACCATCGTACCAAGTGAAACACCCAAAGCGCCTACGTATGCAGAAATTGAACCTCCGCCGGGGGCAGGTGACTCAGAAGCAGTTTCATCGGCAAAACAGGTCAGGTTCATATCCACCAGCGACTTCTTACTCTTGTCTTTCAGCAGATACTCTATGATCTTTTTATCCGGATCGAACGGGTACAGGTCGTCCAATCCCAGTGACTTAACGGCTATCTTGATTATCTCTTTTTCGGGAATACCGGTGGAACGTTTTTGCTTGAGTAAAAAGTATTTCCCTGCATCAAGCATTGCCTGAAGAGGAACAACCCCAACCAGTTCTGAACCCGTCACACGCAGTCCGCGGGCATTACAGCGATCGTAAACGGCATCGTAAGCAACATGCAGCGGGGTTACGGTTATGTCGGTCAGGTTCATTGATATCTGGGCTATGCCGTACTCTTCGATGTACCAGCCGATGGCCTTAACGGCTTTAAGCATTCCCGGCTCGTAAACAGGATTTCCGTTCTCATCTTTCACTATCTTTCCTGTAATCGGATTGCCTTCACGCTTTACCCGGCCACGCTCACGAACGTCGAAAGCAACTGCATTGGCACGACGTGTGGATGTTGTGTTAAGGTTCACATTGTAAGCTATCAGAAAATTACGTGCTCCCACAGCCGTGACACCCGATCTGGCAACCTCATCGTTCCATTCTGCAGGCCCGAAATCAGGCTTCCACTCCTCAGTAACGATACGTTTCGGCACTGCCTCATACTCACCTTCGCGGCAGGCAGCAAGGTTACGGCGTTTCTCCTCACGGGCGGCAAACTCGTAACAGTAAACAGGAATATTCAGCTCCTCTCCTATCCTCTTTGCCAGTTTGTGAGCATACTCCACAACCTCCTCCATCGTGATGTTCGATACAGGCACGAGCGGACAAACATCCGTTGCCCCGAAACGTGGATGCGCTCCTTTATGATTACGCATGTCGATCAGCTCCTTTGCCTTTTTAACGGCAAGAAAAGCTGCCTCAACAACCTCATCGGGAGTACCCACAAAGGTAACCACGGTACGGTTTGTGGCCTTCCCCGGGTCAACATCAAGGAGCTTAACGCCTTCAATACTTTCTATCAGGTCAGTGATCTGCTTGATCACGTTCATATCGCACCCCTCACTGAAATTGGGTACGCATTCTATCAATTTTTCCATAATCCTGGTTTATTTTATCTGGTGTTCATCTTTAATTTTCTGTTCCAATCCTGGGGCTTTGCCCCTGGTTATTTTTGTTACACCCCTTCGGGGCTCATTAAACAGCTCCTTTTGGAGCTAAACAATATTAGCCACGGCTTTAGCCCGTGGTGATAAATATAAAAACATCCTGTTTGGTGAGATTTTTGACTTTTCAAAAATCATGACAAACACTCTGCGGTTAGTCAGACCACCTCACCGTTCAGTATCACTATCTCAACTTTATTCTCCCCATACGCATACGTCATGTACTCCACTGACGGGATTTCTTTTGTGATTAGTACATTTGCCGTTTTCCCCTTTGCGATCGAACCAAGCTCTTTTTCAACTCCCATGGCATAGGCCGTATTTATGGTGACGGCATTTATCACCTCCTCAGGCAACATGCGATACATGATACTTCCCATGGCCATAATCAGCTGCATATTTCCCGATGGTGATGATCCGGGGTTGAAATCCGATGCCAGTGCAACAGGCAGTCCTGCTTCCATCATCTTACGTGCAGGTGCCAGCGCCATATTCAGGAAAAAGGCAGCTCCCGGAAGGATAGTTGGCATTGTTCCCGAATCTTTCAGTACTGCCATCTCCTCTTCTCCCGTAAACTCAAGATGATCAACCGACAGTGCATTATGTTTTACCCCGACCTGAATACCTCCGGAGTAATCAAGCTCGTTAGCATGTATCTTGGGGCGCATACCGTATTTGGCTGCGGCCTCAAGTATCCTGTCAGTATCCTCAACAGTAAAGAACCCTTTATCGCAGAAAACATCCACAAAATCGGCAAGACCTTCATCCGCCACTTTCGGAAGCATCTCATTGATTACGATATCCACATATTTCGACTGATCGTTCCGGTACTCCATCGGTATCGAGTGAGCCCCTAGAAAAGTTGCTTTTATGGTCAAACGACTCGATTCTTTCAGGCGCCTTATCACACGCAGCATCTTCAACTCGCTTTCGGTAGTCAGTCCGTAACCACTTTTTATCTCAACGGCTCCTGTTCCCCAGCGAATAATCTCTTCAAGACGTTTCATGGCATCCTCATACAGCTTGTCTTCCGATGCCTCCTGCATCTTCTTTGCCGAATTCAAAATACCTCCTCCCCGTGCTGCTATCTCCTCGTACGAAAGGCCTTTTATCTTATCAATGTATTCTATCTCCCTGCTTTGCGGATAAACAAGATGAGTGTGTGAATCACACCAGGCAGGCATTACATACTTTCCTGCTGCATCAATTCGATTAACAGGCAGACCCTCTTTACCTGACAGTTCATCCATTTCACCGAAATCAAACACCTTTCCCGCTTTTATCCAAAGCCATCCATTCTGTACTCCGGGCAACTCTTTCATTTTTGTTCCTGCAACATATGGTTCAGACTCATTTTCAATACGTAAAAGCCATTTAATATTTATTATCAGCAGTTCGTTCATTTCATGTAAAATTTAAGTTTTAAAGGTAATACATTTATAAATCCGTATAAAATGATTTATATCAATCAAAAACAAAAAGATATCTTAAAATATTAAACCATAAACAGTTTATACATCTTTTCAATAACATGTAGCATGGAATTAAAGGAACAAAGATCACGCATAGAATTCCTAAAAGGACCCATGGCTACTTCCGTCATAACAGGACTTTCATCTTATGTTAAACCTACCGAACTCCCGGCTGCATTAGCCGATGGCAAAATACCACGAAGACCACTTGGAAAAACAGGATACATGGTCGGTATCTACAGTTTTGGAGGCCAGGCAACGATCGAAACTATCGGCAAGGATAAAGAGGCTATGGATTACGTTATGACCCTTCCCGTAAGCACCATAATCATCGGACTGGATAACGTAGATGAACTTGAAGAGAACATCAGGATAGCACGCGAATTCAAACCTCTTAATGCTGATGAAATGCTTGTCATCGAAGAAAAAGCAAAGCCCTACTTTAAAGACCTGATGTTCTTTAAAGGGTTATCGAAATGGCCGCCTGAATGGTAAACAAGATTTCAAAACAATAATTAAAATTCCTTATTTAAAATTTGCGCCGGACATCTCACTCCGGCGTTTTTTATCTCAACCTCACCCTATAAGAGTGGCCATTCATACCATATTCGTTTTTTATATCCCCGATAAGAAGAAATGATTAGCCATTGTTCTATTTTCACGATACAAAGTCAAACAAAAATATTATTAACTAAATAAATAGCAGTTTTATCATTTATGCTTTATTTTTACACAAACAACAATTAAACACTCATAACTACTACCAATATGAACAGAAAAAGCATTCTCCTGGCAGTCACATTCTCAATGACTGTTCTATTCACATTCGGACAGGAAAACTGGGAAAACCAGAGGGTTTTCCAGATAAACAAGATGGAGCCCCATGCATATTTCTACGGCTTTAAAAGCGAAAAAGATGCATTGAAAAATGACTGGAAAAATTCGGAATACTACGAACTCCTGAATGGAATGTGGAAATTCCATTGGACAAAAAAACCGGCTGACCGCCCTGCCGATTTCTATAAAGAATCGTACGACGTTTCGGGATGGGATGACATCAAAGTCCCAGGCAACTGGGAGATCGAAGGTTACAGGAATGGTAAAGACTGGGGCATACCTATATATGTTAACACAAGCTATGCCTGGTCTTTCCATAAAAGGCCTACTCCGCCAGAAATACCGCACGACTGGAATCCGGTCGGTTCGTACCGTACAACATTCAATATTCCTGAGAACTGGGACGGACGTGAGATCATCATCCATTTTGGAGCCGTTAAATCAGCTTTTTACATTTGGGTGAACGGTAAGAAAGTGGGCTACTCACAGGGCTCAAAATTGCCTGCTGAATTCGACATAACGGAATATGTACGTCAGGGGGAAAACACTCTTGCCCTTGAGGTTTACCGCTGGAGCGATGGTTCATACCTTGAGTGTCAGGACTTCTGGCGCCTGAGCGGTATCGAACGTGATGTGTACCTCTATGCTGCTCCCAAAACAAGGATCTTTGATTTCTTTTTCAAACCGGGTGTTGACAACAATTACAAAGATGCCAATTTCAGTGTCAATGTTGAACTTGTAACGGAACAAAAGCCATCGAAGGTTAATGTTGAAGTAAAGATACTTGACGACAAAAAAGAGTTGTACTCACAAACAAAGCCCGTTGACCTGAAAAAAGGATTGGAAGCAAACTTTACCGGAACGATAAAAGATCCCCGTAAATGGTCGGCTGAAACACCAAACCTTTACACTATGGTGATCAACCTGAAAGACAAAAAAGGAAAAACGATCGAGTCAACATCAACACAAATTGGTTTCAGAAGAGTTGAGATAATCGGCGGACAGATACTCGTGAACGGACAACCCGTACTTTTCAAAGGTGTTGACCGTCATGAGCACGATGAGATGACCGGCCATGTGGTATCGGAAGAGTCAATGCTTCAGGACATAAAAATAATGAAAGAGAACAACATCAATGCTGTCCGTACAAGCCACTACCCCAACGACTCAAAATGGTACGAGCTGTGCGACAAATACGGCCTTTACATTGTTGATGAAGCAAACATTGAGTCACACGGTATGGGTTACGGCCCCGAATCCCTTGCAAAAGATACGACCTGGGAAGCTGCTCATATCGAGAGGACCAAAAGAATGGTAGAGCGTGACAAGAACCATCCTTGCGTGGTAACCTGGTCGCTTGGTAACGAAGCAGGCGACGGCCCGAACTTTGTGGCTACCTACAACTGGATAAAAGCTCATGACGACACCCGTCCTGTTCAGTATGAACGTGCAGGGACATCTGACCATACTGATATCGTCTGCCCGATGTATGCACCGATAGACCACATGGTAAGGTATGGACGTACGATCCAGAAACGCCCATACATCCAGTGTGAATATGCACATGCAATGGGTAACAGCGTAGGAAACCTCCAGGACTACTGGGATGTGATCGAGAAATACGGCAACCTGCAGGGCGGTTTTATCTGGGACTGGGTTGACCAGGGCATTGTGAAATATACCGACGACGGACGCAAATACTGGGCTTTCGGAGGAGACTTCGGCCCGCCGGGAACTCCCAGCGATGCTAACTTCTGTATGAACGGACTTGTA
>Ga0256913_10000479_pt1 | contig 20615 bp, 12 predicted proteins | sample Axial_MatmetaG_FD_185970 | JGI IMG/M metagenome (GOLD analysis project Ga0256913, IMG submission 185970) | Deep-sea worm associated microbial mat communities from Axial Seamount, Juan de Fuca Ridge, Pacific Ocean - Axial_Mat | ecosystem: Environmental > Aquatic > Marine > Oceanic > Microbial... | reverse complement strand
CGTCAAGAAACTCTTTTATCTCTTTTAAATCCATCTGTTAACAATATTCAACTTCCCTCCATCAATCAATCAACTAACAACTTACCATTTACCACTAACAACTTATCACTCACCACTTATCACTTACCACTCACCACTTATCACTTATCACTTACCACTCACAACTTACCACTCACCACTTACCACTCACCACCATCTCACGCTTCCACTAATCCGTGATCAATTATCACACCGTCTTTCATCGAAATTACACGGTCGCACATCTTGGCAAGATGAAGATCATGCGTAACAATAACAAATGTCTGGTTGAATTCGTTCCTGAGTGAAAAGAACAATTGCTGCAGCTCTTCCTGACTTTTGGAATCCAGGTTTCCGGATGGCTCATCGGCAAAAACAACAGCAGGTCCGTTCATCAAAGCCCGTGCGATGGCTACTCGCTGCTTTTCTCCTCCGCTCAGCTCTGACGGTTTATGCTCAAGTCTGTCCGACAGGTTCAGGAATGCAAGAAGATCTTTCGCCTTTTTCTCTGCTTTACTTTTACTGTCACCCTTTATCAATGCCGGTATCAGCACATTCTCCATCGCCGTGAACTCAGGCAGAAGCTGATGGAACTGAAAGACAAAACCTATATTTTCGTTCCTGAACTTTGCAAGCTGATACTCATTAAGTTTACTGATATCAACACCATTTATCGTCACACTTCCTTCATTCGGTCTGTCGAGTGAACCAAGTATCTGCAAAAGAGTTGTCTTGCCTGCCCCGCTTGGACCGACAATGGAGATAACCTCTCCCTCCTGTATTAAAATATCTATCCCTTTCAGAACCTCAAGAGTACCAAAAGATTTATGAATACCGGTTCCTTTTACCATTTCCATGACTATCAGAATAAAAAATAAATATAAGTAACGTATAAAGATACCAGGATGATCCCTTTCCAGCGACTTATCACGCCATTCTTCAACGGTAGCAACATCAGGAATAACAAAAGTGCTATCCCTATCATCCATATGTAATCCCAATTCAGAAAAGCACTGTTCACATTAAGTTTCTTAACAACTGATGTGATACCCAAAATTGCAAATATGTTGAAAATGTTTGACCCGATAATATTTCCTATCGAGATATCGGTGTTCTTCTTTATGGCCGCAAGCAAAGATGTAACAAGCTCAGGCACACTTGTGCCGAACGCTATGACCGTTATGCCCACTACCCTTTCGCTAATACCGAAACTCAGAGCAATACTTCTTGCACTTGTAACAAGCCATGATGAACCGTAATAAAGGCCGGCAACAGATACCACAAAAATAACAAGAACCAGGAACAAAGGTTTTTGGTTTAATTCAGGTATTGCTGATTTAACATTTTTTTTCTGATTTACCCTGGTATCGTAAAGTAACCAGGACATGTATAACCCGAGCAGAACGAGAAAAACGATCCCTTCCCAATGATCAAGCCTGCCATTGTTCCAACTGAAAAGATATAACAACAATGAGGCAAACATCATCACTCCCCAGTCTATCCATACCGAAGGTTTTTTGACCCTTAACGGATAAACAATTGCAACAAAGCCAAGAACGAGGGCGATGTTCGCAATATTGGAACCTATGACATTACTAATGGAAATATCGGCCGACCCGGCAAACACAGCTTTCAGACTTACAAAAAGCTCGGGAGCTGAGGTCCCGAAAGCTACCACGGTGATCCCTATCACCAAATCACTTATTCTGAAACGTCTTGCGATCTGAACACTTGAAAATATTAGCAAATGTCCACCTCCGAAAAGAAAGATAAACCCCAGTAACAATAACAGATAATCATTCATCAAAACAGCATGCATTTTATATTAGAAAGAAGTGCGGTAAAAGTTACTGTTTCTCTTCAGTATCACTATCACCCGTCTCCTCTTTCTTCACTTCTTTCTTTACCTTCTTTTTAACTGTACGGGGTTTCTTTTTTGACGACAACACCTCACGCTTAACTTCAGTTTCTTCTTTCTTAACCTCTTCTTTGATCTCTTTTTCTTCAGAAACCGCTTTCTCTTTCTCTCCTGCTGCTGCTTCTTTCACTTCAGCCCCTTCATCAGGATTGTTTTTCTCGATCACTTTCATGTCTGTTTCATCGTCAACATCTACCTCGGTAGGATACGGTTCATTCTCCACTCCGTAAGGATCGAAACTCTCTGTTGTCGTTTCACTGAATGAACTTTCAAAGTCATCAACATGATCGTTCAATGACTCACGCACATCATTAAATTCATCGGTAACCGTCTTTGTAGTCTCATTAAGTTCACGTTTTATTTCCTCTGTAGCCTTACGGAACTCACTCATGCCTTTCCCAAAAGTACGTGCAAACTCCGGGATCTTATCGGCACCAAACAACAAAAGGATAACCAATACTACAATTACTATCTCACCTCCCGATATAAAAAGCAATGTGTTCATACCTGTTCAATTTACTTATCCTGACAATATATTTACAAAGATAATAAAAACAGCCTATCTATACACCAGGATCTTCAACAGAAAAAATTGTTGCATATCAAAGTAAATAAAAACCCTCCGACTTTGCAGAAGGAGGGTCTTGATATTTTTAAAGAATTAATCTTTTACTTCTTTTTAGAAGCCTCTTTTTTTCTCATTCTTCTCTCGTCAATAGCCTGGGCAATTGGTGTTGCAATGAACAATGATGAATAAGTACCCACAACAACTCCGATCATCAAGGCAAATACGAAACCGCGGATAACTTCACTACCGAACAGGAAGATAACCAGTAATACTACGAATGTAGTAAGTGACGTATTCACTGTACGGCTGATAGTTGAATTCAAAGCAGAATCGATAACCTCAATACGGTCTTTTTTGGGATGCAGCCCGATGTATTCACGAATACGGTCAAATACAACCACTGTATCGTTGATTGAGTAACCAATAACCGTAAGGATAGCAGCAATAAATGCCTGGTCGATCTCAAGTGAGAACGGCATCATACTGTAAGTTATTGAGAACACTCCCAATACCATCAACACGTCATGAACAAGAGCCAGAATAGCACCAAGACCATACTCCCAGTTACGGAAACGTAACAGTATGTACAGGAAGATAACAACCAGCGAGAAGAATATCGCATAACTTGCCTTTGTCTTGATATCTGTTGCAATGGTCGGCCCTACCTTCTGCGAGCTCATCCTGTATTTAGAAAGGAACTCCTCTTTAGTGACATTATCGCCAAGGAAAGACTTAAGGCCTTCGTAAAGTTTTCCTTCCACAATATTATCAGCATCCTCACTGTTATTGTCAATCATAAAGTTTGTGGTGATACGGACCTGATCATTCTCACCGAATGTTTTAACCTCAACTGTAGCACCTTTGAACTCAGCCAACAGGGCCTTCTGAACATCAACAGATGACACCGGCTCGTCGAAACGAACAACGAATGAACGTCCTCCCGTAAAATCAATACCCTGCTTTAATCCGTGAGTGAATAATGAACCGATACTAATCAGCAATAAAGTTCCGGATATAGCAAAGAAGATTTTACGCTTCTCAAGGAACTTAACATCAGAGTTCTCAAACAAATGCTCAGTAAGCCTGGTAGTAAATTTGAATTTGACATCCTTCCTCTTAAGCATTCTTTCAAACACAATGCGTGAAATAAATACGGCTGTAAAGAATGATGTTGCAATACCGATCATCAATGTTGTAGCAAAACCTTTGATCGGGCCGGTACCGAACAGGAACAGGATAAGACCGGTAAGGAATGTTGTTATGTTCGAGTCGATAATGGCCGAGAATGCATTTTTGTAACCGTCGGCAAGAGCCAGACGAACACCTTTCCCGGATCGCATCTCCTCTTTTATCCTTTCGTAAATAAGCACGTTTGCATCCACCGACATACCAATGGTAAGCACGATACCCGCTATACCCGGCAGGGTAAGTACGGCCCCAAAGGATGCAAGTACACCCATGATGAAGAACATGTTAGTAACAAGTGCCATATCAGCAACGAGACCGGCTCTCCATCCATAATAAATAATCATGTAAACAAGTACAACGATAAATGCCCAGATAAATGACATCAATCCGTCATGAACAGCTTCAGCACCAAGTGAAGGACCTACAACAGTATCTTCCACGATACGTGCCGGAGCAGGCAGTTTACCTGATTTAAGAATATTCACGAGGTCATCGGCTTCCTGAGCGGTGAAGTTACCTGTTATCTGGCTTCTTCCCCCTCTTATCTCGCTCTGTACTGTCGGGAAACTGTAAACATATCCGTCAAGGACAATTGCAATTGATTTACCGATATTATTTTTCGTAAGCTTAGCCCATGTCTTGGCACCTTCGGCATTCATGCTCATGTTAACCTCAAACTGACTGCGCTGATTAAGGTTCTTGCTTGCATTAACAATAGCATCACCTTCAAGCGGCGGACGTCCGTCGAATGTTGATATTTTAAGAGCCACAAGCTCAAAGTAAGAATCCTTGTCATTAACCGGACGCGCAGTGTAATACCTTACATTCTCGGCAGGTATAGGCTTAACTGTCCAAAGGAACTTAAGATCCTTAGGCAACAAAGCTTTTACAACAGGAAGGTTCAGATATCTGTTAACCTTTGACGTATCCTTGGCAGCTGCAATACCTACAACAGGACCATTGGGATTCTGACTTGGGATCAGATATGTAAACAATGATGTTGTTGATTCCGCAGCAAGCGAATCAGTCTTCAGACTGTCGGTTTCCATATCCTGAAGCAGAGCAAGTTCTTCATCAGCTTTTTTAGCTTTTTGCTCTCCGGCTTTTTCTGTCCCACCTTTGGCTTCTGTTGTTTTTGCTTCCGACTTTGCAGCCTCCAACTGCATAGTCTTGGCATTAGCCTGAACTATGTAATTATATATTTCATTATTGTTATATGTCTCCCAGAACTCAAGACTCGCAGTTCCCTGAAGCAATTTTCTTACCCTCTGAGGATCCTTGATACCCGGAAGTTCAATAAGGACACGGCCTGCCTTTTCGAGTCGCTGAATGTTCGGTTGTGTAACACCGAATTTATCTATCCTTGTTCGAAGAATATTAAAAGCATTATCAATAGCACTTTGTGTCTCTTTTCTGATAACACTAAGGACCTCTTCGTTGGTAGAGTTATAACTTACCTGCCCTTTGAGCGCAACAGTATTGAATATTGTTGACAACTGGGCATTGGGGTCAAGTTCCTGAAATGCTTCCCCGAAAAGGGTCACAAAATCTTTATTCGATGTCTTCTCTCGCTCTTCGGCGAGTTTCAAAGCCTTTTGAAATGTAGGGTCGGTATTGTAATTGGACAAAGCACGAATAACGTCCGACACTTTTACCTCCAGAATAAGGTTCATACCACCTTTCAGGTCAAGACCAAAATTGATCTCTCTCTCTTTACACTCCTGGTAAGTATATTTTCTCAGACCGAATAGAAAATTATAAACAGGAATGTTCTTAACTGAATCCAGATAAGCCTGCTCTCCCTGGGGTGATTCCTTCGCCTCTTTCTCAACCTTCTTGGTAACGTATGTAAAAGACAGCTGATATAAACTCACTAACGCCAGGAGAATGGCAAATAATCTTATTGCTCCTTTGTTTTGCATTTGTTTTTACTTTTAAAAATATTCTTATGTTTGTATAAATCCGTAATTAACCGCGCAAATATATTGGTTTTTTTTCAGAAAATTTAATGAACTATTAAATTGTGTATGGATAACTTACCTTTGTTAATCTTTCACAGCTTTAAAACCCTTAAACAGTAAGCATTATAGAACGATCCAAAGTTTTTGCCACTTTATAAAAATATATTGCTCATATCGTATGTTTCACTGCTCTGACCAAACAATATTACTACAATCTCAATTTTTTATTAACTTTATATTTACATAACCTAATTGCTAAATCGAAAAAAATGGAAATTTTACGAACTTTTGATATTCTGGATGAGCTAAAGAAAAAAAATGACAAACATGATATCCTTGCTGCCAAAAGGGACAATCAATGGGTGACATTCAGTGTTGATGAATACATAGAAAATGCCAGGTTCTTCAGTTACGGACTACTGGCAAAAGGCTTTAAAAAAGGAGATAAGATAGCCACTGTTTCCAATAACCGCCCCGAGTGGAACTTTGTTGACATGGGCATGTCGATGATTGGGGTCATTCATGTTCCTATTTATCCAACAATAGGCGAAGATGAATATAAATATATACTAAAACATTCCGATGCTAAAATGCTGATCGTTTCTGACAATGCATTATTCAACAAGTTAAATCCCATTGCATCCAAAATACGGTCAATAAAGAGTGTATATTCATTCAATAAATTAGATGGCATAAATCACTGGAGTGAGATCATTGAACTGGGAGAGAAAGAGAAGATCAAACAAAGAGAAAAATTCAATAAAATAAAGAATGATATCTCATCCGATGACGTTGTTTCTATCATTTATACTTCCGGCACCACAGGAATGCCAAAGGGCGTTATGCTAACACACCGTAATTTCATGAGCAACGTTGCAGGAACAGCACCTAACTTTGATCTTTCAAAAAAAGATAAAGCTCTCAGCTTTTTACCTCTTTGCCATGTGTTCGAGAGAATGGTAAATTACCTGTATCAGTACAAAGGATGCAGCATCTATTATGCCGAGAACCTTGGGACAATAGCCCGCGATCTTAAAGACATCCGGGCATCCATTTTCACTACAGTACCAAGAGTCATAGAACGTATATACGATAAGTTGGTTACTAAGGGTAATGACCTTGAAAGTTCGAAAAAGAAGATATTTTTCTGGGCAATGCATCTCGGAGAGCGATACAATGTTTTGGGAAGAAACAATCCCGTTTATGCAATGAAATTAAGCGTGGCACGGAAACTTGTATTTTCAAAATGGCAGGAAGCATTCGGAGGTAATTTAAGATTTATCATTAGTGGAGGGGCTGCACTTCAGCCACGTCTAAGCCGTCTGTTCTTTGCTGCCGGCATCCCTCTGATGGAAGGTTACGGACTTACCGAAACATCACCTGTTATTGCAGTCAATCATCTGAACGGACCGGGAAATCTGCACATAGGTTCAGTAGGCCCTATACTGTTCAATGTTCAGGTTAAGATTGATGAGGATGGTGAAATTCTGGTGAAAGGCCCCAATGTAATGAAAGGTTACTATAAAGATGAAAAAACTACCAGGGAAGTGATAGATGATGAGGGCTGGTTTCACACAGGCGACATAGGCAAACTGATAAAAGGCAAGTTCCTTACCATCACCGATCGCAAAAAAGAGATGTTCAAACTCTCAAGTGGTAAGTATATCGCTCCCCAATCGATAGAGAATCTTTTCAAAGAGTCGAATTTCATAGAGCAGATCATGGTAATAGGTGAAAGCGAAAAATTTACCAGCGCCATAATATCCCCTAATTTCGAATTCTTACACAACTGGACGCATGAGCATAAAATACATTTCCGCGATAATAAAGAGCTTGTCAATGATGATCAGGTAAAAGCACTATACCAGAAAGAGGTAACCAAATTAAACAAAAGAGTTGGCAAACATGAAGAAATAAAACGTTTCCGGCTGGTTTGTGAACCATGGACTTCTACAACAGGAGAATTGTCGCCTACACTGAAACTAAGAAGAAGAGTACTTTATAAAAAATATGCTAACATAATACGGGAAATTTACTCATATGGAGAGAATGAGGCCAACAGAGGCTCTATCAGTTTCTGAACATAAACCCTCCTGATCAACGGAGGGTTATCTATTATGTTTTTCTTATTCAAACAAAAAACCGTAAGGACGGGAAATGGCGGTTTCCAGTTCGCCAAGGCTTATATTGCGGCCAAACCTGAAATATTCACGACCCTCAAAATACACAAGCAGAGTAGGCACTGCAAAAACCTGCTTTGATGCCGATTCGTCGGGTTGTTCCTGCGTATTGACATATATAAATTTCATTCCGGGAAAACTATCTTCCAGCAATTCACGAACTTTTGGTTTTAACACCTTACAAACATTACAATCATCATGCGAAAAATAGACCAATAAAGCGTCATTCTCAGCAATTTCCTTATCCAGATCGATCTGTGTATAATCTTTATTACCCATTGGTTTAAATTTGCCGCAAAGTTACAAAAACAAAAAACACATAACAACAGACTTCATAAACAAGTCGCCCTCTTATTTTGAATGAGAGGGCGACTAAAATATGTTATTAATTCATGCCTAATCTTTGCTGATAAGCACTGTTGAATAAGCAGCAATTCCTTCTTCACTGCCCACAAAACCAAGCTTCTCGGTAGTAGTAGCTTTTATTGCAATGTCATCCGGATCTATCCCCATAACCTCGGCAAGGGTACGTTGTATCTTTTCGATAAAAGGTTTTATTTTAGGCTTCTGAAGAGCTATTGTAGAATCAACATTTCCAATAGAATATCCCTTTGTTGCTATCAGATCTACTGTCTTTTTCAGTAAAATCTTACTATCTATATTTTCAAAATCAGAGCTTGTATCAGGAAAATGGTAACCAATGTCACGCATGTTTGCCGCTCCCAGAAGAGCATCACAAATGGCATGGATCAACACATCACCGTCGGAATGGGCAATACAGCCTTTTTCATGGTCTATCTTAATGCCTCCAAGCCAAAATTCTTCCCCTTCGGCCAGCCGATGAACATCATAACCAAACCCGACCCTTATCTTCATTTCTGAATGCTTTTTGCTTTTTATCTTCTTTTCCTGCTCTTTGGCTTACTTTTTCCAAGATTGCTAAGATCGAACCCTAAAGTGAAACGGATGGTATTGGCAAGAGGATTGTTTGCCTGCATAGGTACTATGTATGATGCATCAATATTGAAAATATTGAACTTCAGTCCCAGACCTACAGTTGCAAAATTCCTGTTCCCTTTGTTCACATTCTCATAATGATAACCGGCCCTTAACGCAAATTGTTTGTTATACCAATATTCAATACCTCCTGAAACACTTATTTCCTGAAGCTCCTCGGAAAATCCTCCCGGCGCATCAGAAAATGATGTGAACATCCCTGAGATAACTGATGTGTTCTCAGAAGTTGCTGTTGTGTCGTTAGGCAATGAAAGAACTGAAGGAACCAGCAATTTATTCATATCAACAGTACCCATTATCTCATTGTATTCATCAAGCTCCATACGATACGCAACACCAAGTTTTAAATTAGTGGGAATAAACTCTTTTGTAGTACCTCCGTCATAACTTATCTTTGAACCAATATTAGAAATATTTATTCCTGCCGTGAGTTCTGACTCCTTTCTTTTCTTTGTCCATGATGTTCTGTAGTAGAAAGAAACATCAGCTGCAAAAGCATTTCCTGCCTGCAACTGCGTTCCCGTGCTCGACGAATAACCGTTCGAAAGGTCGGAGCGGATATACCTGAAAGCCACACCTCCTGAAAAATGTTCAGATAAAACCCTTGCATAGGCTATATCGAAAGCAAACTCGTTAGGCTGACCTTCAAACTGAACGTTTCCATCCTCATCGGTAAACGATATATTTCCCAGCGAAAAATAACGCAAAGACGAACTCAGTGTCTGCATGTCATCAATACGATAGTAATACGAAAGGTAATACATGTTAATATCATTGACCAACTCACGCAACCAGGGAGTAAACGAGAAAGATATACCCATTGTTCCGTCAATAAATGCGTATTTCGACGGATTCCAATGTTGCGAATTCATATCAGGTGAAGTAGCAACTCCTGCATCTCCTAAACCACCACCTCTCGATTCAGGTGCTATATTAAGAAATGGCACAGCTGTGCTGACTATATTTTGTGCTCCTCCAACTTCATTTTCATTGATAGTGTTCTGTCCGTATACATTAGAAAAATAAAACAACATCACACCTGCAACAACCACACTCTTAAAATATTTCATCATATTGCTCACGTTTCTTTTATTTTAATATTAAAATGTTTGTTTCCCCTGTTAACGATAAAACCAAAGATTCATGTCTGTCCCCTCTACGGAAAAAGATGATTTTAGTTTTATACTCAAACTAAAAAAAATACTTTTTATTATTTTGTAACAAGAATTTTTTGTGAAAAAACAGTAGATTTTCCTGATTGAGAAAGAATATTAAATCTGATAATGTATATTCCTGGACCCAATTTTGTGCCATCAGAGGTTTCAGGTTGCCATTTTACCGGCTGGATATTCGAACCTTGTGAAACAGTCTTAACTTTAACCTTGTTCAGCAGTTGTCCTCCTATATTAAATGTCGACATTTCAATGTAAATTGGCGAATTAGGTTCATCGTGAGAAAAATACAGGTTCACATATCCTGAATAGGTTACAGGATTTGGAAATATACTAACATGATCAACCTCAAGCTCACCTCCCGATTCCACATTGAATGCCAGTTCGGCGGCAGATGAATTATTCAGGTTATCCCAGGCTTTGAACGAAAGTTTATGAATACCGCTCGCTTGTTCAGGCAACTGGAATACGACCATTCCTTTTTGATAACTATCCGGTTCTGCCTGAAAATAGCCGTTCATCACAACTGTGTTATTGTTGTTATCATCAATTACCAAAGTAAGGTCATGACCAATTCCTATTCCCGATGTATTAATACCGTTCTCATCAAACAACTCGGCATAAAGCAATGGTTTCGTTCCTGTAGTGCCTCCCGAAACAAAAGTGCTTTTATTCAGATAAAGTTTTATCTCAGGTCCCTCATCGTCGAATGGAGGATCATTACTTATCCCACCAACCAGAATATCGTTATTCGCTCCGAAAGCCTCCTCCCCATTCTTATCGGAACTGTAATAACTCACCCTGGCATTATCAATATTGTATCTTATATCTTTAGGTACCATAAATTCACTCACAAACTCTCCGTCAGCGACTGTAACCTGACCTGAAAATATCTTATTCTGGTAAACTTCATACTCAAAAGGTTTTGCCCCGTCGTTCCCTAGCGTTTGCACAGTAGAAGGTTTGTCAAAAACTACAATATCCAGATTTCCATTAAAATCCGGAACGGGAGACAGATCACCTCCTAATACCTCTCCTTCAATTTTTGCTTTTGAAAGAGCCTTCAATGTATCGACATATTCATCAAGAGGTTTATCATTCACTTTTAGTGTTTTAATATATTTCAGTGGATAAGCAATTGAAAGAGCAGGATCGGAAAGAAGAGTAAAATTCAGTTTATTAACACTTGAACCCGATGCATTTTTTGTACTTTTCATTATATCACCAAGACATAATTTTCTGCCCTGATCATCCTTTTCAAAAATATAGTCATAAAGGTTGTTATTAATAATATAGTTAAGTGAACTGTATACCAATCTTGTTGTAGTAAACAGACCTATACCTCCGCCAACATTGTTCAGCAAAACCCATTCTCCTGCCGAAACATGGTTATAATCATCGAACCGGCTGAATTCACAGGTTGCTGTAACAAATAACGGAAGCCTGTCAATATTAGTCCAGCTTTGAATCATAGGTATGGTCAAAACCCTTTCATGAGCCAGCCCATACTCACCGCCGTGACCGGTATAATTAAACACCAGAGTGCCTTCGCTCACAGCTTTATTTATCAATTCATTTACTTCAGGGTAGGCCTTTCCGGTAGAAGTTGTGATCTTCTGATATGAATCAAAATATATTTTATTGATATCAAATTCGGGATGTGTAAATGATACTTTCCGGGCAAGTTTGTCAGCATCCCTCATGTGAATATTATTGTCGCCGTCATCACCTATAAAGGTAAGTAATGCTTTCCATTTCCCCGGATACTGCTTTTGCATGTATACTTCAACTTTATTAACCATATCTGCAGCTTCTTCAGCAGTATTGACCGGGAAACGTCCTATTCCAATATCCAGCAGGTCCCGCTGAAGATATACACCTTCACCATCATCAAGGAAACCAAAAAAATCATCGCTGACATATGAATAAGAGTGGTGAATCGAATTCACAGCCTGGTATGTAAGTATCTTATTTGTATTTTCTTCATTATATGTTCTGTTATCATACGAACCGTCGCCAAAAAGAAGAAGATATTTTGGCTGTTGATCCTTTGTTGCAGCTCTTTTGTAAAGCATTCTCATAAAATCACGAACTGCAGAAATATCCGGTTTGCCCGATGAGAATTCATTGTATACCTCCTCGTTGGTCACAACTACTGTCGACATTCCGTCAGCAGCCTGGTGAAGTGCCGCAAGTCTTTCCGCCTCACCAACAAACTCTTTGTAAGTAAGGATTACAAGATCGACATTCGAAACGGCATGAAGATCCTGATTAATCACATTTTCAACAAATTCGGGCACAGGAATGTCAACACCCGGTTTAAACGCCACATATTCTCTGAGTGTATCCACCGGTGAGATAAACGAAAACACAGAACCCGCAAGCTCTCCTTTCATTCTCACAGGACGGGTAAAATCGGTAATATCCCAGACAATAGTATTTTCATCTGCATTCAAAATATTGTAACGTGCATAATCACCTCCCTTCACTGAATTCATATCCCGGAACAAAAAAACTGGATCATCCATCACCAGATCACATCTTGCATTCAGACATAAAAAATCCAACCATCCCTGCGATGTATTTGCAGGCAGACTGTATTTCACCTCAACATTAACATCATCTCCTGAGCTGTTGAAAGTAGATACACCTTTCCCTACATGTGCATAATAACCTGTATAATCGGAAAAAGAAATAGGATTTATATTGATAGTCTGAACAGGCATGGGATCTCCGTTTATCCTCATTTCGAAATACGAAGTTACATTAGCGCGGGCGATCAGAGATGAATATAACTTTACCGGATCACTTGTAGATAAATGCTTAAATTTAAAATTGAATATCTCCGATTGTTTTCCGTAGTAGCTGAACCATTCACCATACCATGTTCTTCCTGATTTCAGCAGATTCTTCAGCTCTTCCTCATGGAAATCATAAGCATCATACTTATTCACTTCTAAGTCCGGAGTCTTTTCCGAATAATCGGCAAGTCCAACACTCTCGCCTGTTCCCGCATCCTCGCTCAAAAAATAATAAGAGTAATTCCCGAAATCATTAAGTTTATGTACCCACATTGATTTTTCCTGATCGTAACGCCACTCAACTGTACCTTTTCCATAGAAATAGATGGCATCACCATTATGCCATATCCCGTTCTTACGCAGATCATCAAAACGCGGAACTCCGTTTAACTTAGGCACCATAATGCCACCATTACCAAAAACCTTTACGGCTGAAGGATTATTGAAACCCCACTCTTTCAGTTTTGAATACGGTATCCGGTAAATGCCATCGTTAACAATTCTCACCTTTACCCATTTGCCGCTTGCCAGTACAGAACCAGAGGCATATTCAACAAAAGATTTCTTTGTCCCTGCCTTTAATTCATTCTTTGTTTTTACAATGTTAACTATTATCGAATACTCCGTAACTTTTTTAATTTGTCCGCTACTGTCAGCATACAATGGGATCACTTCAACTTTAAGAACAGGCCTTTTATCTTCATACGCAATATAAAAATCTTTCAGTACCCTGTTACTTATTAAAGAACTTACCGGACTGATTATCTTAAATTCTTTATCTGTAAAGGCACCGGCAAGTTTTATTTCAGCTTTTACGGTCACATCATTCAAAGAAATACCTGCAGGAAGATCAAAAGAGTTTACCAGCAAAGGCAATCCGGTCACATCATCAACACCACGGGCATTATCAATCACCAGATGTCCGGGTATATCATCACTCTCTACTGCCGGAGCTGACCATTTGACCACATAGGAATATTCAGATTCCTGGGCTTTTATCCCATAAGAAAAGATTAACAGTAATATAATGGTGTAAAACTTCATTCAGTCAAATGATCGGTAAAAACATATAAATCAGAATAATCACCTATACATATTATAAAAATCCGGTGATGACAAATTAATTTCTGCCAAAAAAAACAAAAAAAAGCATGTCACACACAAGAAATATACACATTTAACGTTTATAAATTGAAAAAATTGCAATAAGGATATTTTAATAAATCAGAAAAAAGTTCATTTACTCCCTTTAAACTATAACCTTTTTTTATTTTTGCAGTATAAAGGGATGAAAAGAAGTTTTTCAAACAAGCGAATTTGAAGAATTAAATAATTAAGATAACACAAGTTTATAAAGCTATGAAGTTTATTTCCAGAATCTTACTATCGTTAGCCACAATAGGATTAATTTCTTTGTCATCCTGTGGTATGCTAGGGAAGAAAAACAATGACGTATCATCTGTAACAGGATGGGATTATAACAATCCTGATTTTGGAGGATTTGAATACCAATCGGGATACGAGCAGGAAACCGGTCCGGGGCTTGTCTTCATCGAAGGCGGTACTTTTATTATGGGACGGGTTGAACAGGATGTGATGTACGACTGGAACAACGTTCCCCGAAGAGTTACGATCCCGTCATTTTACATGGATGAAACAGAGGTTACCAATGCTAACTACAGGGAATACCTTTATTGGATAAATCGTGTTTATGCCGATTATCCTGAGGTATACAAGAAGGCATTACCAGATACACTTGTCTGGCGTACTCCGTTGTCATACAACGAACCTCTTGTAGAGAATTACCTGCGTCATCCGGCCTATGCCGATTATCCGGTTGTAGGTGTAAACTGGCTTCAGGCTAATGACTTCTGTGCATGGAGGACAAACCGTGTGAACGAGTTGATACTTATCCAGGAAGGCATTCTGGAATTTGACCCCAGCCAGCAGGGAGAAAACAGTTTTGACACAGAATCATATCTTTTCGGACAATATGAAGGGATTACAGGTAAAAATCCTATGGAAGACCTTGACCCGAATAAAGACACACGCCGTGTAAGATGGGACGATGGTATTCTTTTACCAAAGTACCGCCTCCCGACAGAAGCTGAATGGGAATATGCAGCATCTGCACTTATCGGAAACTCTTATGATGAACGTTTAACAAACCGCAGGATATATCCCTGGGATGGTCATATCGTGAGAAATCCCGACAAACCATACAGAGGTAAGATGATGGCAAACTTCGTACGTGGTAATGGTGACATGATGGGTATGGCAGGTGATCTTAACGACGGTGGTGACATAACTATGGATGTACATTCATTCTGGCCTAACGACTACGGATTGTATTGTATGGCAGGAAACGTTAACGAGTGGGTTGCCGATGTTTATCGTCCTCTATCTTTCGAAGATGTTGATGAGTTCAGCCCGTATCGAGGTAACATTTTCAAAACAAAAGTTCTTGACGAGGAAGGTTACGTAGCTGAGAAAGACAGTCTTGGTCGTATAAGATACAGAGTTGAATCAGACAAGGATATACTTAACCGTAAGAATTATCGCAAAGCCGACAACAGAAACTTCCTTGACGGAGATTCAGAATCAAATATTATCACCGGTGAAGACTGGAACAATGCTGATGCCAATACTACTACCATGTACTCGGGAACACCGAACAGCAGCATAGGTAGTATGGTGACTGACCGTTCAAGAGTATATAAAGGCGGTTCATGGAGAGACAGAGCTTACTGGCTGAGCCCGGGAACAAGAAGATATCTTGATGAGCGTGAAAGCCGTGACGATCTCGGATTCCGTTGCGCCATGACAAGAGTGGGAGCTCCTACAAAGTCAGGGAAAAAATAGATCATAGTATCAAATAATATTTCATTGAGGTTGGCTTAAAGTCAGCCTCTTTTTTTTATTTTTGTGTTTCTGTTAAATCAACTGATCAAACATGGATATCCAATCACTTCATGAAATATTCCTTTCCTGCTCTTCAGTAACTACCGACAGCCGTAACTGTCCCGAGGGTTCAATGTTCATTGCTTTTAAAGGGGAATCATTCAACGGAAACTTGTATGCCGACGAAGCAATAAACAAAGGTTCGAAATATGCTGTTGTTGATGACAAAAATATAAGTTACAAATCGGATAATATTATCATCGTTGATGATGTACTTACCACTCTTCAGGAGTTGTCATCTTTTCATCGCGATCATCTCAGCATCCCTATAATTGCCATCACTGGCACAAACGGTAAAACCACAACCAAAGAGCTGACAAGGGAAATTCTTAAACAAAAGTTCAATGTAAAAGCAACTGAAGGGAATTACAACAATCACATAGGTGTACCTCTGACGCTACTTTCTTTTAACAATGAAACTGAGATAGGCATAGTTGAGATGGGAGCTAATCATCCCGGAGAAATAGAGATTCTGTGTAACATAGCAAAGCCCGACTTTGGATTGATAACAAACATAGGCAAAGCTCATCTCGAAGGATTCGGATCGATTGAAGGAGTTATGAAAACAAAAGGTGAACTGTACGATCATTTATCGGCATCGGCAGGAACGATATTTGCAAACAAAGACAACAAGTTTTTAATGCAAATACTCCCGAAAAATACAGAAACAGTTTTTTACAGTATTGAAAATACAGACGGATTAGTTTACGGCCATACTTTTGACAGTGATTTTTTCATGAAACTGAAATGGCATAATAACAGTACAGATAACAGCTATACAATAAATACTAATCTGATAGGAAACTATAATCTTGAAAATGTTTTAGCAGCTATTACCGTAGGATGTTATTTCAATGTTCCTGAAACAAAAATAAACACAGCCGTTTCTGCCTATACCCCGTCAAACAACCGTTCACAATACCTTAAAACCCAAAACAATGAAATATTGCTTGACGCATACAATGCCAATCCTTCAAGCATGCAGAAAGCACTGGATAATTTCAAAAACATCAAGGGAAATAAAAAAGCACTTATACTTGGTAGCATGAAAGAATTGGGGAATAATTCAGAGGAAGAGCACTCAGAACTTGTGAAAAAAGTTTCTGCCCTTGGTGCTGAACTGATCATACTTATCGGTCCCGAATTCAAACCACATCTTAAGCTCATTCCAACTGCACTGTTCTTCAACAATACCACAGAATTAAGCAGATATATGCAAGATCATCCGATCAAGGGTTTTAAAATATTGATAAAAGGTTCCAGAGCCAATAATCTGGAAAAAGTCACAAAATATTTGTAATTGTTTTTATCTTTATATGGCCTAAACTAAAATGAAATGAGAAGATTGCTTCCTCCGGCATTGTTCATTTGGACATTCTTAAATCTAAACTTTTTTACAGCTTTCTCACAAACAGATTCTAACAAACAGATTCTGCGTGCTGTAACCATGAACGGCGGGTTCTCATTCGACGGGATTGTTAATGATTCCTGTTGGATGTTGGCAGACTCTATCACAGACCTTACCATGGTAGAACCAACCGAAGGAGGAAAACCCACATTCCCGACAGTTGTAAGAATAATGGCAAACAAGAAAGAGATAATCCTCGGGATCATCTGCTACGACAATGATCCGGAAAAGATAACAGCATTTTCCAAAGCCCGTGACTCGGAATTAAGAGGCGAGGATTACATAAAATTTGTTTTCGACACATACCTTGACGGGCGTACCGGATACATCTTTGCAATCAATCCTAATGGGGCAAGATATGATGCCCTTTCCACAAGACACGGTGAAGATGAAGATGAGAATTGGGATGGCATATGGCAGGCTAAAACTCACATAGGAAAAAATTACTGGTCGGCAGAAATACGGATCCCGGTTAAGAACCTGACGTTTAAAAAAGGAATGCACGAGTGGGGATTTAACATTGAAAGGAGAATACAGAGATTGATGGAAACAGACAGGTGGTCAGGGACAAAACGTGATTACAACGTAGCCCAGACAAGTGTAGCAGGATTACTCTCCGGGCTTCCTTCCTTTTCACTGGGATGGGGATTGCAAATAAAACCGGCAGCTGTTTTTGATATTTCAAGAAATGCCGGAGAAAAAAGTGTATTTGATTGGCGACCAAGTGTTGACATAACCCAGCGTATCACTCCGGAAATAACAGATCAGTTAACTATAAACACCGACTTTGCAGAAACAGAAGTTGATACACGCCGTACCAACCTTACACGTTTCCCGCTTTTGTTCCCGGAAAAAAGGCAATTCTTCCAGGAAGGTTCTGATATTTACGCATTCGGACTTGGATTAAGCCGAAGTCTCATTCCGTTTTATAGCCGAAGAATAGGTTTGTACCAGGGGGACAAAGTACCTCTGATTGTAGGAGGAAAAGTAAACGGGAAAGTTAAGAACACTAATTTCGGGGCACTGTTTACCCGGACCGGAGAGGTCGATTCTCTGCTAAACCCAACCAACATGGGTGTTGTACGCATAAAACAAAATATATTCAAAGAATCAACGGTAGGTATGATAACCACTTTCGGTGATCCGGCTAACCGTTCTAACAGTTTCACTACCGGAGTTGATTTCACCTACCGGACCTCAACCTTTAAAGGCGACAAGAATATGCTGATAGGCGGATGGGGAATGTACAACAACAGAGAAGACCTATCCGGCGATCGTGCTGCTTTCGGCGTTTCGTTCGATTACCCAAACGATCTGTGGGATATCTTTGCATCATATAAGTTTATTGGCAACGAATTCGATCCTTCACTGGGATTCGTTCCCCGACAGGGAATAAAATCATACAGCCTTTCTGTCGATTACATGCCACGTCCGGAAAAAATAAAATTCATCCGGCAGTTTTTCTTTGAATCATATTATAGTCTGGTAACAGATATGAATAACCACTGGGAGAGTTATACTGTATTTACAGCACCATTTCATTTCCGTATGGAAAGCGGTGACCGTTTTGAGTTTAACATTAAGCCGGCCGGTGAATATCTGAAAGAACCTTTTGAGATCGCTCCGGGAGTAGTGATCCCTGCAGGTGGATACAACTGGGTGCGCTCCAGAATTGAGCTGGAGACTGCAAGCAAACGACGGGTTAACGGTCAGATAACATGGTGGTACGGAGGTTTCTACAACGGCAAACTTGACCAGATAGAGCTTCAGGTTTCAATACGTCCTGCACAATGGGCTATAATTGAGCTTAATTACGAAAAGAACATAGGACGACTGCCATGGGGCGACTTCGACCAGAATCTTGTAGGTGCACGTCTTTCCCTTAATTTCACTTCTGATATGCAGCTCACCTCATTTATTCAGTATGACGATATAAGCCATGAAATAGGTACAAACACCCGCTTCCGCTGGACATTCCTGCCAAGGGGTGACATATTCATCGTGTACAATCATAACATGAACAGGGATATCGAGAACAGGGATTTCAACTTCATGTCGAACCAACTGATAGCAAAATTCACATATAGTTTCTGGTTGTAACCGGAATACGTGTATTGTTGTATTGTTATATTGCTGTATTATTGAATTACTGGTGCGCTGCTCCTGAACCAAGCGGCAGAGCCGCGTAATATTTGTAGAATAATAAACAACACAACGAACAAAAGGTGCAGAGCACCGGAATATTAATTTGCACAATTCGCGGATGAATCTCTCGCTAAGGCGCTAAGGCAAAAAGCCTTGTTACAGTAAGCCATTTGAACGGTCGTAGCGCAGCAAAGACCTTCAAATCGGCAAAGGTTAGCCGCGAAATTCGGGAAACCCCGATACCCGCTTCGCGCATTAGTGCAATTCGCGGATGAATCTCTCGCTAAGGCGCAAAAGGCAAAAGGCCTTGTTACAGTAAGCCATTTGAACGGTCGTAGCGCAGCGAAGACCTTCAAATCGGCAAAGGTTATAACGAAAAATCAAAAGAAGAAAGCAAAGGTTGGATTCCTTTTGTCCGATCACCTCCCCCCCATTGAAACAGTTTGCGTCACATCAAATCTTTAAATGTTCTTTGCTTCTTAACAAAGAAATGCCAAACCAAGCTTCTGTGAAATATCTCTTCATGAGTATCTTTTTTCACTGAAGGGAGTAACTTTTTACGCTTTTGCAGCACAGTGCCAAAATTACTGTAAAAAGAAAAATGTGCTTTAAATACTGCCGAAAAGAAAGCAAACTCACCTTTTAAAAGGAAATGCAGCCCGGCAATACCATCAAGCAGCATACGGATAATCAGCCTGCGATAGAACCTTTTTTCAGGAAGGTTCTTTACGAGCATGTAGAGGTTATTCCTAAAGTTCAGATATGTCTTGTATGAATTTTGCTGATTCAATGTGCCGCCGCCAAGGTGAAACACCACGCTTTGCGGAACACTCATTATCCTGTATCCACGGTTCAGTATCCGCCAGCAAAGATCGATCTCTTCCATGTGGGCAAAAAAATCCTCATCAAGCCCTCCGTAACCGTTGTATACCTCCGATCGTATCATCAGGGCAGCACCGCTTCCCCAAAACACAGGCATAGGGTCATCGTATTGTCCCTCATCCTTCTCAAGCACATCGAAAATACGTCCCCTGCAAAAAGGAAACCCGTATTTGTCGATAAAACCTCCCGCGGCCCCTGCATACTCAAACATCTCCGGTTCTTTGTAACTCATGATCTTAGGTGCACAAGCTGCTATCTCAGGATCTGAATCCATCATATCAATGAGCGGAGGCAGCCAGTTCTCACCCGGGGCCACATCGGAATTCAACAGAAGAAAATACTCCGCATTGATCTGCCTGAGTGCCTTGTTGTACCCTCCAGCAAAACCATAATTAT